>WNFY01003363.1_pt1 | contig 14973 bp, 13 predicted proteins | sample 5400091 | NCBI WGS metagenome assembly WNFY01 (sample SAMN13153364, study PRJNA577476) | soil metagenome | isolation source: 60 cm soil or saprolite under grassland replicate 1 | place: USA:California | collected 2016-06-15 | reverse complement strand
CGCAACTATTACTCTATACTTGTGATGTACCCTCTGGTTCTCTGGCAGCATGAAAGGAGGTGAAGTGAACTCAGCGCTGTTGTCTCTTGACTTTCTTGTAGGAATGGAAGCCCTCATCCTTATTTTCAAGGAGGTAAACAATGGCTGATATCGTCAAGAGTCCTCCTCCGGCCCCTGAGATCCCGCCCCGTGGAGGCCTGTGGGGCCATTTGGAGGAGCAGTTCGGACTCCGTCAACTCATTTGGGAGTACATGACCCCAGTAGAGACGAACAGCATCTGGTATCTGCTCGGTGGGGTCCTCGCCATTGCATTGGTGCTCGAGATCCTCACGGGCATGCTGCTCTCGCTGGTCTATGTGCCGGATGCGAGCAAGGCCTACGCCATCACCGCAAGCCTGCTCAGCTCGCCCGGCTGGCACATCATCCTCAACTTCCACTACTGGAACACCTTTCTCATCTACGGACTCGTCTTGATCCACATGCTGCGCGTGTTTATCAGTGGGGGCTACCTGCGTGGCAAACAAGGGCTCTGGCTGGTGGGTGTGGTGCTGGCGGGGCTGACCTTTCTCTTGTCCTTGACCGGCGAAGGCCTGCACTGGGATGAGGTGGGGTTCGCTGTCCCCTGGCACGTGTCGGAAGTGTTCCAAGCCTTTGGCCTGGCAGGCTTTTTCCAATACACCTTCGCGGATTTGCGCAATGTGGCCACCGCGACCCCAAAGCTCGGCCAGATCTACGCCGCGCATATTGCGATTACTTCCATCCTGCTGGTGGTTTTCATCGTCTGGCACTACTACCTCATCCGGATCAAAGGGATCTCGCTGCCGTTTTGGCTCCGGGCGAGTGGTCGCAAGGCCGCCTTTAGTGAGCACGTGAAAGGGTGGCTCATCTATGGCGGAATCATTATGGGGGTCATCCTGCTGCTAGCTCTCTTTGTGCCTCGTGATGCTGGCATCGTTCCCCAGCTTCTGCCTTCCTCACCCTTCTTTGGCTCCAAGCATGGACCGGGTTTTCTGGGAACCAAGCCGAGCTTTCCGATTAGCTGGACGCACGGCATGAACGTCTTTGTGGGAGAGCATCTCTCAATTGAGCCAGATATCTGGGGAACCATCATCGGGATGACGCTGATGCTCCTGGCGCTCATCGCTATTCCCTTCCTTGATCGCAGCAAACAGGAGCCGGGCAACCGTGCTGAAGCGTTCAGCTGGCGCACGCGTGGCTGGGCGTTTGTGGCGATGGCGATCTTCTGGCTGGTGATGATTATCGGCATCATTCAGAATGCCGTGGCTGGAGCCGGCTAAGCAGGCAGGAGTGCCGGAGCACAAGCAGAGGAGGAAGAGGCATCTGATGATCACCGCTCTCCATTTGTTTCTGGCCCTGGCCAGTCTGGCGGTCATGGCCCTGGCTGGCCTCGAAGCCGGCATCCGCGCTGTGCGGGGACGTCCACCTGGCCAGCTTTCAGCACGCATTTTTGCGAGCACGCTGTTGCTGGTGGGCGTGACGGCGGCAGGCGGATTGGGAATGTTGCTGGGTGGTGCACACCCTCACGAAGGTCTGCATTTCCTCTATGCACTGCTGGCGTTCGCTGCGCTTCCGGTGAGCAGCACGCTCGCAGGCAAGGCGTCGCTGCGTGGACGCGCCTGGATCACGGTGGGTGGTGCACTGCTCGGTCTCGTGCTGCTCGTGCGGCTCTTCATGACCGGCTGAGCAGATGAGTACCGGCAGCTGCGGCATTCACATGGACAAGAGAGGATGGGAGGAGAGGGACGACGTCTGCTGTGGAAACGTCCAGGCAAGCCTCCTGGATCTGACACAGCAGGCGTCGTTCGTTTGCTCAAAGCGGCCGACAAGCGCCTTCCTTTATGTCAGGCTTATCTTATCTCTCTTCCCGTGTACCAGGCATTGCTCCCCGGCGAGGATTTTTCCTCTGCGAGCGCGTTCGCACGTGCACGAGAGTACCTCATTCGTTTTGTAGTTGCCGGGATGATGGTCGATCCAGGAGAGATGAAGTCGCGAGACTAGAGAAACTGTGGCGCAAGCACGTCACCCGGCGGCTCTCCATGCTGCGCTCGAACATTCTGCAAGAGACAAGTAGTTCTACTGAAGGAGGACAACGTGAAAAAGATTGCTTTAGAAGAACATTTCATTTCCCCTGCATACGCACAGCACATGCGCGATCTCCAGAGCGAAGGAAAAACCTCTGTACCTGGCGGTCCTGGCATGTCTCCAGAGTTTGAGGCCATGCTGGCAGATCCCGTCATGCAGCGAGGGATCGCAGCGGTTGAGGCAAAGCTGGCAGATGTAGGTGAAGGCCGCCTTGCGGCGATGGACGCCTGTGGCATAGATATGCAGGTGCTCTCGCTCTCGGCACTCACTTTTCCCCCCATTCAGGGAGAGAGCGATACACATCAGGCAATTAGCATGGCCTGGCAGGCGAATGACTACCTGGCTGAGCAAGTTCACCAGCATCCAGATCGCTATGCGGGCTTCGCCGCACTGCCGTTACAGGACTCCAAAGTCGCCGCTGACGAGCTTGAGCGCGCGGTGACACAGCTGGGCTTCAAGGGCGCGCTGGTCAATGGGCATACTAACGGCTCTTACCTCGATGAGCGCAAGTTCTGGGATGTTTGGGAGCGTGCCGAGCAGCTTGGCGTCCCTATCTACCTGCACCCGGCTGACTCTCAAAGCTCCCAGATGAAAATCTACGAAGGATACCCCGGATTGCGCAGCGCGGTCTGGAACTGGACGGTCGAAACCGCTACGCACGCCCTTCGCATCATCTGTAGCGGCGTATTCGACGCCTTCCCCAAGGCCATATTGCTGCTCGGACATATGGGTGAGGCGCTTCCTTACACCCTGCGGCGCATCGATGACGGGTGGAAGGGTACTCCACAGAGCAAGCAACTGCAACACCTGCCATCTTACTACTTCAAGAACAATGTCATGATCACCACCAGCGGCAATTGCTCAACGGAAGCCCTGATTTGCGCGTTACTCGCAGTGGGCGCTGATCATATTCTCTTTTCAGCAGATTATCCTTATGCACCGCCTGATCGCATGACACAGTTCGTTGAAACAGCCCCGATCAGCGAGATCGACAGGGAAAAAATCTGCCATTTGAATGCCCAACGCTTGCTCAAACTGCCATAGCGATATCCACGAGATTTCTCGTTACCGAGATGATGGTCGGTCCAGGGGAGACGAAGCCGTAGAGAGAATATGTTCCCTTCTCTTGAAGACAGAAGAAAACAACAGGAAACGCGCCGCCGTGTTGGGCAGGCCTGGGGCGAGGTACTCTTCAACATGTATGGTGCCACCGAATGCGGCCTTGCCGCTGAGTGCGACCAGCACCGGGGAATGCATCTTCAGGAAGATCTCGTGATCGTCGAGGTAGTTGACCAGGACAACCGCCCGGTGCCGCCAGGCGTCTATGGGGACAGGCTCCTCATCACAGTGCTCTTCAAGCGCACGCAGCCGCTGATCCGCTACGAAATGAGCGATAGTGTGCGCATCTCGCCCGATCCCTGTCCCTGTGGACGCCCTTTCGTACTCAATGAACGACGAATTAGCTTTGCCAAAAACGTCCTGAAAAAGTGCTTGACATAGAAAGGCCTTATGGTTATAATCTGCTGTATCTGAAGGATATTTTTGAAGTGCTAAAAGCGCTTCTAGAGATGATCAGCCGATGTAGCTCAGGGGTAGAGCGGGACTCGGTGATACATCAAACTTAATATTCTTAATTTTACACCAGGCCGGTGTAGCTCAGTTGGTAGAGCAGCCGTTTCGTAAATGGCAGGTTCAGGGGTTCGAGCCCCCTCACCGGCTCTTCGTTATTCTTCCGGTACTATTTCTTCCCAACTATCAGTCTCATGCGTTTTATTTTTTGTCTCCGTCGAGCGCAATCTGGCTTTTGATCCTTCAGGAACATCATCCACGAGACCATTTCAATTCTGGTGCTGGTCGGTCTACGAGATCCCTGGTTTTTGACGGAAATGCATGGTATCATCTCCTTATAGAACAAGCGTCGTTGACATCCTCCTCTGGCTTGAAGCACAGGGGATTCCAACCATTGCTAGATAAGTGTTGATTGCTGGTATAATACAGCCTGGCAAGGAAGGACACTTTCATGAGTATCACCGAACTTCCTCCTGTTGTCACATCTCCTGCGTATGAACGTATGTCGGAGGCGCGCAAAGTAGAAGTGGTGCGCGCGTTGACCAGTGTGCTTGACGCGCGTTATATCCTCCACTCAGCCTACGACCTGACGTTGTATGAATACGATGCCTCCATTGATCGCGGCAGACCTGATATCGTTGTGATGCCAGCCAGCAGCGAGGAGATTGCAGCCATTGTCAAAATCGCAGCTCGCTATAACATGCCGGTAGTCCCACGAGGCGCGGGTACCGGGCTAAGCGGCGGCGCTATTCCTATCTATGGCGGTATCGTTATCGTATTTACACGTATGAACCGTATCCTTGAGATCGATTATGAGAACCTGCGTGCGGTCGTGCAGCCAGGACTGGTGAATCTGCACTTGAGTACGGCACTCACGCCGCACGGATTCTACTATGTGCCAGATCCCAGTAGCCAGCGTTCATGCACGATTGGTGGCAATGTGGGCGAAAACGCAGGAGGGCCACACACGCTTATTTATGGCGTTACTACCAATCACGTCCTTGGTCTGGAGATTGTGACTCCAGAGGGAGAGATCGTCGAAGTAGGCGGCTGGACACAGGATACGCCGGGCTACGATCTCACGGGTCTACTCGTTGGTTCTGAAGGGACGCTATGTATCGTCACAAAAATCATTGTACGCATCGTCCATCTGGCCGAAGCAGTCAAAACAATGGTTGTCGTTTTTGATACGATGGACGATGCCTCTAACACTGTTTCAGAGATTATCGCCAGTGGAGTGATTCCGGCTGCCATCGAGATGATGGATGAGTTGATCCTACAAGCAGTCGAGGCTGATACTCACGCGGGCTACCCCATGGACGCTGCAGCAGTCTTATTAATGGAAGCAGAGGGCTTACGAGAGAGCGTTGCCCAAGAGATCGAGCGCATCGTCACTATTAGTAATAAACATCACGCCCGCGTCGTACGCATCGCAAAAGACGAGGCCGAGCGACAATTGCTCTGGTCAGGACGTAAAAACGCCTTCGGTGCCGTAGGACGTATCAGTCCGGAGTTTTATGTGCAGGATGGTGTAGTCCCACGCACAAAGCTGCCCTACGTACTGCGCCGGGTCGGTGAGATCTGCGAGTCGTATGGATTGAGGGTGGGCAATGTATTTCATGCCGGAGATGGCAACCTTCACCCATTGATCCTTTTCGATTCTCAGATCCCGGGCGAGGTCGACCGTGTACGTAAAGCCGGACATGAAATCCTCCAGGTCTGCGCGGATGTCGGTGGTTCAATCACAGGTGAGCACGGCGTCGGCATAGAAAAGCAAGAAGAAATGGCTCTGATCTTTAGCGATGTCGATCTACGCGTGATGCAACAGGTACGCACAGCATGGAATCCACGCCAGTTATTCAATCCTGGTAAGCTCTTTCCATTGCCAGGCCGTTGCGCCGATATCAAACAATTGTGAGATTAGCAAGGCAATACAACGACAGCAAGACACACAACTGGTGCCGCCCAGGAAGTATTGCCTCGGTCCCTATCCCTTGAACAAAGAGGTCAAAAGATGGGAGAAATTGAAGCGCTGACCAGCGCCTTACAGCAGCATATCCCCAGAGTACAGATAACGACCGATGCCAACATACTACGTGACTATACAGTAGATGGCGTATTGCCACGCCTGCTCATCACACCTGCAACGGTAGAAGATGTGGCACAGGTAGTTGCGTTAAGCAATCAGCACAACCTGACCGTGCTCGCACGCGGTGGTGGCTCACGAATGAGCCTGGGTGGACTGCCAGAGCGTATCGATGTCTTGATAGAAACTAACCAGTTAACGCGCCTGCTGGAACACGAGGGACCCGATCTCACCTGTCACGTCGAGGCAGGACTTACCCTGGCCGCACTCCAAAAACAATTAGCAAGCAAAGGACAACGCTTAGCTCTTGATGCGCCGGACGCTGAGCAGGCCACGCTGGGTGGTATACTGGCATCCAACGCCAGTGGTCCCAAACGTTTCCGCTATGGTACGGCCCGCGACCTGGTCATTGGTCTACGAACCGTGCAGGCAGACGGTGAGATTTCACGTAGCGGTGGTCATGTCGTCAAAAATGTCGCTGGCTACGATCTGAATAAACTCTATATTGGATCCCTGGGTACTCTCGGCATCATTGTCGAAGCGAATTTCAAACTGCATCCTTTGCCAGTTGCTGAACGCACGCTCTTACTCACCTATACAAATGCAACTGACGCGATGCATACTGTCATTGCACTTCTCAGTTCTCTGCTCACTCCCAGTGCGCTGGAACTGATCGACGCTGGCGCGGCAAGCGACATGACCGACTTTTTTGGCTTGAACCTGCCAACGAATGGCTATACGCTAGCAGTTAACTTTGAGGGCAGCCTCACTACTATAGAACGCCAGCTTGACGAGACGCGCTTACTGGCACGCCAGCACGATGCACTCATGGGCGATGACCTGGAAGGAGAGGAACAGAACCTCTTCTGGCAAGTAGTACGAGAACATACGCAGGGAACGGTAACTTGCAAAGTCGTTCTGTTGCCATCACATATAGCTCCTTACCTTCGGCAGCTTGAACGCATCTGCCACAAGCATAGACTAGAAGCAGCAATGATCGCTCACGCAGGCAATGGCATTCTCTACATCGAACTGCGACCAGGAGATGCGGTATCTCGCCTGCTAGAAGCTATCGCCGAACTGCGCCGACATGCACAGGAAGCTCGTGGTAGCCTGGTCATCGAACGCTGCACGGTCGAGTTGAAACGACGTGTTAGTATATGGGGAGAGCCACGCGCTGACTTTCATATGATGCAACGGCTCAAGCAACAATTTGATCCAAAGGGAACATTTGTAAGTGGACGGTTTTTGGGAGGATTGTAAGATCGAAAATCTATTAATTGTAACCGCGCACCCTGAATTTTCACAGGCAGCGCTCAGTGACTTAAAGCGCTTAGACAAACGACTGACCAGCATCGAGGAACTGGTGCCAGGGATTACCCTTTGTGGGACTCCCGATGCTACTGCATTAATGCGACAGGCGGCATTAGAACCACTTATATTTGCACGTCACCTCGCTCCAGTGCAGGCTACTATAGATCTGCATAACGAAGAACAGGATGTGGGTAAGATAGCCACAACTCTTGCAGCATTACCTACATTTACAGCGCTAGAACGTGGAATACGCTTCGCCGTACAGTCGCGCATCGTGCAAACCGACAAAAGCTACGGTGAGCGCGCCTACAGCAGTGGGCAACTGAACAAGACACTTGCCGAGGCATTTGCAGAAGAGACTGGAGCAATCGAAGCGATCAAAAAGCCTCAGATCGTTATCTCCATTCTCTGCACGATGTATACAGCCTATCTGGGCATCTCGCCGGTCGAAGAGAATCTGAGTAGCTGGCCCGGCGGAGCGCGACACTATGCGCAGACGCCAGACCAGATCAGCCGGGCAGAACTCAAGCTGCTGGAGGCCCTGGAAGTGTTCGGGGTAGAGCTACCCGAAGGCGGTCGCGCACTGGACCTGGGAGCAGCTCCTGGCGGCTGGACCCGTCTCCTGCTGGATGCTCATCTATCTGTGATAGCGGTTGATCCGGCTAACCTCGATCCTCGTTTAGCAAGGCGCGCACGCCTGGAACACTATCGTGGCTATGCTGACAACTTTCTTGCGGAGGCGATCAAAAGGCATATTCGCTTTGATATTATCGTCAACGATATGCGTATGGATGCCCGCGAGGCCGCACGCGAACTGGATAATGCTGCGGAGTGTTTGCGCGCCGAGGGCATCGTTATCAGTGTGTTCAAATTGCCACATGCTACACATGAGATCAATCCACTGACAAACTTGAAAGAGGCCTTATATACACTCAGACAACAATACGGCATCGTTCAAGCACGTCAGCTTTTTCATAATCGACAGGAAGTTACTGTTGTTGCGGCACAGCCGCTTGTAACGCGGAGGTGACCTTTCTTCACCATGGAGGTGGCAATGTCTCTCGAATTCATACCAGCAAACGCAGCGGATACCACCATGACGCGGATCACACCGCCCACTGTGGGACCGTTGCGCCGCAACACCCACACCTACGATCTGATTCGTCAGTGCATCCATTGTGGTTTTTGTCTCCCTACCTGTCCAACTTATGCCGTGCTGGGCGTCGAGATGGATTCCCCACGCGGTCGTATTTATCAGATGCAGGCGGTGGCGGATGGACGGCTCGAAATATCTGACGAATTCGTCGAACACATGAACTGCTGCGTTGGCTGCCGGGCTTGTGAGACGGCCTGCCCTTCCGGTGTACAATTTGGTAAATTGATCGAAGCAGCCCGCGAGCAGATTCAAATTACGAATAGTGCCATTGCTAATGAGGAGGAAGAATACACTCAGAGCAACACTGGCTTTCCATTGATGCCCGTTACGACACCACAGCCCTCAGCTATCTCATGGCCCGCAAAGCTGCTGCGTCGTTTCTTTTTTGACATCATGCTCCCCTCGCGCCTGGCCCTGACAGTCATATTTGGAGGATTGAAACTCTATCAACGCAGCGGTCTGCAAAAGCTAGTCCATGCTTCAGGTCTATTTGACATTATTAACAATCTCCCTACACCATTCAAGGGCAAGCTCAGTCTCCCTGAGACATTAATGGATAACGCCAGAGGTGAGATTCTATCAGGTCTTTTACCAGAAGTGACGCCAGCACTGGGACACCGTCGCTATCGCGTCGGCTTCATAAGTGGCTGCATCATGGACCAGGTATTTCGCGACATCAACGAGGCAAGTGTCCGTGTCTTATCGGCTAACGGCTGCGAAGTGATTACACCACCACAGCAGGGATGTTGCGGAGCTTTGCACATACATGGAGGCGAAGCTGAACGTGGCCGTGACCTTGCCAGGCACAACATCGATGTGTTTGAGGCATACAACTGTGACTTCGTCATCATCAACTCGGCAGGTTGCGGCTCAACGCTCAAAGAATATGATCACCTGCTACGCGATGATCCAGCTTACGCAGAACGTGCACGTGTCTTCACCAGCAAGATGAAAGACATCAACGAGTTCCTGATGAGCATCGATTTGAACCGCGATCTGGGCGAGATAAAGCGCACCGTGGCCTATCACGACGCCTGTCACCTGCTACACGGTCAGAAAATCAAGCAACAGCCACGCCAACTGCTCAAATCCATCCCCGGTCTCACTCTCGTCGATCTCAAAGAATCTGACTGGTGCTGTGGAAGCGCGGGTGTCTACAACATCACAAATCAGGAAATGGGCAGGCAGCTACTGGAACGCAAGATGAACAATGTGGTAGAGACGGGCGCAAGCACTATTGCCACTGCAAACCCCGGTTGTATGATGCAGATCGCTATGGGAGTACGCGAACGCGGCCTGCCCATGGAAGTAATGCACCCGATGGAGTTGCTCGATGAATCCTATCGTGTCAGCGGATTGTATAGCATGCCTGCGCGCGATGTTGTCGTAACTCGGAGACAGCGTCAGACCTTACTTGTAGGAGTGGGTGTCGGATTGCTCCTCGGAGCCATCCTACTTCGTCGCCGTAACAAGAGATAAGAGCGAACGCAGTGGGTGCGATTAGTTTTCGCACCCACTTGTAAAAAGGAAGCTCAAAATCGTTCGTTTTTTGCGACAAATTGACGAGTTGCATAAAGGAGGTTTTTTCAAAGAGCTGGGTGCCCGTCAAAAATTGGCCGGCACTCCTATTGAATGTGTTTCCATCCCTTGTTATCAACAGGTATGCCTAACCGTTCACCCCAGATCACATGTCCGAGGAGTTCTGCCGATTCTACCAATCGTGGCCCAGATCGATTGAGATAGTGGTTGCCATCAATAGCAAAGACTCTCCCGTCCCGCACCGCTTTCAAGTCTGCCCAAACAGGATGCTTTTGCAGGAGTGGTACATCCACCATCGTGCGCTCGAGCGCGTAACCACAAGGAGCAAGTACAATCACATCCGGGTCAGCAACTTGCAGCTCCTCCCAAGTCAGCCAGGATGAGTGCCGTCCAATCTCGCCGAAGATATTCTCGCCTCCTGCGTAAGCTACCAATTCAGGTGTCCAGTTGCCTGTCGCCATTAAAGGGTCAAGCCATTCCAGTATAGCAACCCTCGGTTTGGAGCCGAATGCGACTGTTTGGATAGCCAGGTCTGTGAGCCGTTGTTGACACCTCTTTACAAGAGCTTGTGCCTGATCACGCTTGCCCAACACCAGACCTACCCGCAACATGTCTTCCCAAATATCTTGGAGCCGGTAAGGAGAGAGAGAGACAACGCGCGGCTCTAGACCCGTAAGTTGTGCAATGGCCTGGGTGACATCTCGTTCGCTGACGGCACAGACCTCGCATTGGGTCTGCGTGAAGATCACATCCGGGCGCAACTCTTGCAACTTGGCCACATCAATCGCGTAGATGCTCAGTGCTTTCAGAGCTGGGTCCTCTGGTTCGTACTTCTTCTGCGTGCGTTGTTTCACCTGTGTATCGATCTCAGCACTCGTTGTAGTGATATCTATCTGGACTGTGCTCACCACAGGCAGAACACCTATCTCCGAAGGATAGTCGCATTCGTGAGAGCGTCCGACTATCTGATCGAGACAGCCAAGTGCAGCAACCGTCTCTGTGGCACTGGCTAAGAGAGAAATAATTCGCATAGCGGCTCCTTCTTGTCTGGTCTGTCTATCGTCCTATGTCTCTACTGATATGGTGATTGTATCATAAAGGAGGCTCCGTTGTAGTTTGACAACGGCGCAAGGTTATGGGTATACTACGTAGGTAACATGACATAGCGTGTTCTCACTAGGGGATCCAGACCATGAGTCTGGGCAGAATAGGGAAGTCGGTGCAAATCCGATGCAGTCGCGCTACTGTAACTGGTGAGCAACTCATCTCCTCACGGCGTGAGGAACAGCCACTGTCCTCTCTTGGATGGGAAGGCAAGATGAGAAGCGTTTGAAGCCAGAAGCCAGGAGACCTACCTAGTGCAGTTTGCTCACGATCCTTCGCGTCAAAGGAGCGAGTGCCCAATGATCATCTGGTCTCTCTTTCTGTTTTGGGTTGACCTCCATTTCGCGCCAGGGAACAGCGGACATGAAAATGTTTCGGAGGGACCCATGAAGACTCGCGCCATCTCTTCTCACCTGTTACTTCTTCCACTTGTGTCTCTTCTTTTCTGGCTAGCTGCATGTGGTCAGACTCCCTCACCTACCACAGCGACCAATCCAAAGCCGACCACTGCGCCCACTATCGCAGTGGATGCGTATGGGACACCGATTGTTTTCCCTACCACTGCTCCACAGCGGATCGTCTCGCTCGTCCCAAGCACGAGTGAAATGCTCGGAGCATTGCATCTCGAACGTCGCGTGGTGGGTGTCGACTATAACACAGATTATCCATCAGCTCTGGTCTCTCTGCCAAAGGTTTCCGATGCCGCCGGCGCATACAACGTTGAGCGGATCGTGGGGTTGAAGCCTGATCTGGTGCTGAGCTGGGGAGCGGAGACAAAACAGTACGATCCGCAGCTCAAACAACTCGGCTTGAAGGTCGTCGACCTTCAATTGAGCAATTTTTCTCAGACGCTCCAAGAAATATTACTGGTAGGACGCCTGACCTTGACGCAGCAGACAGCCACTCTCTTGGTGCAACATCTTCAGCAACAGATTGACCAGATCAAGGCGGTAGTGGCAGGGACGATGGCACCATCGGTCTTGCTTGAGGTCGATGATAGCGCACCGGGTAAGCCATATGTCTTTGGTGGGAGTTCCTTCGGCGACGAGCTTCTACAGGATGCCAATGCCGTCAATATCTTCCATGACAATAGCAGCAATGGCGGCTATCCACAGGTCACTGACGAGGCCGTTATCAAGGCAAACCCACAGTTCATCTTTCTCACGGAAGATCCAATGTATGGTGGGGATGTCAAACAGGTGTATAACCGTGCCAACTGGAGCGGGATTGATGCCGTCAAATTGCACCATGTGTACCATATCACTGTCGCTATCGTGCAGCGTCCAGGGCCGCGACTGGTGGAGGGACTACGATGCGTGGCACAGATTGTTCATCCCGAGAAGTTCTCCGGAGCTTTGCCCGGTTATTGTTAAGTGACGGCCTCACTAGCAATGAGGACGCAGAGACGAGTTGAAGCTCGAACCGCACGACTTTCAACACCGATATAGAGAGGAGGTTGACATGCAGCTAGCACTTCCCAGAATTGTTTTCGCTGGGGTGTCCAGTGGTGTCGGCAAAACGACGATGACGACGGCTTTCATTGCACATGTACGCGCTCAAGGCATTCGGGTTCAACCATTCAAAGTTGGACCGGACTATATCGATCCATCCCATCTCGCATTGGCCGCCTCCCAACCCTGCTATAACCTGGATACCTGGATGGTACCACCCAGTCGAATACTCGACGTTTTTTGTACTGTTGCTGCTTCTGCTGATATCGCGGTGATTGAAGGGGTCATGGGGCTCTATGATGGACAGAGCAGTACCAGCGACGTGGGAAGTACTGCCGAGGTTGCCAAGCTCCTGCAGGCACCAGTCGTGCTGGTCATCGATGCAGGAGCAATGGCGCGGAGTGCAGCCGCAGTGGTGATGGGATTTCAGCATCTCGATCCAGAGGTCCACATCGTCGGAGTCATTGCGAACCACGTTGGGGGAGCAGGTCATGCTCGCTTGCTACAAGAAGCAATCGAGGCAGAAACTGGTCTCCCTCTCCTGGGCTATTTGAGTAATTTTTCCGATAAATTGATACCTGAGCGGCATTTGGGCTTAATTCCGGCTGCTGAACATATCGTCAGTACTGAGCAGTTCACTCTGCTCGGAGAACAGTTCGGCCAGACATGTGATAGCGAAAAGCTCCTTGCTCTTGCCCACGAGGTTGCCCCCATCAAGCAGAGTTCCAAGAACCCTTTTTCCTCGATAGCAACGACTTTTGAGCCTGTAAGAATTGCCATCGCCCGGGATGAAGCATTCAATTTTTACTATCCCGATACCTTGAACTTACTTCGGCTTGCCGGTGCGGAACTGGTCGCCTTTAGCCCGCTTCATGATCAGGTATTACCTGAGAAGATAGGTGGTATCTATATTGGGGGTGGGTTTCCAGAGGAATACGCACATGGCTTATCTGCGAACGAGAGCCTGCGCTCTGCTCTTGCGGAACTCCTTGAGAAAGACATCCCCTGTTATGTTGAATGTGGAGGATTCATGTATCTTTGCCAATCCATTCGTAGTGCTTCAGGAGAAGAGTTTCCCATGGTGGGAACGATTGCCCGGCAAAGCATCATGAACAGTAATCGGAGCGGATTAGTCATCGGGTATCGCGAGGCCACTGCTTTGCGCGATACGTTGCTGATGCGACAGGGGGAAGTGGTGCGCGGACATGAATTTCACTACTCTTGCCTGAATGCCTCTCTGGCACGGGAGGAGGCTGCCTATGAATTTACGACTCGGGGGTCGGTGGAAGGATTTGTGCAAGGCAACCTACTAGCAAGCTATTTGCACCTCTCCTTTAGTGGGTTCCCTCCGGCGGCTCAACGTTTTGTAGCTGCGGCAAGAGTATGGCACATGAGTCAAATGGACACAAATTAGTGAGAAAGGAACATCTCATGTTAGCTCAAGAGCAAGAGCAGATCGGCGAGCCGAATGATGAGCGTGAGAAGGACCGAGATAAGAATGACCCTGAAGAGGATCCCACGCTCAGCGAAGAGGAACGGCTGGCACGCCAACGTGCCGAGCATGAGGTCCGCCGCAAACGAGCCAAAACAGCGGTCAAAAAAGGGTTAGTGATCGTCAATACTGGGAAAGGCAAAGGCAAGACGACGGCAGCGATGGGATTGCTCCTGCGGGCTTGGGGACAGGGACTCCAGGTGTGTATGCTTCAGTTCATCAAAGCGAGGACAGCCAACTGGGGAGAAGAGAAAGCGGCCCGCAAAATCGGCATTGAGATGCTTCCTCTGGGGGACGGTTTTACCTGGCTTTCCAAGGATATCGAGAACGATAAAGCGCTGGCTCGTGAGGGGTGGGAGATCTGCTGCCAGAAGATTCTCTCTGGCAACTATGACCTGATCGTACTGGACGAGATGACCTACGTGCTCAAGTATGGCTGGCTGTCCTGGGAGGAAGTACGAGACACATTGGATCAGCGTCCAGCGGGGATGCATATTGTGGTAACCGGGCGATATGCTCCTGCAGAACTGGTGGCATATGCCGACCTGGTTTCGGAGATGGTCGAGGTCAAGCATCCTTACCAGGCAGGTATCAAGGCGCAAAAAGGGATTGAGTTCTAGCATGTGTCACAAAAGACGGAGGAGAAATCGGTCGTGCCCAGGCAGCACAGGCAGAAGCAGCCGGAGTTGAACCCACCGTTGAAATGAATCCCATTCTTCTCAAGCCTGAGAGCCACTCAGAGAAGTGGCTTTTTGGACAACAAAAAACCAGCACCGTTAGCGCTGGTTTTGTTTTCAGTGGTTTTTCCTTGTGTGAACCTGAATGAAAGAAGATTCCTCAATTTTGCTGAGCCCTGCAGCCGAGTGAGGCAGAGGGACTCCCAAGAAAGAAGGCAAGAGCTCAACAAGCCGTACGATCATTAGGGCGGCTTAGCTTCGTCTGTTACCAGAGGTCCACCTGCCGTCTATCTACCAGGTGTTCTGCCTGGGATCTTGATCTGATCTACAGATGGGACGACTTGTCTTGGGGGCGGCTTCGCGCTTAGATGCTTTCAGCGCTTCTCCTTTCTTGACATAGCTATCCAGCGGTGGAGTGGGCACCCCAACTGGCACACCAGCGGTCAAGCCATCTCGGTCCTCTCGTACTGGAGATGACATCC
>WNFY01003360.1_pt1 | contig 14977 bp, 14 predicted proteins | sample 5400091 | NCBI WGS metagenome assembly WNFY01 (sample SAMN13153364, study PRJNA577476) | soil metagenome | isolation source: 60 cm soil or saprolite under grassland replicate 1 | place: USA:California | collected 2016-06-15 | reverse complement strand
TGGCGTTACTGACCGTGCCGCTGATGGTGATGGTTTCCTCCGCCGCGGCCGCGCCGGCCAGTGCAAGCGCAAGAATCAGAATGGGAGCAAAGCGGGTGGCGCGCATCAGGCGGTCATCTCCTCTGCCCCAACGAGCCAACTACTGGCTCGCCGGGGTCCTCCTGCCGGTTACCGGATTCGTGTTCGAGCTCTTCGATCTCGGCCAGAATATTGGCGGCCTCCTGCTCCATCGAGTCGCGCATGGAGGTGAAGTCGGCGTCGCTCAGCTTGCCGGCCTTGTACTCGAAATTCAGGTCGCGCAAGTTCTCGAAGGTCTGCTCCTTGCGCTCGTAAAGGTAGGCCAGGCGCGTCTTCTCCACGCCGCGCTCGGCTGGAGCGGGCTTGAAGATCCAGAACAGCACTCCCGCGGTGACGACCACCGTGACAAAGAGCAGGAAGCTTTTGGCGGTAGCGTCAGGCCCGCTCGTGTCGGTTGGGACCTGCATTTGAAGCAGCAAAATTGCGGCCATCGATGAGAGCAGAATCACAGGCTCGTCTCCTCGTGTACCCGGCGGCGGTACTCATCCATCTCTTCGGCTGCATCCGGTGCATTGGCGGCCGCGGCCGGGGCGCGGCGCTTCCAGGCGCGCACCACAAAGGCCACACCAAGGATTCCGGCAATAAAGATCACCACCGGCATGATCCATGCGACCAAATCGAAGCCCTTCCCCGTGGGAGCGGAAAGAACGGTCGGTCCGTATTTGGCGACAAAGCCCGCCAGGATCGTCTTGTCGTCTTCGCCGCGATCCATCGCAGCGCGCAGTTCCTTGCGCATCTTGTCAGAGGAGGAGCAGCCGACGTGGTTGCACTCCGCCATGATCTGGCCGCAACCGCACTGGCACATCACGGCGTGGCCCAGTTTATCGAAGCGCTTGCCGCCGGGATCGTCGGCGGCGGCCATCAGCAGCAGCGCACTGGCGAGGATGAGCGCCGTAGACCAGCGTGAAATGAGTTTGGAAATCGTAGTTTTTGGAAACATTTTTTTTAGAAGCCGCACAGGATGCGGCGAACCCAGGTCAGCGCCGCAAACAACGCGGCGCGGGACCTGGGGCACCTCTCTCATCGCCCGCTCCCGGCCCCCACTGTGGACCGGCTCTCGGCTATGTCTTCCATCAGCGCCGAAGGCTGCTTCGGCGGAGGCGACTTCTTCTTCTTGGCTTGCATGTTGGGCACCAGCGCGATCAGCGTGCCGATCAGGATAAAGTGCGCGCCCGACCAGATCCACCAGACCAGCGGATTCAGATGGGCCTTAATGATCGGACGGCCGTTCTCCGGGTTCTTTCCCGTGTAGACCAAATAGAGGTCTTCCATCACGGTCGAGCGGTTGGCCACCATGGTAGCAGGCTGGCCGCTGGCCTTATAGAAGCGCTGCTCGGGATACATGGTATCGATCTGCCTGCCGTTCTTGTAGATGTCCAGGATTGCCCATTCACTGGAGTAGTTGGGCTTGTCGTCCTGCGTGTAGGAGCGGCAGACGAGTGTGTATGCGCCGAGCGACATCTTGTCGCCGAAGGCCATCTCCTGCTCGGCATTGGTGTAGAACGCCGCGCCGGCAAAGCCGATCATGGTGACGATCACGCCCACGTGCACGATGTAGCCGCCGTAGCGCCGCATGTTGCGGCGGGTCAGCGTGTACATGCCGTGCAGCAGATGGGTGTTGTTCTTGCGCGCAATCACCAGTCCGCCGCGGGTGAACTCGCTGACGACCGTCGCAAAGACCAGAACGGAGAGCATGATCGCCATGAGCGAATAAAAGTAGCTCATGTCCACCCAGGGACGGATGCCCTTGACGACCAGCACCACACCCACCAGCAGCGCGACGATCGCCGGCACCAGGAAGTTTTTGCGAAGGCTCTCGAGCGAGGTCTTGCGCCAGGCCAGCAGCGGGCCGACGGCGGTCAGCAGCAGCAGGAAGAGCGCGATGGGGATGTTGATCTTATTGAAGAACGGCGGCCCAACGGTGATCTTGTGCCCAGTGACCCATTCGCTGAGCACCGGGAAGAGTGTGCCCCAGAGGACGGCGAAGGCGGCGATCAGCAGCAGCACGTTATTGAACAGGAAGCTGGACTCGCGCGAAACGAGTGACTCCAGCTTGTTCTCGCTGACCAGATGGCTCCGGTTGCGCACGTAGAAGAACATGCAGGCGCCGAAGGTCAGCGCAATAAACGTGACGAAGAAGCTGCCGATGTCGGATTCGGCGAAGGCGTGCACCGAGCTGACCACGCCGCTACGGGTAAGAAATGTGCCGAAGATCGCCAGCAGGAAGGTGGAGAAGATCAGCCACATGTTCCACACCTTCATCATGCCGCGCTTCTCCTGCATCATCACCGAGTGCAGGAAGGCCGTAGCGGTGAGCCACGGAAGGAGCGAGGCATTCTCCACCGGGTCCCAGCCCCACCAGCCGCCCCAGCCCAACACCTTGTAGGCCCAGTAGGAGCCGAGGAAGATTCCAACGGTAAGGAAGAGCCAGCCCACCATGGTCCAGCGGCGAGTGATGTGGATCCACTTCTCGCCGGGGTACTTCATGATGAGCGCCGCCAGCGCGAAGGCGAAGGGCACGGTCATGCCGACATAGCCCAGGTAGAGCATCGGCGGATGGATGACCATCTCCGGGTACTGCAGCAGCGGGTTCAGGCCATTGCCGTCGGGCGGGATGGTTCCCGCAACCAGCGCGAACGGATGGGCGGAGAAGTTGACCAGCACGAGGAAGAAGATCTGCACCGCGCTGATGACCACCGAAGCGTGCGCCACCAGCCGGGTGTCCACTTTATGCCTCAGCCGCAGCACCAGCCCATAGGTCGCCAGCAGCCAGCACCAGAAGAGCAGAGAACCTTCCTGCCCCGACCACAGCGCGGCGAACTTGTAGGCCGCAGGCAGCGCCCGGTTGGAGTGGTGCAGAATGTAGGCCACCGAAAAGTCATTGCGGAACGCTGCATAGACCAGCACGGCCGAGGCCACGGTGACCGCCAGGAAGATCGCGATGCCGGCGCGGCGCGCCGTCTCGCTCAGGTGGTCATCCTTGTAGACAATGGCCAGGATTCCGGCGACGAACGCATAGACGCCTAAGGCAAGGCCGAGGAGGAGAGTGAAGCTTCCGATTTGGGGCATGTAGTTATCTGAGAGGCAAATCTCGAGTCATTGTGCACGATTTCAGTGGGGGCCGCAAGGCAAATGCCCGCTGAAGGGGCCGTTCGGCAGACTCGAATACTGCCGTGGTAAGAAGATTGCATTCAGGAACTAAGGTCAATGACGTTCGGATCGAGGTCCCCAGCAAGCCGGATTTTAGCTTGCTGCCAGTGAAAATAGCGGCCTCCCTCGCGTTTAGGAGACAGCTTTCTGGGCGGTTGTATTGGACCCTAGCAGGCTATGGACGAGCCGGATCAGTTCGCGGGCCGGCAGGGGCTTTAGACGGACTATAACGTCCAGGCCCTCGTACTCCGGCCCGATGTCCGGCAGGCCGCTGAGCACCACGACTGGAATAGAAGGGTTCAGAGTGCGAAGCTCGCGGACGAGATCGGCGCCCTGCAGTCCGGGCAGCAGATGGTCGGTGATCACGACCCCGATCTCGCGGCCCCGAGAGCGCAGGATCTCCAGCGCACTTTCGGCGCTGGAGGCAGGGCTCACCTGGATCCCGGCCGAGCGCAGCACACTTTCCCGGATGTGTAGTTGCCCGGTGTCGTCATCGACCATCAGAACCTGCGGCATGTTGTTAAGTCCCATAGTTGTACTTTTCGCGATACTTCTCGCGCACTTCCTGCTCGGCGCGATGCCAGTCGTCCTCGTGCCCGCCGTGCTGGCCGCCACGCTCACAAAAGTATTCGTAGGCGCGCTGACGGATCTCCCGGTCAAGCTCTGTGGCCGAAGGCTCAACCCACTGCCTTGGGGATGTAGCCGAGGCGGAGGCGGCCACCACCGTCAGTCCGCTTTGCGAAGCAGTCTTCCTGGTTGTACTCTGCTTGCTCTTGGTGCCTTTGCCTGGCAAGGAATCGGAAGTGCTCTTCTCTTTGGCCATTGGTCGGGTTCTCCTGAAATCTGGATTGCCGGGCCGCCAAATGGCCCCGCTCCTTTCCAGATACTATAACTCCGTCCGGTATGGGAAGTGTCGATCGTGGTGATCTGGATTCAGTTTTTCCAATTTGGAAGATTTGCCCGGACAAAATCCACAGATCGCGCTGACTTCGCCGTAGACCCGAAGCTCGGTCTCAAGTTCTTGATGCGGTTCGGTCTGATAGAGGCACTCTCTCCCCGCAAGTGGCCCCGATGCAACCGCCGTGGTGCAACCGAGCCGCCCAGTTATACAAAACATTCATCCGCTACTAACCTCGCCGCAACTTTGTCCTCCTAAGCTCCCGGCGTGGCTTATTGGGTCGCCATCCATCAGCAGTTTGAGTGGAACAAACTCGCGAGTCTGATCGACCCGGCGCAGTTGCAATCGCAACTCAAGAAGACCGGCGAGAAAAAGACGGCATTCGGATATGCGGTGTTTCGCTATCGGGGACGGACGAAGGACGGGGGGATGGAATTGCGGGTTTACAACCACCGCCGAGCGTTGCGCACCGAGCTCAAGGCCATCCATCCGCTGTCACGGACTCCGCTGGCGCAGCCCGACCTGAGCGGGTTTGAAGAGATCGACTTCGCCGATCTCGGCGACAAAGAGTCCGACCCATTTGTGCGCAGGATCGAGCATCGCTACCACCACTGAGCATTCGTGCCCTTTTTAAGCCTTAATTGGGCTAGTTGCTTTTGCGGTGTTGCTTCTCCGCTCGAGGTTCCTACTCCACCTGATGCTTGGCGGTGTAGCCCTCGCGCGTGAGCACCTGGTACTTCAGCTCTTTTCCCTTCTCGTCTTTGATGATCAGCGGCTTGTCGGTGCCAGGGTGCACCAGTTGCACCTTCAGTTTGCGGTAGGTGCCATCCAGCTTGGTGTTGGTGGGCCGGTAGGCGAGCGTGTACTGGTTGCGCACGGCGGCGGAGATCTCGCGGAAGTCATCGGGGAGCTCGCCCTGCAAGCGCGGGTTGAACCATCGTCCGCCGGTCATCTTGGCGAAGGTATTCATTTGGTTGTCGCCCTGCAGGTAGTCCAGCGTGGCCATGGACGCTCCCAGGCCGGGACGCGTCTCCATGTACTGCCGCCAGAGAAAGCCGGTGCTGATGGTGTAGATGGTCACGTTCGATGTGGCCTTGATCTTTTTCAGCAGCTTGTCGTAGGGGATCTTGCTGAAGGTGTCCAGGCCGCTGCCGATCAGGATGATCTCCTTGCGGCCCTCCACGCCATCCAGCCGGTCCAGTGTGTCGTAGAGCGCGTCGAAGAGATTGGTCTCGCTGAAGGCGGGCACGCGAAGCGAGTCGAGCGCGCTGTAGATCGTCTTTTTGTCGGAGGTGAAGTCCACCAGGATGTTGGGCTTCATGTCGTAACTGATCAGCGAGACGTAATCGTCCTTCTCCATCTGGTCGGTAAAGGCATAGGAGGTGTGCAGGGCGTCGATCAGGAACTGGCGGCGGCTGACCTGGAAGGCCGGGGTTGCAGCGAATTCCACCAGCAGAACCGCGGTGTAGCCTGCCCGGGTGAGGCCAAATGTCTGAACCGGCTGCGGAACGCCATCTTCGAGCACGAGAAACTGTTCTTCCTGCAACCCGGGGATGAAGTGTCCGTCCTTGCTCAGCACAAGCACATTCAGGGTGACCAGCGGGACCTCGACACTGATGGAAAACTCCGGCATAGTCTCGTCCGGCTTGGGCGAGGGAGGCCGAGCGGGCCGGGCCGGCTGCTTGTCAGTCTCCACCTTTGGAATCGCGTACGGCCCCGTATCGCTCTCGGGACCACCGGCCTGAGGCGGCGCGGGCTGCTGCCAGAAGCTAACGGTGGCGGAGTTCTGTGCCCCTGCTGGAGCCGGGTCTGCGAGCAAGGAGCCGGGCACAGCGATAGCGGCGCAGTAGAGCACAGCAGAGAGCCAAGGAAGCTTCGCGGTCGGTGCGTGTGACATTGGTGCGTGTAACATTGGTGACATTTTCGTGGGTGACATTTTCGTGCCCGGATCGCTTTCATCCCACACATGGGAAGAGCGCGCACATAAGGCCGGCGGTTCACGTTTTGATTGCCGCATCTTTTTTTCGCCGCATTGAGGGGGACCCGGAATCGCTCCATGTTACAGCAGGAGCGTGCGCCATATCTGCACTGGGGAAGTTACGGGGGACATTGGCCGGTTTCGGCGTGACCCGTTTCAGGGAATCTTCGTTGCTACGGGGAGCATCGGACTGAGGGCGCGAATCAGGCGTGGCCAAGCGCGCGGGAGTCAACCATGAAATTTCGCTGGATGCTGATTGCACTGCTGGGCACGGCGTTGCTGCCCGCCCTGGCAATGGCCCAAACCAGCTCACCCCAGCACGGCGACGACGGGCGCGCTGAGGACCCCCATGGCGGGGCAACGCCGGAGCCCGGGCTGAACGATCAGCTCCAGGATCCCCATCACTACCTTCCATCACTGGGAGATTTACCAGTACTACCGGTCGCAGGACCTTGACCTGGACAGGGACGCCAATTTCCAGGCGCTGCAGGAAGGGCCATTGTTCAAGGGACACGGCCAGGGCTATCGGATCGGCTTTCGGGCGGGCTATGAAGACGGCCGCATCGATTTGGAAGATGGCCACAGGTGGCACTTCGGCTACAGATTCAGGTTCCCCGATCACTATCGCCTGGAGTTCGGCAGCCGGGACGACTACTTGCGTGAGTACCGGGAGGGCTATGAGCAGGGCTACCGGCACGGATATGTACAGCAGAGCTGATGTGGTTCTTAATTTTTAGTCGCCGATTGGTACCCGCATCTTCCATCTTCTGGCAGGTCTGGGCTCCGTCAGCTTGCCTTCCTCTCCTCTCCCGCCTTTTCTCGCACGGCTCCCCCCCGCTTCTGCCGGGCGCGCTTCTCCTGCCCGCTTTCCTTCTCCCCGCGCCTGGCGGACTTTCGCGCCTCGGAGGCTTGGCGGATATGTTCGTAGTGCCCGGCAAGATGCTCCAGCTCCTGATCGCTGAGCCTTTCGATATCGATCATCTCGTTGTGGGCAGAGTGGAGGGCGCGGATGACCTCGTCCAGCTTGAGGTGCAGCGCGCGGGCATCGCGGTTCTGCGTGTTCTGGATCAGGAAGACCATCAGGAAGGTTACGACGGTGGTCCCAGTGTTGATGACGAGCTGCCAGGTGTCGGAGAAGTGGAAGTACGGGCCGGTGGCTCCCCACAGGACCACGATCGCCGTGGCGGCGAGAAATGCCGGACTGGAGCCCAGGAGGGCGGCCGCGCGCGCTGCAAAAAAATGAAATCCGTGGTGTTCATAGTAGCGATGGATCTCCGGCTCCGGCAGCCTGGAATCGGATGATTGCGGGGAGTTTGGATCGCTCGAAACGGTTTCCCTATTGCCAGTCGGAACGGATTTCGCATTGTTGGATTTCGCGTTGGTGGACATGTAAGAGAAGAAGTTGCCCAGCCTGTTTGAGTTGTATACCGGCCTCACCCCAGCAAGCCAAGAGCGAGCTTGCCAGGACCCCGGCCTCCACCCCAGCAAGCCAACAGCAGGCTTGCCAGGACCCCGGCCTCCACCCCAGCAAGCCAACAGCAGGCTTGCCGGGGACCCCGGCCTGTATCTCCGCCGGGCAAAACAGGCAGATTCAAGGCTCCTGCCGAGGCGCTCCCGTCTGCCAGGCGGCTCTATTACGAGGCGGTTCTATAATCAGCCATGCGCTTTGAGCTCTTCATTGCCGCCCGCTATCTTCGCGCCAAGCGCCGCCAGGCCGTCATCGGGGTGATCACCGCGATCTCGGTGCTGGGGGTCGCGGCCGGGGTGGCCTCGCTGATCATCGCGCTGGCAATCACTAACGGCTTTCGCCAGGACCTGCAGCAGCGGCTGCTGGGCTCGACCTCGCACCTGAACCTGATGCGGGTGCAGAACGACGGCATCCACGACTGGCAGGCGCTGCAGCAGCGCCTGGGAAAAGTTGACCACGTGCAGGCCGTGGCGCCGGCGATCTACGAGCAGGTGCTGATCTCGCGCGGGGCCCGGGCCGGAGGTGCGGTGCTGAAGGGGATTATTCCCGCCGACGAGCGCGGGGTTACAGCCCTGCTGGATTCGGTCCGCGTGGGCAGCGTAGAAGCACTGACACAGGCTGAGCAGCGGGCGCGGGACGAGCGAGTACACCAGGAAGATCAACAACCCCACCCTGGCCAAATGAAGGCTAGGATGGGGCACCCTGAAACGGCATCGAAGGGGGACAGATCAACTCCTCCCGAGGACACTGCCGGGAGCGCGCCGGCCATAACGCCGCCCATTGTGCTCGGCAAGGACCTGGCCGAGACGATGGGCGCGACGGTCGGCTCCGTGGTGCTGGTCACCAGCCCACAGGGCGAACTGACGCCCTTCGGCATGGTGCCGCGTTATATGCGCTTCAAGGTGGCGGGGATCTTTCAGTCGGGCTTCTATGAGTACGACGCCACCTGGGCGCTCTGCTCTCTTGCAGACTCGCAGCGGCTGTTCAGTCTGGGCAATATTGCCAGCGTGCTGGAGTTTAAAGTCGACGACATCTACAAGGCCCCGGAGATCGGCCGCCGGATCGAGTCCGCGGCCGGCAAAGGCTTCATGACGACGAACTGGATGGAGCAGAACCGGGCCCTGTTCCGCGCGCTACGGCTGGAGCGGGTGGTCACTTTCATCACCATCGGGCTGATTGTATTTGTCGCAGCCCTGAATATCCTGATCTCCCTGATTATGATGGTGATGGAGAAGACCCGGGACATTGCGGTGCTGGTTTCGATGGGCGCCCGGCGCGAGCAAGTGCGGCGGATCTTCATCTGGCAGGGGCTGCTGATCGGAATTGTCGGGACGCTGTTGGGGCTGGCCGCAGGAGAGACCGTGGCGGTGCTCGCAGGGCGCTATCACTGGATCGCGCTCTCCTCCGAGGTCTATGCCATGGATTACGTGCCGTTTGTGCCGCGCGCACTGGATGCGGCGCTGGTGGTTGTGGTCTCTCTGGCCATAAGCTTTATTGCGACGGTTTATCCTTCCCAGTCGGCTGCGCGCGTGCTCCCGGCCGAAGCGCTGCGGTACGAGTAAAGAGTTGAGCCGTCTTGTGGGCGTGAGCGAAGCGGGAGCCGGGGTCCCCGGCAAGCCCGATGTTGGCTTGTCGGGGTGGAGAGCCCGCAGGCGAAATCCTGAGCGAAGCGAAGGACAACTACCCCACATCTGCCAGAGGAGGGCAGATATGGGGCACCGAATGCCGCACCTGCGGTGCACCCGAGGACCTGAAAATAACGCGGTTGGCGCCCTGAAAACGGGCAGTTTGGTCGAAGCGAATTTGCACCAAGGAGAATGGCAGGTGCATCCAATGGAAAAAGGCGCGATCCTCCGAGTCGAGGGCCTGCGCAAGGTCTACCGTTCGGGAAATTCCGACCTCGTGCTCTTTGACAATCTGTCTTTTCAGATCGATACGGGTGAGATGCTGGCCATTGTAGGCCAGAGCGGCGCCGGAAAAAGCACGCTGCTGCACATTTTGGGGGCCCTCGATTCGGCCACTTCTGGAGAAGTTTATTTCCAGGAGCCAAGTACGGGCTTGCCGCTGAGCAGGCTCTCCGAGCAGGCTGCGGCGGAGTTCCGCAACCGGCAGATCGGGTACGTCTGGCAGTTCCACTACCTGCTGCCCGAGTTTACCGCGCTGGAGAACGTGGCCATGCCGTTGTATCTGCGGGGTGTCGACCGGCGCAAGGCGGAGGCAGAGGCCGCGCGGTGGCTCGCCGAGGTCGGACTGGCCGAGCGCGAGCATCATCGCTCGGGAGAGCTCTCCGGGGGCGAGCAACAGCGGGTTTCACTGGCGCGTGCCCTGGTGACTTCACCCAAGGTCCTGTTGGCCGATGAGCCAACCGGCGACCTGGATGGGCGTACGGCGGAGGCGGTATTTGAGCTGATCTCGCGGCTGCACAGCGCCTACCGGCTGACCTCGGTGATCGTGACGCACAACATGGCATTTGCGCGGCGCTGTAGCCGGGTGCTTTGCCTGGCGGACGGTGCAGTCTCGGAGGTCATACCAGAGTCTTTATCGAGTCCATAGGGTTAATTCTCTTAGCTTCTGTGCCGATTTAATGGCATAGTTGCAGAAACAGTCATCCAAAGAAGACAGCGATTGACCGCCGGGGAAATACGCACAGCGGTGAAGGAAAGACAGAGTTGTAAGGCAGGTGGGCGGCGCAAGCTCCACGGTTCCTGGAGTTTAACTCCGGTGAGACCAGAGGCGATGGACGAGGTTACCGGTGAGGGCCGGGGAGGAGAACCAGGAGAAACACCATGTTCGAACGGTACACCGAAAAAGCACGGCGCGTAATTTTCTTTGCAAGATACGAGGCGAGCCAGTTTGGATCTCCGTACATCGAGACGGAGCACCTGCTGCTCGGTTTGCTGCGCGAAGATAAGGCGCTGACCAACCGCTTCTTGCGCCAGCATTCTTCGGTGGACTCCATTCGGAAGCAGATCGAGGCCCACACCACCGTACGCGAAAAGGTCTCCACCAGCGTCGATCTCCCGCTGAGCAACGAATGCAAGCGGGTGCTGGCCTATGCTTCCGAGGAGGCTGAGCGCCTCAGCCACAAGCACATCGGCACCGAACATTTGCTGCTGGGACTGCTGCGCGAAGAGAAGTGCTTCGCCGCCGAGATTCTCGCCGAGCGCGGCCTGAAGCTGGCCGGCATTCGCGAGGAGTTGCAGCGCAGTACGCAGGAGAAGGTGCAGCAGCAGCCGCAACGCGCGGTGAACCGCGAAAGCTCGCTGCTGGCCGAGTTCTCCCGCGACCTGACCCAGGCTGCGATGGAGAACCAGCTCGATCCTCTGGTTGGGCGCGACTCCGAGGTGGACCGCACCATTCAGATCCTGTGCCGGCGCACCAAGAACAACCCGGTGCTGATCGGCGAACCCGGCGTGGGCAAGACCGCGATCGTCGAAGGCCTGGCGCAGCGAATTGCCGACGGTGAGGTTCCGTCGTTTTTGGCCGACAAGCGCGTGCTCGCGCTCGACCTCTCGCTGATTGTGGCGGGAACCAAATATCGCGGCCAGTTCGAAGAGCGGCTGAAGACGATCATGAAGGAGCTGATCGAGAACCAGAACTCGATCATCTTCATCGACGAGCTGCACACGCTGGTCGGGGCCGGCTCGGCCGAAGGCTCGCTCGACGCGGCCAACATTCTGAAACCGGCGCTGTCGCGCGGCGAGATCCAGTGCATCGGCGCAACGACCCCGGGCGAGTACCGCAAATCGATCGAGAAGGACCGCTCGCTTGAGCGCCGCTTCCAGTCGGTAAAGGTGCCACCGCCCAGCGAGCCGGATTCGGTGAAGATCCTGATGGGGATCAAGGACCGCTATGAGAAGTTCCACGCCGTCAGCTACACCGACGAGTCGATCAACTTTGCCGTGGCGCACTCGAACCGCTACATCCCGGACCGCTTCCTGCCTGACAAGGCCATCGATCTGATCGATGAGGCCGGCGCGCGCGTAAAGCTGCGCCAGTCCGCGCTGCCGGAAGAGATCACCGAGGTTCAGAAGCGGATCAAGTTCATCGTCCACCGCATGGAGAACGCCATCGCGAACCACGAGTTCGAGAAGGCGCGCTTCTATTCCGACGAGGAGCGCAAGGAGCGCGAAAACCTGCGCGAGCTGCGCGAGAAGTTCCACCTGGACGAAAGCGCGACCGGCATCGTGCAGCGCGAGGACATCGAAGAGGTGGTCTCCCGCTGGACGGGCGTGCCAGTTGCGGCAATCAAGGAAGAAGAGTCGCAGAAGCTGCTGCGCATCGAAGAAGAGCTGCACAAGCGCGTGATCTCGCAGGCCAAGGCGATTAGTGCCCTGGCCCGCGCCATCCGCCGCTCGCGCGCAGGGTTGAAGAACCCGAACCGTCCCATTGGCTCATTCCTCTTCCTGGGCCCGACCGGCGTTGGCAAGACGGAAGTGGCGCGCACGCTGGCGCAGTTCATGTTCGGCACCGAGAAGAGCCTGATCCGCTTCGATATGTCGGAGTACATGGAGAAGCACTCGGTCAGCAAGCTGATCGGCTCGCCTCCGGGCTATGTCGGTTACGAGGAGGGCGGACAGCTCACCGAACGGGTGAAGCGCGCGCCGTACTCTGTCGTGCTGCTCGACGAGATCGAGAAGGCGCACCCGGATGTCTTCAACATCCTGCTGCAGGTCTTTGAGGACGGACAGTTGACCGACGGACTTGGCAATACGGTCGATTTCAAGAACGTGATCCTCATAATGACCTCCAATATCGGCGCGCGGCACATGATCAAGCGCGAGGGGCTGGGCTTCTCTTCGCACAAAGAAGAGGCCATCAGCGACAAGGTCGAGGAGTTGGTGCGGAGCGAGGTGAAGAAGACCTTCAATCCGGAATTCCTCAACCGCCTCGATGAAGTCGTGATCTTCAACGCGCTCACCGAGCACGACCTGATCCAGATCGTGGAGCTGATGGTGAACCAGCTGAACCAGAACCTGGCGCAGCGGGCAATCACGATCAGCGTGAGCGAAGATGCGCGGAAGTGGATCCTGGACAAGACCGTCACGGACCGCAGCTACGGAGCGCGTCCGCTTCGCCGGGCGCTGCAGAAATACGTGGAGGACCCGCTGTCGGAGGCGCTGATCCAGGGCAGCATCAAGAACCGTCCCGCGTTTGTGGACGTCTATCTGGACAACAACCAGCTCTTCTATCGCGAAGTGGGCGAGGAGAGCACGGATGGCGCGCTGCTCTGCAGCAGCTAACCCCAAACTCGTAACGCAGGCGCCGCCGCAATCCGGCGGCGCTTCTGTTTTGTGGGATCGAGCAAGCGCGCTTTGCTTGCTGGGGTGGAAGCCTGCTGCCGGCTTCCTGGGGTCGAAACATTCACATTTGGCGATCCAAAGTTACTTGGAGCACCCGACGGGTCCCCCCAGCGCACATGTCTTTGGCGTCCTGGGGGGAGGCCCGCGCCGCCGGCGTCAAATTTCGTGGAAACGGCCCGAAATCCGGCCATTCTGAAACTTCTTCTCCGCTTTCGCATCCATTTCCTATGCAGCTTTTGGTTTATTCCGCTCCCTGGTGCGCCGACTGCCGTGAGGCAAAGCGGTTTCTCGACAAGCACGCAATTTCCTACCAGGAGATCAATATCGAAGTCACGCCCGGCGCAGCCGAGGATGTCATCCGCAACACCGGCAAGCGCGCCATCCCGCAATTTGTGATCGACGGCAAGTGGGTGCAGCCGTACAGGCCAGGCAAGGGATTCCTGTATGAAGAGATGCGCGGATTGTTGGGCATTGCCAACAGCTAAAGTTTTGTCGCGGTACCGCCGTTATAGATTCTGTACGCAGCCCCACCCCATCCCGCGAACTACAGGCGGGCTGGGGACCCCGAAGCCCTTTGCGTACCGGGGCGGGACCACCCCGGTTTTGCATGACCCAGATCCCAAATCCTCCTGATTCCGGCCGGACACGCTCCGGCCACTTTTTTTGCCTTTGGTCTGTTTGATCGCTGTTGGTCCTGGACCTCGAACCGCAGCGAAAGTGCATGCGGCGTTCGCGCTGCTCGGGGTCAGGATGACGCGTAAGAACAAAAGCAACCCCGCCTATTCAAAGATGGATAGGACGGGCACCCATTTTGACTCAGTTACAATGTGAACTTCAGCCCAGACAAAACGGAGTTCGCCTTGATCGCTCGTTATACCCGCCCTGAGATGGGCACGATTTGGAGTGACGAAAATAAATTCCGCAGCTGGCTGCAGGTTGAGGTTGCCGCCAGCGAGACGCTCGCCGAAGCCGGCATTGTTCCGCAGTCCGCCGCGCGCGCCATCAAAGAGAAAGGCCCTGCGTTCGAGGTCGCGCGCATCCACCAGATCGAGGCCGAGGTGAAGCACGACGTCATCGCCTTCACCACGGCGGTGGCCGAGAAGGTCGGTCCCGAGTCGCGCTGGCTGCACTACGGGCTGACCTCAAACGATGTGGTGGACACCGCGCAGGCGCTGCTGGTGCGGCAAGCATCGGCGGTGCTGCGCGCCGACATCGAGAAATTTCTGGAGGTGCTGGAGCGCCGCGCGCTGGAGTTCCAGCACACCCCGCAGATCGGACGCACGCATGGCGTGCACGCCGAGCCCATCACCTTTGGCCTGAAGATCGCCAACTGGTATAGCGAAATGCAGCGCAACCTGGAGCGCTTCGAGCTTGCCGCAGAGCAGATGCGCGTGGGCAAATTGAGCGGCGCCGTGGGCACCGGCGCACATCTGGATCCCGAATTTGAAGAGCAGATCTGCGCACGGCTCGGGCTCGCTCCTGCGGCAGTCTCATCGCAGGTGATTCAGCGCGACCGCCACGCCTTCTATGTGGCGACGCTGGCGGTGATCGCCAGCACCCTGGACAAGATCGCGACCGAGGTGCGCCATCTGCAGAAGACCGAGGTGCGCGAGGCCGAAGAATACTTCAGCGAGAAGCAGAAGGGATCGTCGGCGATGCCGCACAAACGCAATCCCGTCACCTGCGAACAGATCTCCGGCCTGGCGCGCGTGGTGCGCGGGAACGTGCAGCCTGCATTGGAGAACATTGCGCTGTGGCACGAGCGCGACATCTCGCACTCGTCGGTGGAGCGCGTCATCCTGCCCGACTCGACGATCCTGCTCGACTACCTCCTGGCCAAGACCACCACGTTGATCGACACGCTGCTGGTCTACCCCGAGCGCATGCTGCGCAATCTGCACTCGACCGGCGGCCTGGTCTTCAGCGGACAACTCCTGCTCGACCTGGTCGAGGCCGGGGTGCTGCGCGAGGACGCCTACCGCATTGTGCAGCGCAACGCGATGCAGGCATGGCGCGAGGAGAAGAACTTCCGCGAGCTGATCTTCGCCGATCCGGAGATCACCTCACGCGTGGACAGCAAGACGCTGGAGCGCGCCTTCGAC
>WNFY01018381.1_pt1 | contig 14982 bp, 18 predicted proteins | sample 5400091 | NCBI WGS metagenome assembly WNFY01 (sample SAMN13153364, study PRJNA577476) | soil metagenome | isolation source: 60 cm soil or saprolite under grassland replicate 1 | place: USA:California | collected 2016-06-15 | reverse complement strand
CGCATAACCGCTGTGGAGGAGCAGTTTTGAATGTAGAGCAGGTCGAAGCCCTTGCCAGCCTGGCACATGCGCACGGCGTTAAAGTGCATATGGATGGCGCACTCATATTTAACGCGGCGACCGCTCTAGGTGTACAGGTGAGCACCCTGGCACAGGCAGTAGACTCAATGATGTTCTGCCTCTCCAAGGGGCTGAGCGCTCCGGTTGGCTCGATACTGGTTGGCAGCCGGGAGTTTATTCACAAAGCACACCGCATGCGAAAAGTGTTAGGAGGCGGAATGCGACAGGCTGGCATTCTTGCCGCGGCCGGCATCGTGGCCCTGGAGCAGATGGTAGAGCGACTGTCCGAAGATCACGAGAATTGTAAGCGGCTCGCCTTTGGCTTGGCAGATTTCCCTCAAATTGACATCGATGTTGAGCGGGTTGTCACCAATATCGTGAACTTTTCTGTACGCAACGCCCAGCAAGAACGACTGGCAGATGCCGAGACCATGCAGTTCCTGGAAAAGGCCCGCGAACACGGCGTGCTGATGGGTACGATGGGCGAGGGAACTATCCGGGCCGTTACTCATTACGGTTTGAATGGCGAGGATATCATGGCAGCTTTGGGAGGCATTCGACGGGCTTTGATTGGCATGCAAATAGCATAGTGCAAAAACACCGGAGCTGATAGGAAAAGGGGGTGCAGGGGACCTCCCCTGACGGGGTGCAAGGGGGACCCTGCCCGGGGGGCAGGTAATCCCCTTGTCTTTCCCTCTTTCCCAAAAAGGTGGGGTGGTTATGCAATAGGCAGGCAGATACACAACCGCCGAGGTATGACATATAATGTCAGGGTGAAAGGAACTTATCATACATCAGAATTCAAAAGGAGAAGTATTTTATGTATCGACGAAGTTCGTTCGGCGGACTTGCTGGCGGCCTTGCCATTCTTGCCGTGGCTCTGGCTTTTGTTTTTGGCTATGGTAGTTTCAACTTGCCCGTTTTTTTTGTGGTACTTGCATTTAGCATTTTAGTTGGTTCCTTGGCTACGCTTAATCCAAGACGCATCTATGGCGCATTATACGGCTTCTTTTGGATGCTCATCCTCGCGCTTTTCTTCATTACTGGTTCATGGATCGTGTTTTTGCTTGGAGCCGCAATTTCCGTGATATTGGGTTCTCTGGCCCGGCCTCTTCTAGCAATGTTGCTTGGCATAGGCATCTTCGGTGCCACAAACATGGTGAACCAGCCACCGCAGCAACCCTACTACCAGCCACCACCGCAACAACCACAACAACCATATCAACCATATCAGCCTTACCAGGGGGGGTATACACCGCAAGAAACGTATCAAGAAGGTGGGCAGCAGCAGCAGTATCCACCTCAGTCGCAGGCACAGTACCAGCAACCAGGGCAGCCACAATACGAACAACCACAAGCACAATATCCTCAGGAAATGCCCCCACAACAGCAGTAGTAGTAGTAAGCTTGACTTGAAAAGAGACGAGGGTCAATCAGGTCGACCTGGCTGACCCTCGTCTCTTTGCGGGTAGTCTATATCTTTAGAAGTACCCTTCGCCTGTATCCGTGTTAAACAGGTGAATGTGATCAGTATCGACATGCAGCCTGATACGGCCACCTGGATGGGCCTCTGAACGTGGATTGAGGCGGGCAACAACTTGTTTTCCGTTAACGGTCATATAAACCAGCAATTCATTTCCCAGGTATTCCACAACATCTACCGTAGCCTCCATACCAGCGCCAGTTTGAGCATCCGGTGAGACCACAGTCACGTCTTCCAGGTGCTCTGGACGTACACCAAAGGTGAGGTTTTTGCCTGCTGCCTCTCGGGCTTGCTCTTTGTACAGCGGTGGTACTACCACCTGTCCCACATTCTCAAGAACAATTCTCATGGAATCGCCTTCGCTTGCGATTTTGGCACCATTAAAAAAGTTCATGGCCGGTGAGCCAATGAAGCCGGCAACAAAGAGGTTCGAGGGATGGTCGTAGAGTTCCTGTGGTACTCCGATTTGTTGGATTAGACCTGCATTGAGCACGGCTATACGGCTACCCATGGTCATAGCTTCAGTCTGATCGTGCGTTACATAAATAACCGTTGTCTGTAAACGTTGATGAAGCTTGGTAATATTGGCGCGTGTCTCCACACGCAGTTTGGCGTCCAGGTTTGAAAGTGGCTCATCCATCAAGAAGACCTGAGGCTCGCGCACGATAGTGCGACCAAGTGCTACGCGCTGGCGTTGACCGCCGGAAAGTTCTTTCGGCTTGCGCTTGAGAAACTGGTCAAGGTTAAGCAGACCGGCAGCTTCTTCAACTCGCTTCTTGATCTGGTCTTTGGGAAAGTGACGTAACTTGAGGCTAAAAGCCATATTGTCGAAGACGGTCATGTGGGGATAAAGGGCGTAGTTTTGGAAGACCATGGCAATATCGCGGTCTTTGGGAGCAACGCCATTGACGATCCTATCGCCAATGGAAATATCACCTTCGGACAGCTCCTCCAGGCCCGCTACCATACGCAGGCAGGTACTCTTGCCGCAGCCAGATGGGCCCACCAACACCAGGAACTCTTTGTCCTGGATATCCAGGTTGATGTCATGAACAATCTCGACCTTACCGAAACGCTTGTAGACATGGTCAAATTTGACACGTGCCATTACAGATACTCCTTTTCGCTCTTGCAACAGGTACGACTTCCTTCTTGCGCACACTGGTGCTCTTCAACTATTTTATGAGCTTCGCTTAATGTCCACGCTGCAACTGATAATACCAGTTGGGAGTCAACGGGACCTCTTCACGTCATGTTGCAGGTATCTCAAAACGGAGAAACCCAAAACAAACGCTATGAGTAGCATACCAGATATTGAGGCAAAAAACAATCATAAACAGTCGCACAGTCGCAGTGTCAAGGTTTAGAGACAGCCCAGCATTTGACACAAGACCTTTTTAGAGGATAACATCAAGCGGTATACTTAGCGTGTAACGCTTGTTTTTTTGAGAGGAGTTGTAGCATATGGCATTGACAAACTTCGCAGGAGCAGTGGCAGTAATTACGGGAGGCGCGAGCGGCATTGGGCTGGCAACGGCACGCGCTTTACATGCCAGGGACGCACATGTTGTCCTGGCGGACATCAATCACCAGGGATTGCAACAGGCAGAGGAACAAATACGTCAACACAACACTGAAGCAACCGGTAAGATACTGGGCATGCCTACAGATGTCACCAATGAGCAGCAAGTACAAGCTCTTATGCGTCAAACAGTCGATGCCTTTGGTCGTATCGACCTGGTGATGACGAGCGCAGGTATTGGCACCGGGGGCCCTATCGACACATTTACAGGCAGCCAGATGCAAAACATCATGAACATTAACTTCATGGGAACCTACCATTGCGTGCGGGCCGCGCTGCCCACCATGCGCAAGCAACAGTCAGGGCATTTCGTCTTCCTCAGTTCTGTGGCGGGCAAGCTAGGTCCCCCCTTGCTTACTGCTTACTGTGCGACTAAATGGGCGATACGCGGCTTCTCAACAGCTCTGAGGGCAGAACTACATGGCACAGGCATCGGCGTCACAACGGTCTATCCCGCCTGGGTAGATACTCCCATGACACAGTTGGAGGCGGGGGAACTACAAGTGCTAAACGTGCATATAATGCTCACAGCGGACCAGGTGGCAGTAGAGATTCTTGAAGCGGTGGCCGAAGACCGGCGCGATCTCACCCTGGCGCCGAATCCCGATATTGCCTTGCTCTTGCAGATAATGAAGGATGACCCCGACCAGGCAGAACAAATAGCGGGTGAACATTACCGCCAGCAGTTAGCAGCAATGCCAGCACAACAGACAACGTAAAGCATATATATCTAGGCAAGGGGGGCGCAGGGGGCGAAGCCCCTTGCCAGGGGAGCGGAGGTGCCCTTACAAGCATAGGTGTTTTGAAAGCAGGGTCCAGGGGCGCGGCCCCTGGCGGGATTTCAGGGGTGCCCCCTGATTTCCTTCCTCCATTCGCCCCCGAAGGGGGCGTACCAAAAAACCTATACTTGAAAGGCGGGGGTGTCCCCCGAAAATCTCCCCTTTTTATAGACTAGCAACAGCAATAGAACGGGCGGCAGCAAAGGGATGAAAGATTACGGCTACTTTGGCCCTGATAGCGTTACCTGGAAGATTGCCAGTGAAGCAGTCATTACCTTGGGTGGCTCGCGCGCAGTATTAATGCAGCTTGCTCACCCACTTGTGGCTGTGGGTGTTAGCGCACACAGTAGCTATATGACCGACCCCTTTGGCCGATCTGCACGCACATTCATATTGGGCCAGATGCTGGCATTTGGCTCACGCGCAACTGCTCACAAGGCCGCCCGAACTATTAATCGCCTCCACACGCATGTATATGGTACCCTTCCCGAACAAGCTGGGGACTACATAAAGGGGACCCCTTACAAAGCACGCAATCCTGAACTGCTGCTCTGGGTACATGCAACCCTGATCGACACCATTTTATACACCTATTCCCTTTTCGTCAGACCGCTCAGTCAAGAAGAACAGGAGCAATACTACCAGGAATCTAAAACCATGGTACACTTGCTCGGTCTTTCATACACAGATATGCCCAGGACGGTGAAAGACTTGCAGCAGTATGTCGATGACATGATTCATAGTAATCGCCTGGCAGCCACTCCCGAGTCACGCCAACTTGCACAACAGTTGCTCTTCCTACCCATTCCAGCCATACTTCGTCCATTGCTGCACCTGAATTATCAGATCACCTGCGCGCTCCTGCCCCAACCCATACGTGAGATTTTTGGCATAGAATGGAGCGCAACACAACAACGCGCCTTCGATCTCCTAGCCCGAGGCATACGTATCGTTATTCCGCGCCTTCCCATGGGCCTGAGAGTCTCTCCCATTACACATCACATGATGCGGCAAGGTGAGATCAACTTGCATATAGCATAGAAGATGCAAAGCAGGCCCATAGTTCCTTTCTCTGTTCTTTTTACAAATATTGCATCTTTGTAAAAAATAGTGTATACTTATAGAGTCCTCTACTTCTTCGCGTGAACAATGTCCCTCAAATGAGACAGCGCTCAAAGCACATTTCCATCACGGGAGCTCTTCGGCTCACACGTCTTGGTGAGTTAAGAAGGGTCTCTGGAACACAACAGCAAAGGAAGTGAATCTTATGGCAAATCAGAAGCTGCCAATCTGAGTGATGCTAATCTACTTAAGGCACGCCTCCACTGGGCAGACTTACGCGGCGCCAAGCTCTGCCGCACCAACCTGAAAGAGGCAGATCTCAGCAAAGCTGATCTGCGTGGAGCAGACCTGGATGGAACCATCCTTGGCAAAGCGAAATTTGATGAGGCGAACTTGTCTGGGGTAGACCTCAGTGGAGCAGACCTCAACGGAGCAGACCTCAACAAGGCCGATGTAAGTGGACCTGTGGGCACTGAGACAAGAGCGCGAATAGTGTCGCATGCACTGCTTTAGCTTACAGGCTTGGTGAACATGCAACGTGTCTATCAGTGCTCATTGGAGCACAGGAAGTGAGCAAGCAACGAATGAGCAAGCAAGAATCACCTGAGCCCCGTGGCTGGGTAACGTCAGGGGGATCACAATGATGGAAGACCGCTATTATGTCCAACGCCTCACTGAGCAGGTCTTTTTGGTTCGAGAGCGCATGTCCATAGACGGAAGGCCAGGACCCGATGACCGCCTTGTCCGATCGTTCGACATGCGCCATGATGCAGAGATGTATGCCGGTAGTGTAAACGAGAAGCAAAGGAAGCTCGATGAACACCACGGCCAATGGACGCAGCACGCTATCTGAGAAAGGCTGACTGAGTCATGGAGACAACTGCCGACGGAACCTACTTTCAGGAAGGCGATCACGTGCGTATCAAGCGCACAGGAGAGCAAGGGAGAATCAATGCCACCGACGGGGGAGTCGTGTATGTGCTCATGGATGACACCAACGAGGCCAAACTCTTTTCAGCCTCTATTGATGAGGATGCCTCCATCGAGCTCGTTACTCCAGAGGCCGAACCTGTTCTTGCAAAGAAAACCAATTGTGTGCTATAGCAGTTGGTAGACATAGCAGCAAGAAAGGAAAAAGTCTATCATGACGAACCAGGCCCAACAAACTTCAGATAGAGCAGGGAAGATACAATCTCTAACCCTCGTAGTCAATGGTCAACCCTACCAGGCACAAGTGAATCCCAAAGAGATTTTTCACGAGGCATTAGAACATGCTTTACCAGCAGGGTTGCTGGTTGGGCATCGCATCCGCATCAGCACACCCAATGGTGATGAGATTTTCCCCGATATGTTCATCGGTGAGACCGTCATACACTTCAATACTCACACCTTTCATATCGAAGCCAGGCAGCTCGGTGAAGCGACAGCGGGAACAGGGGAGCGAACATGGACAAATTTTGGCTTTGACCACCTGGCCATTACCGTGGCTGATCGTGCCGATGCCAAAGCCTTTTTCAGCGAGGTATTGGGTATGAGGATTGTCCGCGATGATCGCCATCAGACGGTTCTTACGACCGGCAATACCGCCCTTTTCTGTTTTGATGCTGAGAAAGCGCCACTCTCTGATGGCCTGCCGAGCCGCTGGCATCACATTGGCTTCGTTGTCGACAACCTTGATGCCGCCTACCATCACCTGGCCCACCATGCACAACTGCGCCAGGAACGTGCCGGCGACGGCTCTGGCTCCATTGCATCGGATTTCATACTATTAGAACGCAACGAACGCTGGTCACTATACTGCCATTACCGCAACGGAGATACGCGCCTGATGATCCAGCTCTCAGAAATCAAACCTGAGAACCGCGGCTTCATCAACCCCGAGCACTTCACTGACCATATGTACGATTATCTCAGCGGGAGCTATGGCGTACGCTTCGACGAAGAACAAGTAAGCTAAATAGGGGGGCGCGGGGGTGTCCCCCGAAACTTTCTCTTTCCTTTTGTTCGCCTCTACAGGAGGCAAGTTATGAATCGATGTCACAACTAATGGGAGACAACACTAGATACAAAAAAGGCCATGATGATCAACCAGCTAATAATAAAGGCAATAAATAAACGCAAGGCGATGCCGGAAAGAAGCCATGAGAAGCGGCGACCCCCTGTAGCGGTAGGGGATTGGGCATTGATTCCATTCGTAGCCATATAAAAAATACTCCATTTTTTTGTTTTTTGTGCCATCCACTACATATAACGAGAAGTGTAACATGTGTTAACAGTTATGACTTTTTTGGCAATTTTGACCTATTTGCTCGACATAGGTCACACTCACAACTGGCACGCAGTTTTTCATAGGTATAGATGCCTGTTTTATGCCCATCCTCCCAGATAGGCGTCAGGCCATAGCGCCCAACCGGCTGTAAATTGACCAATGTCGTCTCCTCAATACTGAGGTTCTGTTTATTCTGCAACATCCCTGGGAGGCCACCTTCACCGGCGCACCAGGCGCAGGGACAGGCCCAACGTAACGCTTCCCAACTATGCATGCTTTCGTGCTCATCGCTCCAGGTTAAGATGAGTTGACGCTTCTCTTCATCTAGTAAGAATGATGTAGGTGTTGGATGATTATATTGGCTCATTATAGATACCTCTAGTTCTTTCGTTTTTATGGAATGATATGAGTAAGCTGAAGTGTTTGAATACATGTTCTGGCTTCTTTTATACTATTATATGACTTTCTGGCGTCACAGTCCAAGATAATAGCCCTACACAGTCAACTCGTTACTGCTGGTACAGGCTTCACGTTCTATGAAATAGATTAAGAGAAATCTATCTTCATAGCGAGATTTGAAGTAAAATTAATGTTGTCAAGGTAGTAAGACACCTGGGGGAAAGTAAAGCATGGTCGAAATGTTTATAGTTGCTGGTATCATCAGCTTATTAGCCGCTATCATAGGAGCATTGATAGCGCTGGGAATGCAACGTGGCAGCCTGAATAAGATACACCTGCGCAATCAAGCATGGGAACGCGCCCAGGCAACTCATCAACATAACTGGGAAATAAAGCAAGAGAAACACACCGCCGAACTGGAGGTGAGACTGGCCAGGCAGGTACAGCAAGTACAAAAGGTCTGGGTGGAATGGGAGGCCAAAGACCAGCAACGTTTAAAGGCGTTAGAAAAACAATATGAAGATCGAGCAGTACAATTGCGCCTGGAACACGAATTAGCCCGCCTACCTCGTATTGAAGATGCACCGTTGATCCTCGATGCCACGCATCAACATCAAAATAGGCTTCCCAACTGGCGACCACCAATGTTGCAAGGCAGCAACCTCTCTGAATGTGACCTCTCTCACCGCTACCTGGGACACGCCGACCTGCGAAACACACAACTTGCGAACGCCAATTTCTATATGGCCGACCTCTCAGGCGCTTTTCTTACAGGAGCCGACCTCACGGGAGCCGACCTTTCGGGAGCTAACCTGGCAGGTGCCGACTTGCGTGACACGACATTGACAGGTGCCAACTTTCTCATAGCTGATCTACATAGTGCAATTCTGGCCGGCACAAACCTCCTTGAGGTCCGTAATCTCACCACAGAACAAATCGATAGTGCCATTTACGATAGCTCCACTCTGCTTGAAACAGAAGTTGATATTACCCAGCCCCAACTACATGCTGTACAACCAGTTATGCCGCTGTCACCACTTGAAACCCCTGTCGCAGCCAATCCACCACAAGTTACGTCAACAGTCACAACAGTAGCGGCAAATGAATCTGCATTCGTCTCGCCACCAGAGACACCGCTTCCACCATTGCTCATTGGTGAAGCAGAATCGCTCATTCCACCACTGGTCGAACCTCTTCTTTCGTCGTCACCGGTAACAAGTGATAGCCTTGAAGATACAGGTACTGAAATATTTGATACAGCCACTCACAGGCCATCACGTAACGACAAAAAACGAGTAAAGGCAAGGTAACCAGTTCAGCACTGTACTCTTGAGATGCTCATGGGTGGGGTTATCCACGCGGCGCAGAGTCGCGTAGAAGTTCGTATGCGGCATAGCGGGTAGTTGTGCACAAGTCAGGGACAGGGAAAGAAGAACCTGAAAACGGTAATTCTTGTAATTTTTCGATAATAATATGTGCTATACTACCTGCGTAGGTGGGTGGGGATGTGAGGAACTCTCAAGGAGAAAACAAAATGACCGGTGAACAGCAAATGCCACTAGCGGGGAAGATTGCCTTAGTCACAGGCAGCGGCCAGGGCATTGGTCGGGCAACCGCGCAGCGTCTCGCCCGGGACGGAGCTGATATCGTTATTAATTATCGCAGCAATGCTAACGCCGCCGCCGAGGCCAAAGCCAGTATCGAGGCATTAGGAAGGCGCTGCATAGCGATACAGGCGAATGTGAGCCAGGAAGAAGAGGTCAACCGGCTCTTCGCTGAAGCCAACCAGGCTCTTGGTCCTATTACCATACTCGTCAACAACGCGGGTACCACACGTGATAAGCTTATTTTACAAATGTCGCTTGCCGACTTTGAGCACGTGATCGATAGTAACCTGCGCTCAGCATTTCTTTGTACGAAAGCAGCGCTACGCGGTATGATGAGGGCCCGTTGGGGACGGATCGTCAATGTCTCCTCAATAGCTGGCGTACTAGGTTCGGCAGGGCAGGCCAATTATGCTGCATCCAAATCAGCCATTCTCGGCTTAACGCTCAGCACTGCACGCGAAATGGCTACCCGCAACATTACCGCCAATGCTATCGCCCCTGGCTTTGTTCCTACTGAACTTACTTCTACTCTCACAGAGCAGCAGCGCGAATACATACTGAACTCAACACCGCTGGGACGTGTCGGTAGTGCGGAGGAGGTTGCAGCGGCCATCGCATTCCTGTGTTCGCCAGAAGCCGGCTACATTACCGGGCAGATCCTGTGTGTTGATGGTGGCATGACAATACATATCTAAAATCATGAAACAAAATTGGTCTAGATTCTCTCTAAAACATCAACACACTTCATAGCCAAGGAGGCTAGACCTATGGAAATGATTGAGACAGAAGAAACCAACCAATTTACATTCGAGGCATTCGCAGCACACCCATTTTACACGGAGGTCAACCGGGCGCTTGTCCGGCAAGCACTTGCCCACTTTGCCAGGCGCCCAGTTGATGTCCCACTCACTATCGTAGATATGGCTTGTGGCACTGGAGCTATCACACGGCTTGTTGCGGAAGAGATAGCACGGCAGGGCAGGCAAGCTCATCTCATTGGCGTTGACCCCTCCGCGGAAGCACTGCGCCGGGCACAAAAAAGCATGGCAGAGATGGGAACCAGGGCCGATTTTATCCAGGGAGATGCAAACAGCCTGCCCAGCATCGTCCACAATGCCGATGCAGCATTCTTTTGTAACGCCATCCACCTTGTCCCCAACAAACTTTCAGCTTTCCAGCAAATGGCATCCATTCTAGCTCCTGGCGGCATCTTTGCCTGCAATAGCGCTTTCTACGAGGGTACTTACGTCGAAGGAACTGAACGCTTCTACCACTTGTGGATACGCCACGCCATGCGCTGTTTGCGCAAAGAGCATCCAGAAGTACGCTTATCGCGCGAAGAAAAAGTGCTCTCAGTGTGTGCTATGATAGGCACAGAACGTCGCTTTAGATAGCTTTAAAGAGAATATCAGGAGTCATCTTCATGCAGTGGGCTGTCCTCACGGCTTCTTTTCTCGCCTCGGCCGTTGAATTTGTCGAGGCATTTACCATTGTGCTGGTAGTTGGCGTAACTATCAACTGGCGTAGTGCGCTGGTCGGAGCGTTTGCCGCAGCAGCTACACTTGCACTTATTGTCGCCACGCTTGGGGTTGCACTCGTCAGATACGTGCCTATCGATATTCTACGGCTGGCAGTAGGTATTATTCTCATTCTTTTCGGCCTCAAATGGCTCAAAAAGGCCATCCTCCGCTATAGTGGATTGAAGGCGCTCCACGACGAGGAAGCCATCTTCGAAGAAACCAGGGCCGAACTGCGTGCCCGCGGAGAGAACATCGCACCTCGCTTTGAACCTTTCGGAGTCGCCCTCGCCTACAAAGCTGTGCTCCTTGAGGGCCTCGAGGTAGCTTTCATCGTGATTACCTTTGGCAGTAGTTCAGCAACCAACGCCTGCAACACTACCTGCGGCATCGGCTCAGCGGCCATCGGAGCAGCTATTGCTGGTATACTGGTCATACTGGCCGGGGCAATCATAAAGGCTCCACTTACTAAAATCCCGGAGAATACACTGAAGTTTATCGTAGGCATTATGCTGACCAGCTTTGGCACATTCTGGGGAGGCGAAGGTTTCGGCATTACCTGGCCCTTCTCTGATGCCTTTATCCCGGTGCTGGTCGTCATCTACCTGCTGGCATCCTTTATTCTCGTGATGATACTCAGACAGAGTAAGCAGCGGCGCATAGCGGAGGCTAATGTAGATCAGTCCGCCGTCACCACTCCAGAGCAGGGGGTGCTCCAATGAAGGTGATCAAAGCCATCTACAATTTCATCGTCGGCGACATGATTATTCTGATAGGCATTATCATCACCGCGCTTATATTAGCGCTGATCAACGCTGTTAATGCCCTGGCCCCTCTACGAGCAATATCAGGGGCCATTTTAATCGTGGCCGTACTCGCTGTGCTTACTGCTACCCTGATGCGAGAAGCGTTGGGAAAACGCTAAAAGAGACAGACCAAAAAAAATTGTTGACGCTGAGCGCACAAACTGCTAAGATAGAGAACAAAAAGTGCTTTTAGAGCTATTTTAGCAGTAGGGCTAACAAAATGCATCAACCTGAAACATGGAGAGATCTGCTGAAGACCATAATCAGCGACCCTCATGAAAAACAGCGCCTTGCTGAGCAGCTGGGTGTCCGTGCCATTACCTTGACTCGCTGGATAAGCAAAGAATCGGACCCACGCCCCCAAAACCTACGCAATTTACTCAACGCTTTACCCGCACATCGCGACCAATTGCTTGACTTAATCCGGGAAGAGCCAGGCTTCGAGGAATTCTCAAATGCAGGAGTGGACGACGCTTCGATCGAGATTCCAGCCGCGTTCTATACTCGCGTCTTCTCTTCTCGTGCCACCACTGTCGAAAACATGCGCTTCTGGTCAATCAGTAACCTCATATTGCAGCAGGCAATCGGCCAACTTGATCCAGACCGTTTAGGCATGGGCATCAACGTAGTGCGCTGCATGCCACCTTCACGAGCAGAAAACAAGGTGCATAGTCTGCGTGAAAGCGTCGGTATAGGCACTCCTCCCTGGAGTGGAGACCTGGAGCAGAAGGCCATGTTCTTAGGAGCCGAATCCTTGTGCGGATACGTTGTCACCCTCTGCCGCCCGGCTGCAAATCAGAATGTTGACGATGAGCAAAATCTTATCCCGGCTCACAAGTCAGTCTTCGAAAAAAGTGCAGCTGTCCACCCTATCCTCTTCGCCGGTCGCATCGCAGGTTGTTTGCTCGTTTCTAGCACACAAAATAACTATTTTTTACCACAGTCCCGGCTGGCCCTCATCGAAAATTATGCAAATTTGTTAGCACTGGCCTTTGAACCTGAAGAATTTTATGAGCCATGCCAGATTGAGCTGAGTGTCATGCCCAACCAGGAAATACAGAAAAAGTACTTCGCTAACTTCCGGCAGCGTGTTGCTAACATCATGATCGAGGGGTCAATAAACAAGCGACCCATTAACAACCTTGAAGCAGAGCGGTTGGTGTGGCAGCAGCTTGAAGAAGAACTATTACAACTATCGGTATTCAAAGATGATCGGTGACAATAGAACAGTAAAGAGCATACATGTTTGACGACTTCACCCAATCCCTCGACCTGCGTTGGACTCAAACATGTATTGGGGGCGCTTCCCTAAACATCGTTGACTCAGCGCTGCGTATGGAGTTTGCGTCTGCACAGGTAGGGAAATACACAGATGCCCAGGTCGATGACTATGATGGACTTACCCGGTCGGCATTTCCATGGAAACCTCCACTGCGCATGGAGGTTCGTGCCCGGTCATCACAACCGGCCGCAAGTGCGATCAGTACAGTTGAAAGTACAAATATCTTGCGCGGTACAGCAGGTTTTGGTTTCTGGAACTATCCCTTTTCCGTACGTGGGGACGTCCTCATGTTGCCGGAAGCCACCTGGTTCTTTTATGCCTCGCCTCCATCCAATATGGCCCTCGTCCCACATGTCCCCGGTTGGGGTTGGAAAGCGCAAGTAGTACACAGTATGCGTTTAGAGACACTCGCATCCAGCGTCCCCATGGGCTTAACAGCAGCATGGGCACGCCTGAGCGGAGAAACACGGCCCGCACAACGCTGGATGCAAAAACTGACTGGAGCACACGAGGCTTTACTCACTGTCGAAATGAACACCTGGCACACCTATGTCTTAGAATGGCGGCACACTGAAGCCATCTTTTTGGTTGACGGCCAACAAGTACTTCGTGCGCCTCAACCGCCAACCCGTCCACTAGGTTTCATCGCCTGGCTCGATAATCAATACGCAGTGGCAACGCCTCGAGGCTCCTTCCGTCTGGGAACAGTGGCCAGCGGGCCACAGTGGTTTGAAATCGACTCAGTAAGAATCGAGCCTTTAAGCTAATATCCCTGGACCTGTCTCTCTATTTTTCAGCCAGAGGCAACACCTCATCTATGATGCCGTACTCCACAGCTTCTGGGGCGCTCATAAAGAAATCGCGCTCTGTATCCCGGCGGATACGCTCAAGAGATTGGCCTGTGTGATGCTTGATGATCTCGTTCAATACATCGCGAGTATGTAAAATCTCACGGGCCTGAATATCGATATCAGTAGCCTGGCCACTAATGCCCCCCGGAATCAGCGGCTGATGTATGTGAATACGGGCATGCGGCAGTGAACGGCGCAATCCACGGTCACCAGCCATCAGCAGGACCGTGCCGAAACTGGCCGCGAAGCCCACGCAAGTTGTGGCTACCGGGCAGGGAAGAATACGCATAGTGTCGTAAATGGCCAGACCGGCAGTGACCGAGCCGCCTGGTGAATTGATGTAGACATTAATCTCACGCTTACTATCCTCGGCAGCCAGGAAGAGCAGCTGTGCCACCACCAGGTTAGCCATTGTCTCCTCGATCTGGCCGTTGACCATGATAATACGTTCCCGTAACAAACGGGAGAAAATGTCATAGGCACGTTCGCCGCGGCCTGTAGTCTCAATAACAGTTGGAACAAACAAACTTGATGACATAATTTCTCTCCTCATTCCATTTTTTGACGGACAAAGTAGAAATGGATAGGCCCATTGCTTTTCTGATCTACCACCCCGGCGAGTAGCCAGCCTTCATCCCCCAGTTCGTTCAACCGGGCAGCGCCAGGCAGAGCCTCCTCCCGTGGATCAACGGTCAACACCCGGTACTCCCAATGAATGGGTGGTACGGGCACATTTTCATACACTATCGGTAGAGGCATTGCGGAACGGTCATCCGTTTGTCCAGATGTGAACCCATGAAATGACAGCGCTATAGCCATACAGTTTTCCTCCTTTAGAATTCATGCCGTCTTCTTACTTGAATATAACATGCTATTAGTTTATACTGAAAGAGACCAAATATGCTGTTAGCATATCTCTCTTTACAGCTATGCCCTAAGCATAGGTAAGCAGGAAGGAACAATCATCATGGCAGGTACAACAGATTTACAGGAAATCATGGGACGAGTCATCCGTAGAGAACGCCAGGACCGTCACCTCACTATCAAAGAACTCGGGGACAAGGCAGGTCTTTCAGAAATCTACGTTGGAGAGATCGAACGAGGACAGAAATATCCTTCTGCCAAAGTTCTAGAAAGTCTGGCCAATGCCCTGGACTTAGACATGGCAGACTTGTTAGAGCTGATGGCAGAAGAGATTCGCTATGAGCGTCATGAAAGGCAGCCTCACACTACCAATGCTATTGGCTTCACCCTTCCCGCAACGCCCGGTCAACCGCGCCGCCTC
>WNFY01003353.1_pt1 | contig 14986 bp, 9 predicted proteins | sample 5400091 | NCBI WGS metagenome assembly WNFY01 (sample SAMN13153364, study PRJNA577476) | soil metagenome | isolation source: 60 cm soil or saprolite under grassland replicate 1 | place: USA:California | collected 2016-06-15 | reverse complement strand
AGTTAGAATCAGATGTAAAGATTTGGTCTAAAGAAAGAAATGACAACAAACGCAATATAGAATGGAAATTTACCAGACAGGATGCAGATAGAAAACTATCAAAACATTATGTTTCATAATTAATTTGCCAACACACTAGTACTACTATAAAACTTCCTGCGTCTCACTTTTGTGCTTTCTGTTCCCTATGCTGCAACCGTTTAAGAATCGTTTAACGCCACCATATTTTTCTTTACCTCGAGACGCCTAAGAAACTTTAAATTATACAAAATAACTCTCTAAAAAGGCATATCAAAAGAACCTGCAGATATTTTAGTAGTGACCTCTATAATTTGTTTGCCACTTATCCTGAATTATATTTTCTTTTTTCTTTTTTCTTTTAATTTTTATAAGTGTATTCTCCTTGAAGTTTATTGATACAGGAATGGTAATCTAGCAATAAAATAAGAAGAATTTTGTACATGAGATAATGTATGGCATTAAGTGAAATTATAAATCATCACTATAAAACATTTATCCATGTTTCGAAATTATTTATTAATAACACTTCGCAATCTAAAGCGTCAGAAACTTTTTTCATTGCTAAATATTTTTGGATTAGCATTCGCTCTGGCAAGTGCGATACTTATTTTTTTATATGTAAGCGATGAACTGCGTTATGATACAATGCAACCATATTATAAGGACACCTACCGCATCGGCTTCACCTATATTAGTCCTGACGGTGAGCGTTACGATAATACAGTGTCACCGGGTTTTTTCATCAAATATTTAAAAACTAACCGCAGTGAAATTCTTCATGCCACACGTGCTAGCTGGATAGGTTATCCAACATCACTCGACTATAAACCGAAGGATAAGATTGTACTCACAGAAGAAATAAAATGGGCAGAGCCTGATTTTTATAAAGTGCTTTATTTTGATTTGCTTAAAGGCAATAAAGAAAGAATGTTTGAAAATTACAATACCATTGCTTTAAGTGAAACAGGTGCCCGCAGAATATTCGGTAATGAAGACCCAATAGGCAAAATCATTTCATTAAAACATTTTTGGGCTACCAATGACCGTGAGATTGATTTAATGGTGACGGGCATTTATAAAGATTATCCGGCTAATTCGCACTTCAAGCCGCAGTATATTGTTAATATGAATGCCATGCGCAGTATCCAGGGTGAGCACTTTCCCGATTACATGGAAGGCTCACGACTTAATCAGTACACGCAATTTTTTGAGAACTACATTGTACTTAAACCAGGCACCAGCATACAACCAATCAATACTACATTGAATACCCTGGCGAATCAACTGCTTCAGTCCGATTCAGCAAGCCGCGCAAGCGGAGCAAAATTTTTGGCCTTTACAATCAGGCTATCAGATCTTCATTTCGACACGAAGAACCTATGGGAAAACAATACGCATGGCGATAAAACCTATCTCACCATCTTTAGTGTTATTGCAATTATGATAATGCTCATCGCCTGCATTAATTATACAAATCTTGCGACTGCACGTTCTGTTAAGAGATCAAAAGAAGTGGGCCTTCGCAAATCACTTGGAAGCAGCAGGCATCAGATAGCGCTTCAGTTTTTCCTTGAATCTTTTTTAATGACACTATCCGCATTGATCCTGTCAATTATTTTGGCGCTGATATTTCTTCATCCGTTTAATCAACTGGCAAATAAATCTTTTACAATAGGCTCGTTATTTCAACCGTACATGATGGTGATTATGGGAGCCATTACACTTTTCATGGCTTTTGTGTCGGGCATATATCCTGCGATATATTTATCCAGTTTTAAGCCCGTAAAAGTGTTGAAGGGTCGATTAGTAAAAGGTAAAGGTGCAGAGCTTTTTCGCAAAAGCCTTGTCACTATCCAATATGCAGTTGCATTGGGGTTAATCATTTATACATTTATTGTTATACAGCAAATGAAGAAATTAAAGAACACTAAACTAAACGAGCAGGGAACTCAGTTAATGGCTATCCGTTTTGGCGGTATTGCACAACAGGGAAGGTTCGAGGTGTTCAGGCATTCCGTGCTCGAAGACCCGCAAATTGAACACGTAACTATGGCAAATCATTTACCACGGCTGGATTATTTTGGATGGATTGGCGCAACAGTTAAGTTTCCCGCACTGGGCAATAAAGATTTACAATGGAACCAGTTGAATGTTGATTTTGATTTTGCCAAAACCTTTAACCTGCAATTTATTGCCGGCCGCGATTTTCAATGGGGAAATATTAATGACAGCAGTTCGATGATTTTAAATGAAGCTGCAGTAAAAGCGCTTGGCAAACTCCTGGATAAAATTATGGGTGCAACTATCGTAGACGTCAATGACAGTAACCGGCTCTACAGGGTAATAGGTGTGGTAAAAGATTTTCCTTTCCGCTCTATGCACCAACCCATTGAACCATTGATATTGAACCCGCACCTTCATTTCGTTGACAAGATCGCTTACATAAAATTACCTGCCGGAAAATTCCAGGAAAAGATTGCAGCAATTGAAAAGAAATGGAAAGTTGCCTTTCCGGGTGCAGGGTTTGATCATTGGTTTGTAAATGATGAGTTTAACCGGATGTATATTGTAGAAGGTCGCGTATCATCACTTGCAAAAGTATTTGCTATACTTTCTATACTCATTACTATAATGGGTGTTTTCAGTTTGGCTTCTTATACTGCAGAACAGCGTACCAAAGAAGTTGGCATAAGAAAAGTATTGGGTGCTGGTGATAAACACGTGACTGCTTTATTTGCATGGGTTTTTATAAAAATCTTCATAGTCGCCAGTTTGTTAGCCATACCATTGTCCTGGTTTTTCAGTTATAAATGGTTGCAGGGTTTTGTATACCGCATATCAATAAGCCCGTTAATTTTTGTTTTGAGTTTGCTCGGTTTGTTACTGGTTACATTCTTAACTGTAGGTTATGAAATATGGAAATCTGTAAGAGCCAAGCCGATTGTGGCATTACGTACTGAATAAACGCTGTTGATGTTCTTTATAAGCGTACTGCTAACTCCTTTAACCTGCATAATGCATTAGCAAGTTGCATCTGGTATGGCGACCTGCACGCAGGTTGAAATAATGCCGGACTTGCAACTAAAATAAATATTGCTCTCGCTCTTGATACAGCAACATTCAACCTGTTCAGGCTGTATAAAAATTCCATGCCCCGTGGTGCGTCTTCCGATGTGGAAGTAGCCATTGAAAAAATAATCACAGGTGCTTCCTGCCCCTGAAATTTATCTACAGTTCCAACCTGTATTTCATTGCGCAAAGCATTTTGTAACATTTCAACCTGGGCATTATAGGGGGAAATAATTTTGATGTGATGGGATTTCAGTTCATGTTTTTGTTTGTTACAATCAATCCAGTAAACTCGCCGAGAAGTAAGGGCATTTACAATGGATAAAACTTTCTCTGCTTCTTCCGCGGAACTGTTTTGATTGCCTTCATGCACCACCGGTTCTACATATAAACCAGGTTGTTGATAAATTGTGTCCCCTTCCAATCTTTGTAGTGCAGTTTCAGGCTTAGGTTGTAAGCGGTTATCATAAAACAATTCTGATATATACTTATTTATTGCAGGATGAAGTCGCCATGTGGTTCCAAGAAACACACCCTGGTTTTCTGAAATGGTTTTTTGCTCTTGTAAAATATGCTCGAGTGCTGACACCTCAGTGCCTTCAGGATGGCTGCCTTTCTGTGGTTGCTTCAATTGCTGGGGATCACCCATCAATACAAGATTTTTTCCTGCATGCGAAAGAGCCAACGTATCTATCAACGATAGCTGACCTGCCTCATCCACAAAAAGAAAATCCACTGATTCAAAAAACTCTTGTCTTGCCCACATAAATGAAGTGCCTGCTGCAATATGAAATCCGTTTTGAATGCTATCAAGTACCTCGGCATTCTCCGTTGTTTCTGTCCAATTAGAATTTTCACCCGTCAATTCTCCAACCTTAACCTTTTGCATAATTCGAATATTGATTCCTTCTCGTAATGCCCCTTCATTTATTTTTTGCAATAACCCGGTAATTACTTTATGACTTAAGGCAGAAATACCAATTTTTTTTCCGGCTTTTATTAAGGAGATAATCATTAATGCAGCAGTGTGACTTTTACCTGTTCCCGGCGGGCCTTGTATCGGCAAAATGCCTTCTCTCATATTCATTACCTGTTCGATTGCAGCATTGGTTCCCTCACTTATTTGTGATGGCTCAATTGGTAATTGAATCATTCTTAATAAAAGCTCCCTGCCTGCTTTGTAATTGCCAGTACCAGTTATTCCGTTTTGTACCACATATTCAACAAGCCGGATAATAGACTCTTCCTTCTTTGTATCTTTTATTTCATCAGAGCAAATAACATTAGTGGGATGAATATTAATTGCATCCTTTCTTTTCTTGATACCCAATATTCTGTTCACCATATCAATCGAATAAATCTCGCCTATTCTTTCGGTATGATAGGAAACATTATTCCCTTCCTTTAAAGTAAATTCCTGTTCAGCAAAATTGTAAAAATGAACTATGCTCTTCTTCACGTTTTCGTACTTTCCAGAGTAAACCAAACCAGCCAACGCATCATCTTCTTCTATTAAATCTTCATCAGGCAATTCAGAAAGCCTGTAATATTCCCACCAAAAAGATTTTTTCTCTCTTCTATACCAGTCAAGCAGGTTTGTCAATAACCATTTTGCCTGTTGCTCATCAGTGCGCTTTTCTCTTTCAAAAGGAATATCAACCATTAATGCATCATACAACGGTTTTATTCTTTGCTGATGCTCCGTAACTTTTTCTCCTGCCTCACCTGTTTCAATGACTGGTCTTGGAATTTCATTTCCTTCATCCACCAGTTTTGTCCGAAGTTCCTCAAGCCAGTTGCGCAGCGATTGTGTGGAGAGGCAATCATCTTCGTTGTAATCTCTCACTACTGCAATGGTTTCATCATCAACCGTTGCTGCATAACCACTTTCAAGCAATCCTTCATAAAACAACTTCTTTTGAGCAACCAACCGCAAGTCTCTTATCCGCAAATAGCCGTGCAGTTTTTCAAGGTCTTTTAATGAATAACTTTCAAGACCTGCTCTTAACGAATGGCGTGTGATTGTGTGCAGGTTAACAAAAACATTTGCCCTGAGCAAAGTGTCAAGTTCAATTTCCTTTATTGCATATTTCCCTACCAAACGTTTCAAAGCACTTTGTTCATAAGCACCAAAATGATAGATGTGCATCTTCGCATCTTTTTGGCGTATCTCCATTACTGTATCAATAAAATTTTCCAGAGCCTTTTTTTCCTCAGCATCATTGTGTGCCCACAAGTCATAGTATTTGTTGTAATAAATCCATCCAAACAAATACTCAAGTCCTGTTTTTCCCGCAAAAGGATCACCTTCAAAATCGAAAAACATATCGTGTGCAGAAGGTTCGGGCAGCTTATACAAACCAAATCCCTCTTCTAATTGTAATATCTCATAAGCAATTTGTTTCGTTACTCTTGACTTGTGCTGAAGCCTCGCCTGGTGTGCCAGCCTTTCGTATGTTTCTGCAGAGCCTCGTTCCGGTTTTTGTTTTAAGGGAACTTCAAGCGTTGCCATTTTTTCCAATGTTGTTACTCCCCATTTATTCACTTCTTTTATTTGCAGGTTACCCATTCCGGCAATAAAGCTGAGATGGTCATCGTCACGCCTCCTTTGATTACAGAGCTGCCACCATCTGCAAATGTCGCAATGGGGTACAGGGTCAGGATAAGTTTCCCGCGAATGAGTGATTGTATGCAATAAATTATTTTTCATCAGCCGGTAGTAGGCTGCAAAATCATCCAACCTATAATGGTGTTCACCCGTCGGATTTTTGATGTGCATGTATTCAGGTTTGCAGCCCTGCAACTGCTCAAGCATTTCTGAATAAAGACTGATCTGTAAAATGGCTCCGGCTTTGGTTTCTTTCGAGAGTTTGGTATCCATCACTTCATAAGACCAGTTGCCAAATTTGCCCGGCTTTCCCACCTTGACTAAAAAATCTGCCCAGCCATTCCACATTTCATATTCAAGTCTTGCCTGGTAAATAATATCGACTCCTTTTTTCATTGCTGCCAATGTTTCTGACACGGCTTTTTCTCCATCGTCCTTACATATTTCAACTACAGTACGTCCGCTCTCTTTAAGTTGCTTTATGTAATCGTTCTCAAACTCCTCACCCTTTTTTTGGAGCGCCTCCAAAGAAGGATTATCATATACCGGCGGCGGTGGAATAATCTTTTTTGCAAGCTGCAGGTTCAAAAATGTAGCATGATGGCAACTGATGTGGGTGGAAAGGTCAGAGGCGGATAAAAAAATATTGGATTCAACAATTTTCATATGAATGCTTTCAGCCGAGGAAAAGGTAGGATTTATTTTTAGGATCACGACTCTTTTTGGGCATAAACTATCTCAATGTTGTACTAAGTTTTTACCTTATTGCCGTAATGTCCCTGCTAACACACAAAGCTATTTGGGAGACATTGCTGCGAAGGAAATTTTAAGGCACAAGTACTACTCCGATACCGTAAAGTCCTCAGCTTAGCGCACAAGGGAGTCCTCGACTTAGCACATAGACCTTAGGAGAGATTTTGCGGAGGAGGAAAGCGCTTTCATTGGTAGAAAAAATAAATGCCGTAATTATGGTTTAATAACCTGTTCCTTTCCATCCGGGTTTTTTATTTTAAGAAAGCCGCCGCTTTCTCTTGCTAAGAGTTGTATGTATCCCTGTAATTCATTGGAAAAACTAAGCCCACCGCCTTCTTCCGATGCATCTATTTTTACAGATGGTTGCCCTTTGCTATCTATCAATCGTAGTAATATGCCACCGGGATATGTTTTCCCATCTTGCTCAACAGGCGCATGAAAGGTAATACTTGCCCTTATTTTGCCCATGCTATCTACAATTTCTAAACCACTGCCACGAAGAACCTGTAATTTATTTTGTTCCTGTTGTGCTGATGCAGGATTCATTTTTGTGAGTAGCACAACCATGAGCGCAAGATTGATAACTGTTACTGCAATAGCAATGATTTGCATTTTCATAGTATTCTTTTTTGAATACTAATTTAGTCTATTGACGTAAGGAGCTAATATATTTTGACAAGAGGAATATATTGCGCGATGAGTTGCAGGTAATAAAATTCCATAAAGTTGGCCAGGTATCCAAAATTGGTTATGTGTTTCGCACACTTGTCCTTGCTATTTTGTTTTCGTTATTTATAGCACATGCTGCGCACTTGCAACTCGGTGGCAGTAGCTGCTACGCAAGTACTGGCATACTCTTCAGTCTCTACGGATCTCATATAGTTATACTTTGCATTTTATAAGGCACAAGTAACAACGCACAAAGCTTTGCGACTTATACTTGCGCCACCATAGGGAAATTATTATACGCGGCAGATAAGTATACACTTGCAGGCAAGTTTATCGTGAATGCTGGAACAAGTTCAGCATGACCCACTCACTCACTTATACGTTCTGTTCTCTATTCATCATTGCGAACGCAGTGAAGCAATCTTATGTTGTTGTTTAGTTTGAAAGTTGCATGCCGCAATGTCCTCACCAAATACAAAGTCTTTTGGCGAGGCATTGCGAAGAAAGAAAACTACTTCTGTTCGTTCTACTGAAAACTTACCATCCAGTTTATTCCAAATTTGTCAGTAAACATGCCAAAATAATCGCCCCAAAAAGTTTTGTTTAATGGCATAGTAACTTGTCCTCCTTCAGACAATCCATTAAATAACCGTTCTGCTTCTTCTTTGCTATCTGTGCTGATAGAAATAGAAAAATTATTTCCTTGCTGGTACGCGGGAGCCCGTTCACTGCCTGTATCGCTTCCCATAATGACCGTTTCCTTACTGATAGGTAATAAAACATGCATAATTTTATCTTCCATTTCCTTTGGTAAAGGCGGCATACCCTCGTGTGGCGGCATGTCCTTGAACCTTCCAATATGAGTAAATTCACCGCCAAAAACAGACTTATAAAAATTGAAAGCTTCTTCGCAATTTCCATTAAAATTTAGGTAGACATTTACTCTTGTCATTGTAGTAGTTTATTGGTTAATATTTAGTTTGAAGTATCCATAATTTTTTTGGCCCCTATTTTCTTTTTTTGCATCCTTGCGATTGTACAATGCAAAGATAAAGGAGCTTTTGAATTCACTGACGGATGAAGTAGTATCACTTCGCGCTTATGATTGCGGTGATAGTGTTGTGTGCGGCATCAAGCCTTTCGTTTTAATTAATCCGCACAAGACGCTATGAACAAAGCTGCGCTTCAATCGTGCGCTATAGCGGGGAGTTGAATGCCGCAAAGTCCTTAGCCCAGGCACTTGCCTTTGAAGAGACTTTGCGGAGAAAAGAAGGCATGCAGAACAGCAAAAAATAATCGCAACACTTGAAGAGCGCATTGCTAAACTTGAAAGCCCGTCAAATGCAGTTACATCAAATACAAAATTGAGTTACGATGCACCTGATGGCAAACAACTCGCATCTAAAAAAATGGTGATACTTAAATAATGTCGATGATGAAAATGTATAAGCTCTTTATAAAACAGAAGAGGCTGTCTCAAAACGGCAGCCTTTTTTTAGTGTGGAAAATAACAGTGAGAATAAATCCCAGAAATATTATCTTATGTGTATAAAGCAAGCGACATTCAAAACATATTTAAGACAACTGATACCGATCTTCTGTCTTCGCAGAGCTACTCCATTAGCTAAAGTATTAGCCGAGGACTCTGCTATGTGCTCAGCACAAAATATGATTCACTTCTGATAACTCTTTACTAAAGGGAAAAGGGAGGACATTCTCAGATCAACTGGGGGGAGCGTGGTATTGTGATGACGGAATTTAACAGCTTTAATTGTCTAAAAGCATCATAGATTCCAGTGATCTGGTATCTCAACATATCCCTAAGTGGTTTAAAAGGGAAGTATTCATTTAAGATACTGCGGTAAGCCTTTTCAAAATATACTTCTGTATCACAACACAATTGTACGATCTTTTTATCAGGGATATTTTTTACATACGTGCTATTTATTTCCTCACGATTTTTAATTCTTCGTTGAGTGCAGGCAACCCTAAGCATTTGTAATTGTGAATCCAGTTCGCCCATGTACTGCTTTGTTTTGATAGCAACACTTCTTACACTCATCCTGATTTTTTTATCCTTTATTTCTTTAGCAACATTCTCAAATTGTTCGCAGGCGTGATGCAGGAATGATGATAACCTGCATAGTTTATTAGCGACGGGCTTATTTACTTTTTGCATAAAATAGTTTATTTAAGGTGATTAAAAGATAAAGCCACAATCTTTATACCATTGAAAGTAATTGCTGTTAAAGTAAAACGAATAGTGATTACTAAAAATATAAATGAACGTTTGTATAAGATATAGGCTGTCAGTGCTTCTTTTACAGAAATGTTTAAAGTGTCAGGAAGAATAAAGAAGAAAAGAAGGAATCAGTTGCAAATATTTCAATCGTGTTTACCATGAGCTAAGTCTAATTCTGCTAATACTCCCTTTATATGACGAAAATCATCTCTTATAGCTCCTAAAGTGTGATAATCCTTACTTAATTTAACTGCCCTTACATATTTTTCTTCTTCTGTTAATAATCGTGCTTTAAGTTGTTTCATTATAATATTGAATTCAAGGTTTAGCACGTTACCTAAACTAACAATAACCGTACCCCCGTATGCCATTTAGGATTAAAATAGTTAGTTCACCCCTTGCCCTTTTGCTATATCGGGCGGAGATAGGGGAAAGCCGCCTTTTTTATTTGTGATAAGCTACGAAAGGCGAGGGACTGGTTTTCATTTGCATCCGTAGCCGCAGATATACGGATAGTGCCATAAATTGCTTTTTATTTGTAACATACTACAAAGAGCGAGGCACAAGTAGCAACACACAAAGCTTTGCGACTTATACTTGCGCCAGCATGGGGCTTTTGTAATGCTATTGTCGCAATGTCACTGGCTAACACACACAGCTATTTAGGAGACATTGCGGGGAAAGAAAAAATCAATTGTATAGCCTCAATTGCCAAAGCACATTCATTGTTTAATTTCGCAGCATGAGTAAACAACGAATGGCACGTGAAAAAAGACCGGCACTCAATAACACCATACCTAAACCAACTCTTAAAGAAAAATTTGCAGCGCTTCGAAACCTTCCCAAATTTTTTAAACTCGTATGGGAAACCAATCATTGGTACACCATACTGAATGCGGTGTTGCGTTTGATAAGATCTGCGTTGCCTGTTGCTATTTTATATGTTGGTAAACTCATCATTGATGAAGTAGTGGCATTAAGCAGGGACCACGCAACAGATCACACATTCTTATGGCAATTGGTAGCTGCAGAATTTGCATTAGCTATTTTATCAGATGCATTAAGCAGGGCTATTGCTCTTGTAGATAGCTTGCTCGGCGATCTTTTCTCCAATCATACATCTGTAAAAATCATGGAGCATGCAGTCACGCTCGATCTTGATCAGTTTGAAGACTCTGCTTTCTATGATAAACTCGAGCGTGCACGACAGCAAACTGTTGGTCGCACAATTTTATTATCGCAAGTGCTTACACAGGTGCAGGACCTTATTACGATGGCATTTCTTGCTGCAGGATTAATGGCATTCAATCCATGGCTTATATTGTTATTGCTTGTTGCCATCGTGCCTGCATTTTTGGGCGAATCTCATTTTAACGACCGGAGCTATGCGCTTACACGCGGACAAACCCCTGAGCGTCGTGAACTCGATTACATACGTTATATCGGTGCAAGCGATGAGACGGCTAAAGAGGTGAAGATTTTTAATCTCTCCGGTTTTCTTATCAACCGTTTTAAAACACTCAGTAATAAATTTTATAACGATAATAAAAACCTCTCCATCAAACGCGCATCATGGGGAACTGTGTTTGCATTGCTTGGTAGTCTTGGATATTACACCGCTTATGTCGTAATGATTGTAAAAACTGTAGAAGGTGATCTTACGATTGGCACGCTTACTTTTCTTGCAGGTTCTTTCAGACAGTTAAGAAGTTTGCTTGAAGGAATATTGACACGCTTCACGACTGTATCGCAGGGTGCTATTTACCTGCGCGATTTTTTTGAGTTCTTCGAAATACAACCAAAAATAAAAGTCAGCAAAACGCCTGTGCCTTTTCCAAATCCTATAAAACATGGTTTCACTTTTGAGAATGTGGGTTTCCGTTATCACAACAGTGATCATTGGGCAAATCGTCATCTCAGTTTTAAATTACATGCAGGAGAAAAACTTGCGTTAGTAGGAGAGAATGGTGCCGGTAAAACAACACTCGTAAAATTGCTTGCACGTTTATACGATCCCACAGAAGGTCGCATATTGCTTGATGGTATTGATTTGCGGGAATACGATATACTTCAGCTGCGAAAAGACACCGGCATTATTTTCCAGGATTACCTGCGCTACCAAATGAGCTTTGCACAGAACATTGCTGTTGGTAATATTGATGAGCACGATAACCGGCCGCTTATTGAAACTGCTGCAGAAAAAAGTCTTGCAAGTTTGCTTGCAAAAAAATTGCCGCATCAATACGACCAGGCGTTGGGTCGCCGCTTTAATGATGGCGTAGAGCTTAGTGGCGGCGAGTGGCAGAAGGTAGCGCTTGCCCGCGCCTATATGAAAGATGCGCAGCTACTCATTCTCGATGAACCCACCAGTTCCCTCGATGCCCGTGCCGAGTACGAAGTGTTCCAGCGTTTTGCCGAACTCACCAAAGGCAAAACAGCGGTGCTCATCTCTCACCGTTTCTCCACCGTGCGCATGGCAGATCGTATTCTCGTACTCGATAAAGGACAGCTTATAGAAATAGGCAGCCACGAAGAGTTGCTGCAGCATGATGGACGTTATGCAGAGCTATTTCATTTACAGGCGAAGGGGTATAGGTAGCACGTCATACTGTCCTGAACTTGATTCAGGATTGTTTCGGGATCTCTTGATAAATTTTTTATGAACCCAACCGCATTGCTAATATGAAACTTGTACTAATGAACTCATTGCAAACATGTTGATAATCAATAAAGCTAAAAAGGAAATTATAACGATAAACAAGGCAGCATCTGATGCATAAAACAGGCAATTGGCAATAGGCAATTAGCAATAGGCAATTACAACCACCAACTGAATACTGCCAACTATAAACTCACCTCAATATCACAACCCAGCCTTTTAATTTTGGTAAACCAAATCTTAAATCTATTACGTAATAATAAGTTCCGACGGGTAAAGGATTATTGTTGTAAGTTCCATCCCATGGTTTATTGTAGTCATGAGAAGTAAATACTGCCTGACCATAACGATTGAACACAGTAATATCTGCATCGGGATATGCTTCAATTGCAGTAAGCCGCCATGTTTCATTAATGCCATCTTTGTTTGGTGAGAATGCATTTGGTATAATTACTTTTTTAAACACTTTTACAAATACCTTGTCTGTCGCAATACCACACCCGGCAATTGATTCAACATGCAGTGTATAGGTTGTATCACGTGGCGGACTTATAATAGGCTGTAATGAATTTGCATTTGAAATAAACGCATTCGGTGTCCAGTAATAAATTATACCTGAGCCACCTGCATTTCCATTTAAAATTGTTTCATCACCCTCTATCATTGTTTTATCTGAACCCGCATTGGCTGAAGGTTCTTGATACACATTTACAAGCACTGTGTCATCATCAATGCAACCCGAAGCATCAGTTACCGTGAGGATGTAAGTTGTGCTATCAACCGGTGATGCAATAGGATCAGGAATATTTGCAGAAGATAAACTTGCAGCAGGTTGCCACGAATAAGTGTTACCACCACTTCCTTTAAGCGCAACTGTCTTGCCATCGCACATGCCCGTATCTGTACCCGCATTGGCAATGGGTTTTGGTTTAACGGAAACAATAACAGAATCTCTTTGCACACAGCCTGCAGAAGAAGTTACGGTAACATAATATTTTCCCGCCGCAGCAAGACCAACATTGCTAATGGAAGCTGGTGAACCGGAGCCATTATAATTATTTGGTCCCTGCCATTTGTAAGAATTGCCACCATTTGCATTGAAAGTAAGTGTTGTGCCTTCGCAAACAGGACTATTGCTGTTTGCAGTCGTTACAGGTCTTCCTTCTACATTAAAAGTAATTGTGTTAGATACAATTCTGCAATTGGGGGAATTTATATTTCCTGTTTCTGCCACTGAAAGCCGGTAGTAGTAAGTGCCGGTTGAAGTTGGCTGTCTTTTATAAGATGTGGTGGTTGCGCCGTTAATATCTATCCAGTTTATATTATCAGTACTTGTTTGCCAGTAATAAGAAGGATTGGTATATCCCTGTGATATTTTGCTTTGGAGTGTATAGGTTTTTGTATCGTAGTCGCAAATATTTGCAATAGTTGAAAATGTATCGTTTGAATTAAAAACATTTACTTGTGGTCCACAAGGGTGAAAAGTAATATCATCCAAAGCAATATCATTACCGCAGCCGCCGGGTGCATTGTTGCGAATACGTACCACTACATCATTTATTCCCTGCGGTGTTCTGAAAGAGAGTGCATATTGTTTCCATACAGGTGCATTATCAGCAGGTATATCACCTGTATTAAGTGAATCCAATTTAGTGCCCGTCAATGTTTCAATAGAAAAAGTAAGATTTGGTCTTGTACCGTTGTAGTCACATGCACTTGGTTTTAAAACATTCACAATCCATGCTGCAAATTGAAAAGTTGTATTTGCACATAAGCCACGAATAGTATCAATATAAAAATCACCGGGTTGATAAGTTGCATTTACCAGCATAAAATAGCCATTGCTGTTTCCTGTGTGGTCTTGTGATAAGGTATGCCATGTATCAAAAAAACAAGCTGATGTTTTGTTTTCAACAGTGTAAGAACCATCATTAGGGCAATCACCGTATACAAAAAAATAAGAAGTAGTTGCTGCTGACAAAGGCTGTCCCGGATTTGATCCTGAACCAAAACTAATATTTACTACAGCATCACCAAGACTTCCCTGGCAAAGCTGCGCAATGCCCTGGTCTATCCTCATAAGCAGAAGTATTGCTATTGCAAAAATATTTTTGAACCGTTTCATTCGTTTAATAAAAATAAAGGTTCGAATTTATATTCACCATAACACAGGATATGCGTGGCTGTTTCTTTGGGCACCACCAATGCAGCGAGGCCGAGCAGGCGAACACCTTTCCAGTGTATGTTCAATTTTGACCAGGTGGTAACACAATGGAAATCCGAAGTATCCTCCGTTTGCGGCAAAGCCATGAATTCTTCCCACGAAAGTTCTGCAGGATTTTCTATCTCGCCATCCAATACCAATCTCCAGTCTTTTAATGAAATATCTGGTTGAGAACTGAGATCAAGCACCGGCCATTTTGTTGTAATGGTTTGTCCGGGTGGTATCACAGGCATACCATGCCGGTTGAGGTTTCCTTTTCTCATTGGTTTATCGTCATCAACTGAAGGAGTCATTTTCATTTTTTCTTCAAACCTCGCTTTCAGTTTCATCCGTGCTTCAACTATGCGGGTTTGTTTATCCGGTGTGTCCATGATCTTGAAGGTTATATTGTCTTCACTGTGACAATAAAAATTTTCTGACAAATCAATGATAATAATTTTTCTTTGAATGAGTGTTGATAATCAACGATTGCAATAATGAAAAATGCAGCTAAAATCATAATTATTTCACTACCTGAAATTATGATTACATAAAGTATCACCAATGAAAATCTATTAAATTACCCCACTAACTAATCATTCAATACTACTGCATTTCTGGCATGAGGTACTGTCTATAAAACCAAATAATTTATACACTATTTTTGCAAAAGCCGAGAGGGTGCAAACGACGACACTTCGACGGTTGTACACCTTGTGTAGCCCTGATTAGTTTCGGGGCTATTTTTTTGTGCAACCTGGA
>WNFY01006437.1_pt1 | contig 14992 bp, 7 predicted proteins | sample 5400091 | NCBI WGS metagenome assembly WNFY01 (sample SAMN13153364, study PRJNA577476) | soil metagenome | isolation source: 60 cm soil or saprolite under grassland replicate 1 | place: USA:California | collected 2016-06-15 | reverse complement strand
TGGTTTTCCTATGTGTTTCTTCGCATTGGTATCTAGCAGCTGCGCAGACGTTGACAACTGGGCAAGTGCTCGGGCAGGTCACCGACCCAGTCGGGGCGGCTGTCGCACAGGCGAAGATCGATCTCCGTGATAACGCGACGGGAACTGTACGTACTGCTACTACTGATCAGGCGGGCTACTACACCCTTGCCCAGGTTAAGCCGGGGGCGTATTCCGTCACGGTCATTGCCAGCGGATTCGCCAAGGCGTTGGTACCGTCGGTGACGGTCGAGGTGGGAAAAACTTCCGCCATCAATGTAAGTCTGAAACTGGGAAGCATAACGGAGGTAGTCGAGGTGCACTCTACTCCCGGCGCCGAGTTGCAGACCTTGTCTATGTCTTGAGCGTCGACAGCGATGACGAACAACAGAAAACAAAACAGGAGGACAAATAATCTCTTCATGGTCCATCTTCAAGACCGGAACCGACGCGCTGGTCCAGGTTCCGACTAGTGCTTCTCGCTTTATGCCTTCAAGTGATCGGCAAAGATAATGCGGCGGCCCGCTGCAATCGCCTGGTTTGCAAGATAGACACTCACGCCCGAACCCCAGCCCACACGCTCGTCGGCAAACGGTCGCGAAACGTTGCGCAAACTCTCGATGAATGACTTGCACGCCGAGAGATTGGGATTGCCTTCTGTTCCCTCGGGAATTTTGACTGGGCTGCCGGGGCCACGATATGGCATCTCGCCTCGGGTGCGATAGGTCGCTCCAGTGGGCACGCCTCGTTCCGTTGTGGCTTCCGGGACCGGCGAAGCGGCTCGCTTTGGTTCATAGTAAAAGAGAGCATCCTCCATCGTTACTTCGACGCTGCCGTCTTTTCCATAGATCCAAAGTTCAGCTCCCACCTTGGCGTTATCGGTCAGCGAGCTAAATGTAAAGGTGCGACCGCCAGGATAGCGAAATATGCTCTGAACATTGTCGTTAGTTTCGCGTCCATCATGGTACGTGTCTATACCGCCACTGCCGACAACGGATTCCGGCGTCGCCCCAAAGGCCCAGTTGGCAAAGTCAATCAGGTGCGAACCGAGTTCGGCGGTGAGCCCACCCGAATATTCTTTGTACAGTCTCCAGTTTATGAGCCGCTCGAATTTTGGGTCAGGCACGGGTCGCCGCCAATTACCATTGCGATGCCAGTAACCATAAATGTGTGTGACGTTTCCGATCTCTCCCTTGCCAACACGCTGGATTACTTCGCGAAACCAGGGCGCGTAACGATATTGATGGCCCACCTGAAAATGCTTGCCGCTGCGTCGCACCGCCTCGACGATCTTTTCGCAGTGCTCAATGGTGAAGCCCATCGATTTTTCGCCATAGACATGTCGGCCGCTTTGAAGTACAGCGATGACATGCTCGGCATGGAAGCTGAGCGGCGTGGCGACAATAACTGCATCAACGTCGCGGGCCTCCAGCAGGCGACGATGATCGAGATAGATAGGCGTGTCTTCGCCTGTGATCTTTCGCGCGGCGGCGAAACGCGGCTCGTATACGTCGCAAAGTCCAGCCATGCGTACGCCGGGCACGCGCAAAAAATACCGCATTAATTCCTGCCCCCGACTGCCGGCGCCAATAATGCCGAGGCGGATCTGATCCGACGGCGGGACGGCGGGCCTTTCGCGGCCTCTTCCAATGCCACGACCGACGACCGTCGCGCCAAGCGTGCCTGCTGATATGACTTTGACAAAGTTCCTTCTGTTCACTTGTTCTCCGTCTTAACCTGTGGTGAGCTTGCTGCTTGATAGTTGGGCCAATGAATTTCTATGATTCGTTCGGCTCCGGTTCTGTCGGTTACAAACACTGCAGCCGCAGCGATCTTATCGAGGAGTCTCGCTGATTGCTGCGGACCCAACACGAAAACCGCGGTCGAGAGTACATCGCTGTCCGTAGCTTCTGGAGCAATCACAGTCGTTTGCACCATTCCTTCAACCGGACGGCCCGTTCGCGGATCCATTATGTGACAATATGTTCGGCCATTCAGCCGGAAAAACTTTTCGTAACTACCGGAAGTTGAAAGCGACTGATCTTTCAGCGAAACGGTCGAAAGTGTGAGCGTGCGATCGAGAGGATCGATCACGCGCACGGGCCATCCAGCTTTTCCTGGTGGCGCGCCAATCGCATAGATGCTGCTCGAGCCGGAACTGATCAGCGCTGCCTTCACTCCAGCTTCGCGTAGTAACGCCGAGACACGATCGAGAGCGTATCCCTTCCCGATTCCTCCCAAGTCCAGCTCTATACCGCGCTTGAGAAAATATACGGTGCGCGCTCGATTGTCGAGGCTCACACCCTGCCAACCAGTCTGCGTGCGCGCCCGCGCCAACTCGTCATCAGACGGGTAACGACCCGCGCCGCGGAAGAAGCCCCAGGCCTTCGTCAACTTTCCCACCGTAATGTCGAAGGCGCCATCGGTGCGTTGACTGTAATCGAGCGCTCGTGCAAGCAGAGCAAAAACTTCTGGATCGGTAGTGACAGGGACGTCGGCCGCGCTTTCGTTGATGCGTGTAAGTTCGCTTGAAGATCGATAATTGCTCAAAGCCATCTCGACGCGTTCAATTTCGTCAAAGGCGGACTCGAATAACTCGGAAGCTTGTTCGCGGTTTGGCGCGTAAAGATATATCTCAAAAGACGTCCCCATCGCCGGCCGGGATTCGTAAAAGAGCCGATCGGGTGCAGCGAGTCCAAAAGACCCGGCGGCAACTTGAAAGCAGAAGACGATCCCGGAAAGTATTAGGAGCCACAGGCGGGCGTGTCTGATTTTCTTCAGGAACATCGGTACGGCGTGTGCTGGCGGACGAGAGCCGTCAAGAGCCCGCGACAAAGTGAAGTTTGTCGAACACACCTTCCTCATCGCTCATTCAATTGTCACTTATTATTGTGGGCGGGAGTGCTCATCTTTTTCAATAGCTTTTCGGCTTCGCTTTTCGAGAGCAGGCGGATGCGAATATTTCGAAAAGAGACGGCATTGTGGTCGCCCTGGAGTCGCAGTGGCCCTGGGCCGTCAGGTCGTTTACTGGCCGCTCCTGTACCCATCGGACCGACATCCACATTATCGAGCACTTTTTGCCCATTGTGAATGACGGTCAGATATTTGCCGATGAAAGTGATATCGAAGGTCTGCCATTGGCCCGGGGGCTTTGATGCATTTACCGCGGGAGCGATGCGTCGGTAAAGGGCGCCGCAACCGGAATCAACCGGCGGCTTACCGTAACTGTTGAAGATTTGCACCTCGTATTTGTCGCGCATGTAGACACCGGAATTACCATCTCCATCGCTCACTCTGAATTCCACGTGCAACTGAAAATCGTAATATTCAGCGTCGGTCTGAATGTCAGTGCTCGGCGGTGTGTTGACGTAAACTCCTTTCTGAACCTTCCAGCCGTTCGGACCACCTGGCTTCTGCAAGTGCCAGCCGGTAAGATCCTTGCCGTTGAACAGGGAAATCCAATGCGGCTTTTTTGCGTACGCTGATTGGCCCAGGGTGATAAGCGCGCAGGAGAGCACGATGATTAGGAGACAAGTTCTCACGGTGTTGGGGTGAAACTCCTCTGTTGAGACAGTTTTCATTTGGCACACCTGCGCTCAATAAGGTTTGCTCAATAGTTCTGCTTCGACCGGCGACAACGACAGTTTGCCACGCAATTCGATCTGTTCGAGCGAGTGGCCCACAAGCACAGCGAAATCGCCGGGCTCGGCTCGCCACTGCCGAGCGTTAACGTCGTAGTAAGAGAGTGCGCGGCCTTCAAGCGTTACTGACACTCTTTTTGTTTCTCCCGGGCGAAGATTTACTTTAGCAAAGCCTTTCAGCTCCTTCGCTGGTCGCGGCACCTTCGCGTGCGTGTCTCCTATATAAACTTGGGGAACATCAGCACCTGCGCGACTGCCGGCATTCTTCACGTCAAATAGAACTTCGTATCGAGGCGCGGAAGAGGCGCCGCCCGACGCTCTGCCGTTGACGGGTTTGATGACCAGATTGCTGTACTGGAACGTTGTGTAGGAAAGCCCGTAGCCGAAGGGGAACAGCGGCTTCGCGCCGTTCTTCTCGTAGCCGCGATAGCCGACAAACACGCCTTCTTTGTACACAATACGGTTCGTACCTGCTTCCGGGTAATAGCTGTCGTGCACTGGATTGTCTTCCCAGTGACGCTCAAACGTGACTGGCAAATGACCCGAAGGATTCACATCGCCGAAGAGGATTTCGGCCAGTGCTGTCCCTCCCTCTTGACCTGGATACCAGAGTTGGAGGACGGTGGGCACGCTGTCCAGCCAGGCGTTCATATCCACGCCACCGCCGGAGGTGATGGCCACGATGGTGTTTTTATTGGCTGCCGCCATCTCACGGATGAGCTCGTCCTGACCGAGTGGTAAGGCAAAGGTGCGGTCACTACCTTCAGTCTCGCTCTCGGGATCAAAGCCGACCGCCAGGACTACGACGTCCGCTTTTGCGGCCAGGGTCTTGGCGGCAGCGCTCACCAGTTTTTCTTGCGCTACGATGGCTAAGCGCATGCGGTTATTGCCGAAGCCTCCTCGCGTCCGGTACTGCTCGATCACAATTTTGTGCGGCGTCGCACTGAGCGATACGGTGGCTTGGTTCGTCGCCGCTTTGATCACCTTCCAGTTGTCGATGACCAGTTTGTCGTCAATGTAGAGGCGGTAACCGTCGCCGGAGCCTTGCAGGAAAACACTATGTGGGCCGGAGCTCTGCGTGACGTAGTAGCCACTCCACCGGATCGAAGAGGGCCGAGGCGTCGGGGGCGGGCCGCCTAAGCCACCGCCTCCGCCGCCGGGGCCGGGCACAGAGTTCACACGCTGGTCGACGCGAGTGCTGGTTGGGGAGCCGGAAAGCTCCGCGTTCTCGAAGACTTGCACGTTCACACCGGGCTGGCCGCCACTCTCGCTGGTCACGAACTCGGTTGAGTTGGCCAACTCATTCAAGGTGGGTATTCCGGCGTCGTAGTACACGTTGGCGGCGGTGCCCAAGTAGTTGCTCAGTCCTTCCAGCAAGCTGACCGCCGTAAACGGCTGCACCCGGGCGCTGCCGCCGCCCACGGGCACGGCAGGATAGGCATTGGGGCCGATGATGGCGACCGACTTGATTTTGGTTTTGCTGAGCGGAAGCAGATTCTGCCGGTTCTTCAGCAGCACGATGCTTTCACGAGCGGCCTCCAACGCCACCCGCCGCCCCTGCTGATTGAAGCGCGGTATAGATGAATCCGTCTGCTCGCGCTCAAGCCAGCCGAACTGCGCCGCCACGCGCAAGATGCGCCGCACCTTGTCGTCGATGGTCGTCACTGAGACCTTGCCTTCTTGGATTGCCGGCATCAGGTTCCGGCGATTCATATTAGCGCCGGCAGGCATCTCGAGATCAAGCCCGCCATTGGCGGCACGCAGAAAATCGTGAGTCGCTCCCCAGTCGGACATCACGACTCCAGAAAAGCCCCATTCCTTTTTCGCCACGTCCGTGTTGAGATAGCTGTTTTGGCTCATGTAGGAGCCGTTGGTCAGGTTGTAGGAATCCATGATGGCACCGACGTGCGCCTCTTTGACGGCGGCCTCGAACACCGGTAAGTAGATCTCTCGCAGGGCGCGCTCGTCTATAACCGAGTCGGTGAAGTTGCGCAGGTATTCGGAGTTGTTGCCCAGGAAATGCTTAATGGTGGCACTGACACCTTGACTCTGCACTCCCTTGATGTAATTCACTGCAATCCGCGAGGCCAAGAACGGATCCTCCCCAAAGTATTCGAAGTTGCGTCCATTCATCGGCGCTCGATAGATGTTCACTCCAGGCGCCAGCAAAAAATGCACCCCCTTGGCTCGCGCATCTCGCCCTAGCTCGGTGCCCACGCGCTCCACCAGCGCCGGGTTCCAACTGGCAGCTAAGGCGATCCCGCCGGCCATGGCCGTCGCCGGGCCGAAGTTGCGAACTCCGATAGGTCCGTCTGCCATTCGCAGTCGTGGCACTCCCACCCTGGGCAGGCCGCGAATGTAGAAGCCGTCCACGCCTGAGATCATGTCGATCTTCTCCTCCAGGGTCATCTGGCCGAGCAGAGATTCGACGCGGCGTTCCACTTCAGCCGAGGTCGTCGAGGGTGACGCGCTAAATTGCGAGGCGCTCGATTGCGCCATTGCTGGAATGGCAATCTGGATAAGAAGCGACAGAACCGCAACCGTCGAACAAAGTTTTCTCATGATTTACCCATCTTAGGTACTCCGGCAACCGATACCTTCCGCCACTTTCCGCCGAAACGGACAGTTGCCAACCATCTAAAGTCCGCATCAAAATATGAACTTCGCAACCATCTGCAAAATACGAGGGTCTCGTACACCGTTGATCGTGCCAAAGCCGTTCTTGTTGGCCGGTATGAAATTGCCGTTCGCGTCGAACGGCAGATTGGTAGGAGTGAAATTGGTCAGACTCGTGACATTCAAGGTTGCATTGACACCGCTGAATTGTGTGTGGTTCAAGGCATTGAATGCGTCAACGCGCAACTCAAGTCGTCTCTTCTCGCCGAAGTGGAATGATTTCTGCAGCGAGAGGTCAACGTTATTGACGCCTGGCCCGATTAGGTAGTTGCGTCCGGCTTCCAAACCAAGACTCCCTGGCAAAGGAGCAGTGAAGGCAGCAACATTGATCTGCCGAAAGGGGTCGCTGCTGCTACCCGAGCCGGGGTTTCCTATGATTCTGGGTCGCGCGCCCTCGGTGTTGGAACCGGTCAGTTGAGTGTTGCCGATATTCGGGATGCTAAAACCGACTTGGTATGGCGCGCCGCTCTGGAACGCGTAGACGCCGGAAAGCTGCCAATGGTCTCCAAAGAATCCCACAACCTTGTTGCCGCCTGCCCATCGTGACAGGGTTGGGAATTCGTAGATCGCGCTAACCGCAAGGTTGTGCTTACGATGACTCGCCAGGAGGCCGTAATTCGCCACCTTGTTAAATGAATCTATCCTAACGAAGTCTCCGTCATTGTTCGTAACTCCCAGGGCGCGGCTCCAGGTATAGTTGAGTTGCGCGAAGAACGTCTTCGTGAAGCGGCGTTGAAGTGATGCTTGCATCGAGTTGTAATTCGCGTTGCCGCTCATATGGTGAATATTGATATTTCCGAATCCCTGGTAGGGACGCAGAAAGTCCGCGGTCAGAGCGTTACTGCCGCTGAAGCTCAGACCGGCGTTCGCATACGGGGCTGGCAGGTTGGGCTCAACGGCCGGTACGACGCCCCCGGCGAATCTCGATGGATCCTGGTTTTCCCTACGATAAGCTGCCCCATAAGGTACGGCGTTCAGGTTTACGCGCTGCAGAAGGTGACGGGATTGCGAGCCCACGTACGATATGTCCAGCCTGAAACCAAATGGCATTTTGGCTTGCACTCCCAGGTTGAACTGGTAGACCGTCGGAATTTGACCTGCAATGCTAAAGGCGTTAAGGCCCGACGGCGCCAGCAGCAAATTGTTCGGGTTGATGTCTTTCAAGAAACCGAAGTTCAGCGTTGGAGTAAAGATGGTGGGCGGGTTGCCCAGCATGTCAAACGTTTCATTACCCTGATAACGATCGTAGAAAACGCCGGCTCCTCCACGCAATACATAATGCTGTCTTCCGGTCAGGTCGTAAGCAAAACCAAGGCGCGGAGCAAAGAGAATACCGGGACTGTTCTGGAGGTATTTTGAAACCTTTTCGCCGGCCTTGGCGATCCCATTTAACAGATCCCCACTGCCGGGCACGATCTTGCCGATCTCAGTTCCCGGCACTGTTAGACCGCTAACCGGATCGAAACCAACGCGCTGACCCGTGGCGCCCGTCCGCGGATCGGTACCTATGACCGGGCGAAATAGGCGTATAGCTTTCGAGCGGTCGAAGAGATTGGGCAGGAAAGTCGAAGTCTGCAGGGCTTTGTCATACTGAGGCTGAATATAGTAGAAGCGGAGGCCGTAATCCAGCGTCAGCCGTTGGCGTACCTTCCAGTTGTCCTGGATGTAGAACTCAAGATTAGTGTACCGGTATTGACCGGTTGGATAACTAGATGCCTGATTGAAACTGTTGTAGACACCGATGGCTGCATTGGCAAAACCGAACCCGGTATCGAAGGGGTTGCTGGTGCTGTCAATGAAGTTTATGTTGCCGTTGGCGTTGGTGAATACAGTCTGGTCCTTCCAACTGTATTGAAAATAGAGGCCAGTCTTCAACGCATGCTTGTCAACGATCTTGCTGAAGTTATCAATAACATCAAAGGTCCGGTTGTAGTTGAAGAAAGGGGCGTTATTGGTACCGTAATTCGGGCCGTTGGCGATTCTCCCGCCATTGAAATTGAACTGTGGTATGTAGTCCTGCTGGATGGCATTCGGATAGAGCGAAGGTAGGCTGCTCAGCCCGGTGGCGGTCCGGGTTAGGCCATTGTTGGCGGCGTCGATGTTGATTTGGTTCTTTCCGAATCCGACCACGATCTCATTGATCATAGACGAACTGAAAGTTTTTGTTGCTCCGATGGCGAGCGCTTTACCAGGTCTCGCATCTCTGATCGGGACGAGCGGATTGTTCGTGCCGAGAACAAAGGATCCATAGAAGGACGTGATCGCATCCTGATTGTTCACATAGCGTCCGAAGAGGGTCAGTGAATTCGACTGTTTATAATCAATTCGCACCATGTCTTCGCGACGCGGGTAGGCATCCGATATCTGCGACCGAAAATTGAACCCGTTGTTACCGGTCAAAGTCGGAAGCGGAAAGACTTTAAGGATAGCCAATCCGGGGCCATAGAGACGGTTCTGCGGAATCCTGTTTAGTACGCCTCCATCTATGAAACATCCGGCAGTATTCGACGCACTGCAGGGTAGGCCCTTTGTGTAATCACGAATGTAAATCTTATTGCCGTCTTTATCGACACTCTGTGAAAAGTCGCCAGTCCTCTCCAGAGCGGTCGGCATAGTGACGTTGCGGTTGCCTTGGGGGCGAAGTTGCCTTTGATACTCCTGGGTGAAGAAAAAATAAAGCTTGTTCTTACCACTCCACACACTGTGCTCACCCTCACCGAACTTTGGCAGGTAGACGGGTCCGCCGATGGTGTAGCCGAAGTTGTTAAAGCGGAAGAAATTTCGCGCCAGTCCGTCGCGATTGTTCAGCCAGCTATTGGCGTTGAGCGAATCGTTCCGATGGTAAAGATAGCCGCTGCCGTGGAATTCGTTGGTGCCGCTCTTGGTGACCACGCTGATCTGAGCGCCGGACGAGCGCCCGTACTCGGCCTGATAGTTTGAGGTCAAGATCTTGAACTCCGAGACGGCGTCTATACTAACTGTCGCCAGTTGGTCGCCGTTATTCCCGGTGTCAACGTTGCCGATGCCATCGAGGGTTAGATTGTTCTGGTTGTTTCGCGCACCATTGACGCTGATGTTAGACAAGCCGGCATGCCCTGCGACACTATAGTTATTGGTGTTAACAACTCCTGGGGCGAGACGAGTCAGGGCGAGATAGCTGCGTCCGTTGATCCCGAGGTTATTTATCTGGTTGCTGACGATTGCCAAGCCACGCTCGCCGCTCTCAGTCTGAAGCTGCTCGCCACTAGACGTGATGGTCACATTTTCGGTGACCACGCCTACCTGAAGCTCGATATCTGGCGCAGAAATCTTATCGTTCGCGTTTAGTACGACGCCTTCCAAGTCAATGCGCTTGAATCCGTTCGCCTCAACATGCAGCTTATAAGTGTCAGGCTGCAGTTGGGGGAAGACATAGCGCCCGTCTTCTCCCGTTTGGGTGGTTCGTGTTTCGTTGCGGCTGGTACTCGTCACTTGGACTCTTGCTCCCGTAATCGCCGCTCCATGCGCATCTTTAACAGTTCCCGAAAGAGACCCGCTGGTTGTTTGAGCCGCGACCGACAGTGCAGTTGCTATAAATACGGCCAGTCCTAAAGCTAGAGTTTTCAGCAGAAGCTTATATCGCATTGATTCCTCCATTTTTGACAAAGGTGCAGCCTGTTTCGGCTGTAGTTAAAAGTGAGAGAGTTTCTGACACATCTCGACCGGATCTTGAATCTCACTCATCAGGCGAACTTATAAGCGCGTCACTGCGAACAAGAATCTTTTCCGCGTCCTCGGCTTCTAATCTTCTCGGTGCTAAGCGGTCGTCGTTGCTCGCTTGATTGCTTCGAGCGTGACGCGCTCCTTTTGGCGATAAGCGGCATTGGCCATGTGCGCTGCTACTGCCGAGCGATAACCGATCTCGACTGAGGCGTTAGGTTCCTTTCGCGGCTGCCGCTCCGTCGGGACGATTTACTTTTTCCGGGAAATACCAGATGCCGGTTTGCGACTTACCCGTGACCATATCCGTTGTGCCTGCCAAACGTTCGATTGTGCCATGCGAGCCGAGATAGCGCTCGCCCAAACCGTAATGACTGTTACTAAACGTTGACTGCCACGTCACCGTGAGATCGTTGGGAAAGTCTAATGTAACCGCGATCGTGTCGGGCACTTCACGTCCGTCCTTTTCAGAAAAGACACCGCCAGACATATAAGCCGAAGTTGGCAGCGACAGATCCAGCGAGCGCATGATCAAGCCTATCTGGTGGACCATGTTCTCAGTCACGTTACCGCCCGAGAATTCCCAGTAGAGTCGCCAGTTGATGAACTTGTATGCGTCGAAAGGTCTGGAGGGTCTCCCACTCAAGAAAAGATTCCAGTCAACGTTCGCGGCCGTGCAGTCGAGCGGAACAGGACGCACCCATTGTCCTTTGCCGCTAGGCGTGTTGCGGCTCATCCAGGACTCGACATGCGTGATTTTGCCGGCCATCCCATCCTTGATCCATTGCTTCGCGTCGGCAAGCGGTCCTGAGCTCTGATGCTGAAGTCCGATCTGGATAACTCGATCCGACTTGCGGGCAGCGTCGCGGCAAGCTTCGGCCTCTTGGATAGACCAGGTCATGGTCTTCTCGCTGTAAAGATCTTTGCCCGCCGCGATTGTGTCCAGAAAGTGATGAGCATGACAGTGAAGCGGCGAAGCGACAATTACCGCATCAACGTCCTTCAGGTCCAAAAGTCTCCGATAGTCAGTGAAGGCCTTCACGCCGGGCGCGAGTTGCCGAGCTTCATCTTGCCGCCGTTTGTAAACATCCGCAGCGGCGACGAACTCGACATTTCCCAGCTTCAGCGCATCGCGCATATCCTCCTGGCCACGAGCGCCGAAGCCAATGGCGCCAAGCCGCACACGATCGTTGGCTCCGAGCACGCGGTTCGTCGGCAATACTGCCACGACCGCTGCGCTCGCCGCCGCCCCCTTCAGAAATTGTCTCCGCTTGATGTCCTTGCTAATCATCGTTGCAGTCCTTGGTGCCGATCTAGAAAGTCAGCCTGGCGCTCAAACGCACCAACCGCGATGAACTGGCCACGCCGTTGATTTGGCCGACCGTGTTGCTGGTGAGGCTGGTGCTCGGATTGTTGAAGTTCGGGTGGTTCAGCGCATTGAACATATCAGCCCGAATCTCTGCGCCAAACCGCTCGCTGAACCTGAAGGTCTTGAAGATCGAGGCGTCGAGATTGAGCCAGCCTGGTCCGTTAAGTCCGGAGCCGTTACGCGTCAGGTTGCCGAACGGAGCATAGAGGACGCCATTCGGGCCCGTGAGAGTCGCGGCGGGCGTCGAGTAAGCCGACGTGTCGAAATAGAGCTGGCCCGGTCCGGTGTTATCAAGAATCCTTGGAGTGCCGGTCACATTAGCCCGCTGAGTATTGCCAGGCGCATGCAAGTTGGTCCCGCTGGCGGTGATGTCGAGCGGGGTACCCGACTGCCGCGAGAAGATGCCCGTCAACTGCCAGCCATCGAGCGCTCGCTTCGCCAAGCCGTGCATGTGACTGGCGAAGGGAATGGCCCAGACGAAGCTCTGGACGAAAGAGTGTGTCCGGTTATAGCCGGCCCGCCCAAGGCTCCGGCTGAAGTCGGCGGGCGTTCCGATGTTACCGCTTTCGTCATCATAATTAATCGCCCGCGAGAGCGTGTAGCTGGTCGTCAGCAGGAGGCCCCTCTTCAAGCGCCGATCAACTTTAACCTGGAGAGAGTTATAGTGGTGGGTATTGACTGGTATCCAGGTAGTGACCGATGCGCTACGACCGTATTTTTGGAAGAGCGGTCGAGCCGCGTTATCATTGCCAGGCAGCCCGGCCCCCAAAGCCGTCGCAGCGTTGAGGTCAAGCCGGTCCACGATACCTCGGCCCACATTACCAACGTAGGCGGCCTCGCCCGTGAAGCCCCACCACAAATCGCGCTGGACCGCTATATTCCAGGAATGAAGTCTGCCCTCTCTCAGGTTGAACGGCACGGCGAACAGCGACGAGTTCTTAAGCACGGCATTGTTTCCATCAATGATCCCGTTATCGGGAATTGTAAAGAAAATCTTAGCAGGGAAACCCGCCGCCATTGATCCAGCCGGGAGGAAGCTGTTGGGCGCGTTGAACGCGTTGTTCTGCTTGACTGGAAAGTTAAAGGCATAGCTGTTATCCGGGAAAGGAATGATAGTTGTTCCGAATCCGAAGCGCGCGACGGTCTTATCATTTAGCCGATAAGCGAGCCCGAAGCGCGGGGCGAAGTTCTTCCAGGTTGCACTGACGCCTGCCGAGTTGGAGATGCTACCGTAGCCGGCGACGAGTGCTGTGTTGGTGGCCGGGTCATAGTTAGACAAGCCTCCCTTACTTACGATGCCGACCAGAGCTGTGTAGTACTCGTGCCGCAGTCCGAAGGTTAGAGTCAGCTTCTTGCTGACCTGCCACCGGTCCTGAAAGAAAGTGAAAAACTCCTTGTGTTTTGTGCCGGGCGTGTCAATGACTTTGATGTCACGGCCGACACTGTTGGGCAAGTCCAGCAGGAATGACGCGAAGGCATTGGCAAGGCCGTTCTGCGCCGCAGTATCACTCGGCGTGGCCGTCCTGGAGCCGTTGAAGTCGAAGTGTCCGCGCACTCCGCCGTTGTCCTGAATCTGCAGTAAGAAGTCACGATTCTTGCGGATCTCTTCGCCAAACTTGAATGTATGGTTGCCATGAATCTTCGTGATGATACCCGAGCCGACATAGGTGGTCTCGCCTCGATCCCACGGCAAGCTATTTGAAAAGCCCAGCGTCGGATTCGGACTCGAGAAGCCGCTGATATTGATCGTGGTAAGACCGCTCGAAAAGTCGTCCGTATTGACGTTCTTAATGCCGACTTCGTCGGAGGTCTTCAGTCCCGCCGCCTGAGAGGTCGCGACGTTGTGATACCAACTCACGCCGAATCTCCCTTCGAAGACTAAGTTTGAGCTGAACGTGCGCGTATAGTTCGCCGCCGTGCTGATAGTGTTCTGAGTGCCGGTGCCGGCAAAACCGCCGTTGGTCGGCCCGCCGTAGATGCCATAGGTGCCGGGATCAAAGACCTTGGGCCGCTGGAAGCTGAAGCGGTAAGAGAGACTATTCTTGCCGTTGATCTGATAGTTTATCTTGGTGTCGAAGGCGTTCGTCTTTTTTACTCGCACCTCGCTGAAAACAAAGTTAGTTTGAGCGAATGCGGCCCCGGCGATGTTAGGTCCTGGGAGGAAGCCGAGCAGCTTTGTGGCAATCGCGCTGATACGATTGGGACAGATTACGTTCAGGACCCCGTTGCAACTGATCTGCTGGCGTCCCGTACCGTCGGAATTACCTGTCGCGGGATCGTAGATCTTAGTGGGTGCGTTGCGGAAGTCGCCGTTATACCACTCTTTGTATGGGACCGTGTGTCGGTTGATGATGCCCAACTCGTCAGAGGTGTACTGGTAGTCGCCGAAGTAGAAAATCTTGTTCTTCTTAATTGGTCCGCCGATGGTCGCGCCGAGTTGGCGGTAATGCGTCGGCGACTTTAATCCGGTGAAGTATTCGCTTGCCTGCAGGTTATCATTATTACCGAAAGCGAAGACGCTGCCGTGGATCGCATTCGTGCCCGATTTGAGCGTCACGGTAGAAACGGCGCCACCGGCGCGGCCAAGTTCAGCATCGAAGTTGCTCGTGGCGACGCTGACGCTTTCGATGGCGTCAGCCGAAGGGATCAGCACCTGTAGGAGTCCAGTCTTTTCGTTGTCATCCACGCCCTCAATCTGGAAATTATTCGAGAGGCGTGAATTACCATTCACCTTGGTCTCCAGACTGTCCTGTGAATTGAAGAATTGTGAGTGGGGGCGCGATGGCCGCGTGCTTCCCGGCACGAGAAGCATTAAACCCTGGAAGTTTCGGTTGAAGCCGAGCGGTAATTCGGAAACCTGTTTGCCCTCAATGATCCGGCCCGTGTCGGCACGATCAGTCTGCAGCGGGGTCTCTTCGGCCGTTACCGTCACCTGTTCTGAAACAGTACCAGGCTCGAGTTGCAGATCCGCGCGCGTCGTGCTGTTAACCGACACTTCGACACCGCTCTTAAGAATCTTCTTAAAGCCCGCTCGCTCAACCTCTATCGCGTAGGTGCCCATAGAAAGATTGTCAAAGCCATAGTTTCCATTTTCATTCGTTGCGGCAGAGCGTTTGATGTTAGTGTGGACTTCGGTAATGGTAATCGTTGCTCCGGCCACTACAGCGTTGTTAGTGTCAGTCACCGTTCCCAGCAAAGTTCCGGTTACCGACTGACCATAGACTAAATGCGTCGCCACGATAGGGCCCAGAGTAGCGGCGAGAACGAGAGTCATTGTCAGCTTTTCTGTATGCTTGGCTAGTCTTTTAATCATTGAGTCTCCTTATCTCAATCTCCCTCCGGAGTTCGAGTCAGGTTCCGCTGCATGGTTTGCGTGGCGGGACAGGCCAAATGTTTCGGCAACTCTTTAGTTTCAGGCACTACGGAATGGTCCTCACTAAGAGAGCGCCCGCTTTCCAGATATCCGCTCTAACTGTACGATGTACTTAATACAGTTTCTTGGACATGTCAACAATTCTTTGAACAGCTCTCTTAATATAATGTTGTTTGAGATTAGATTCGTGAATTTCTTTCGGAACGGCGTTATACT
>WNFY01003351.1_pt1 | contig 14993 bp, 8 predicted proteins | sample 5400091 | NCBI WGS metagenome assembly WNFY01 (sample SAMN13153364, study PRJNA577476) | soil metagenome | isolation source: 60 cm soil or saprolite under grassland replicate 1 | place: USA:California | collected 2016-06-15 | reverse complement strand
GGTGGTTTCGTGATGATTCCAGAGATCGAAGCCGAGGTTGTTAACGCTCACCATTGGCTAAGTCATCAGGAATTTGCCGATGCCACGGCACTAGGACAGATAACGCCGGGGCCGGTATTGATAATGGCCACGTTTGTCGGTTACCGCGTCGCGGGAACTATGGGAGCGCTGTTCGCCACCTTGGGTGTTTTCCTGCCGGCGTTCCTGATGACGATTGCGGCAGGCTCATCTTTTCGTCGCTTCCGGACGAATCGGCAAATGCAGGCGTTCCTGCGCGGCGTCGCGCCGGCGGTCACCGGTCTGCTCGCGGCGGCTGCCTGGAGCATCGCGCGTTCCGGGATTCACACGATCGTCGGGGCTGCGATGGCTCTAATCATCGTCGTGATTCTTGTGCGCTTCCGACCAAACGTCTTTTGGATCCTAATCGGTGCTGGAATGTTTAGATTCTTGTTGGCATTGATCCTCTCGTGAAATGTTGTTCATCATGTTTGAATCGCGTGCACGTCACGTTGCGCACTTGCTCTCAGTCCCGTGGGGACGAAATATTTATAGCCCGCCGCATCATCAAAGTCTCCCAGCCCATTTATGGGCGACAGGACATTTCGCTCTGCCGGAGCGATGAATTGAATAGTGATGGCCGGGTCTATAAATATTTTGCCGCTCCGCGGCTCGTTTCCCCTGGTTCCGTTTTCCCGGGGGCTCGTGAGTCTGTGTCAGAAGTTGGATATGAACTCAACGGAAGTGTTTTCTTAAACGCAGAGGACGCTGAGGCATTCGCAGAGGTGGCGCAAAGGACGATTTTCCTCTGCGTGCTTTGCGAAAAACTCTGCGACCTCTGCGATAAAAATGGGCCTTGACAATCAGAGCTCCTAATTTTGACACGGCCACTCGCCGCCCCAGGGTTTTATCCTGCCCCTTGCTGCGCAAGCTGATCGACCTAGTTCAAATACTTCCGAAACGCGCCTTCTAACTCCGAATACTGAAACCCGTATCCGGCTTCTGATAATCGCTTTGGAATTACGCGCTGACTCACGAGCAACATCTCATCAGCCATCTCACCGAAAGCCAGACGCGCGGCGAACGCCGGCACTGCCATCACAGTCGGTCGCGAAAGAACATGCCCAAGAGTTTTTGTGAACTCTTCGTTTGTAACCGAATTCGGAGACACGACATTCAAAGGGCCGCGAACGGATTCGTCAGTGAGCGCTAACTTGATTGCGCCGACAACGTCATCGATCGCTACCCAACTTATGTATTGGTTGCCGGATCCAATTTTGCCGCCCACACCCATTTTGAAAGGCGTCAGCAGCTTTGACATCATCCCGCCTTCGCGCGCGAGTATCGGCCCGAAACGCAAGTTGACCACCCGCACGCCGGCCTGGACTGCAGGGTCTGTCGCCTTCTCCCATTCGCGACAGACGCCGGCGAGAAAGCCGCCGCCTGACTCGCTCTCTTCATCCAGAATCTCATCACCGCGGTCGCCATAAAACCCCGTCGCTGATGCGCACAGAAACGTGCGAGGCCGATGGCCTAGCTTCGCCATCGCTTCACTCAACAAATGCGTTCCGTTTACGCGACTGTCGCGGATGCGACGCTTCTTTTCGTCAGTCCACCGCCCTTCCGCGATGTTTTCGCCGGCCAGATTAATGACCGCGTCAAAACCATCCAGCGTTGCCGGATTGATCTCATCTTGATTCGGGTGCCATTCAATCTCGCCGGCACCCGGTGATGAACGAACGGCGCGCGTGATTTCAGCGCCCTTATCTGTCAGTGCGGAAACCAAAGCCCCGCCCACGAGCCCGCTCGATCCGGCAATCAGCATTTTTGTGCCATCGATCTCCATCTCGATTTCGCCTCTCCTTTCAAGAATCGTAACGCAGTAATTCCGAAGACGCTACTTGCAAGTACACGGAACCCCAAAGCCCTGAACACACTCACCACGTAACTGAAATCATCGCATCTGCCTACTGGAAAAACCGTTAGAATCTCGCCTTCTGAATCAGCGATTGACTAAGCTCCCATGCTCCGCCTCAGAATGTTAGGCCTCATTATCGCCGCCATAGCACCGCTCTGTCTGATAGGCGTAAAACAAGCGCGCACTCAATCGAGCCTGCGCCGCATCACTAACTCGAGCCAGGAAGGCATTAACGTGAATCCGGCAATTAGCGGCGACGGAAGAATTATCGCTTTTGAATCGACCGAAGATATCGCGGCGGCCGGCGGCAGCTATCAGTTCCGCGCGATTCTCGCAAACATCTCCACCGACGCGCCTACGTTCTTTCAGATATGCGGCACACGTGCGGTGTCGCCGGCCATCTCGCAAGATGGATCGCGCATCGCCTTCGCTTCAAAAGATGATCCATTGGGCACGAACCCGGATGGTAATTCAGAGATCTTTCTGTTTGATGGTGCCAAAGTGCTTCAGGTGACGAACACCTCGCCGGGTGACATTGCGAATCGCATCACAAACGGCAATTTTCAACCCTCGATCTCCGACGACGGAGGCTTTATTGCCTTCTCCTCAAATCGCGACCTGATCGGACAGAACGGCGACGGCAATTTGGAAATCTTCATTTACGATTCGACCGGGGCAAGCTTCACACAGTTGACTAACTCATCGGGCATGGTTGGCTTTAGCGATGCCAAGATTAGCGGCAACGGTGCCAGCGTCGCCTACATTCGCGACACTGGAGGTAAGCCAAGCACCAGCCGAGATCTGCTGAGGCAAGGGCGCGTCGGGCCGGGACCGGCAACGGTACTCGCGCCCAACGTACAGTCACTGGCGATGACCTACGGCCGGGCTATTAGCGACGACGGCACGCGAATCGTTTATTCCGGCGAGACCACTGCTAACTCGAGCCAGGTTTTTCTTTTTGATGGGCGCAGCGGTGACGTGACTCGGCAGATCACCGCTTTGGGCGTTCGAGTTACTGAAGTACCTTTGCACCCGACCATCAGCGGCGATGGCTCGTGCATCGCCTTTGCCACGCGTCGGCCCTTTACTGGTTTTAGCAACTCGGACAACAGCATAGAGCTTTACACCTTCGACATTCCGAGCTCCCAGTTTGCGCGAGTTACAAACGCACCTGCTGAAGCGGATGGCTTTGACGGTAGTAATCGTGCTGCCGAGGTGGTTTCGTCACTTAACGACGATGCTTCGATTGTGGCTTTCAATTTTCCGCGCGCTTTATCTGGCAGTGTTGCTTCAGGACTTGAAAACAACTCGGAGATTTATGTGATAGAAGGCTTGGCGCGGCCGCGGTTCGGCACCCTGAGCGCGATTCTGAACGGGGCGTCATTTGGCAAGGAACCATCTCCAATTGCCATCGCGCCAGACAACATTGCTGTCGCTCGTGGCAGCGCACTGGCGAACACGACACTGCAGTCGCAACGTCTGGCGAACGGAACATTTCCGACGAATCTGGGCGGTACGACGGTTACTGTCAACGGACGTTCGGCGCAAATCTTTTCCGTTTCGCCAGGCCAGGTCAATTTCCTAGTTCCGCCTCAGACTGAGATCGGAAATGCTGACGTGATAGTCACAAACCCCGACAACTTCCCCTCGCGCGGTACTGTGCCGACCCTGCCCGCCGCGCCTGGCATATTCACAAAGAGCGGCGATGGATCCGGAACGGGAATGGTTCTAAACAGTGACATCCTGCAGGAAGAACCATTCGATCCGACTGGCGGCAATCTTCGTTTGACTATCTTCACCACGGGCGTGCGCAATGCCGCGCAGACGCTTGTCATAATCGGTGGCCGCTCACTAAAAGCAGAATCGGTTATGGGGTCACCTGACCTGCCGGGCCTCGACGAAGTTCACGTCCGGATGCCGGCGGATCTGCGTGGAACAGGCACGGTCAATGTATCTGTTCAATGTGATGCGCGCGAGAGTAATCCGGTCACGGTAATGTTCAATGGCGATCCGGCGCGAAACATTTTCATCAATGAAGTGCTGGCTGATCCGCCCAATGGCATAGCCGGAGATGCCAATAATGATGGTATTCGCGACAGCACCCAGGACGAGTTTGTTGAACTGGTCAACGCCACCACAAACGAAACCATCAGCCTTGATAGTTGGACAATTCGCACGCGCGCGACCGGTGCGTTGACTGAAACTACGCGATTTATTTTTGCCGCGGGCTCGATGCTGCCTGCCGGCGAAGCGATGGTAGTCTTCGGAGGTGGAAGCGCGAACTTCAATCCGGCCGATTCAGGGTTTGGTTGTGCACAAGTTTTAAGAGCTACGACTTCCACCGGCCTTTCGCTGACGAACAGCGGTCTAACAATTCTCGTCCGTGACGGGTCGGGCAATCTGATCACGCAGTTTTCTTACGGCGGTGCGACTGGCCTGGCTGGCGACAGCAATCAGGCCCTGACGCGCTCGCCCGACATCACCGGAAACTTCGTGCCGTACACATCCGCAGCGGGCGCGGATGGCCGAAGATTCTCGCCAGGATTAAGAGTTAACGGCAAGGCGTTCGGAACTTGCGCATCACGGCTTGCCAGCGTGTCGATGTCGCCGCTAACAACGAGCATCAATGTCGGGCAAACGACGCAGTTTACAGCCCAGGCCTTCGATCAGTTTAGCGAGCCAATGACGGGCGTAACCATCAACTTCGCTTCGGACAACTCAACGGCGGCGACGGCTGATTCAGTTTCCATGAATCCGAGCACCGGTGTGGCGACGGCAACTATCTCGGCACACAATCCAGGGACAGCGCACATCACGGCATCGGCAACCGAGGGAATCAACGCCGTCAAAAGCAGTCAGTCCACGCTGACCGTTAATGGTCCATCGCTGAGCGTCAATGACGTTATTTTGAGCGAAGGCAACTCCGGCACGACGACCTTCACCTTCTTCGTCAGTCTGTCCCGAGCGGCGCCCACCGGCGGCGTTACTTTCGACATCGCGACGGCTGAAGGAAGCGCCACTGCGGCCAGTGGCGATTACGTCGCGCGCAGCCTGAACGCTCAAACGATCCCTGCTGGTCAGCAGACTTATACTTTCGATGTCGCAGTAAACGGTGATCTGACCATCGAGCCCAACGAAGCTTTCTTTGTGAATGTGACCAATGTCTCGGGCGCGAACGTCGTAGATGGGCAAGGGCTAGGTGGGATTCTTAACGACGATAGCCCGGCCCTGAGCCTCAATGATATCTCGTTCAACGAAGGCAATGACGGAGCTACTACATTCACCTTTACTGTTAGCTCGACGTTACCAGCTCAGGCGGATGGCATTACCTTTGACATAGCCACGGCCGACGGAACCGCGACGGCGGCTGGCGCTGACTATGTGGCGCGCAGCCTGACCGCTCAGACGATTCCTCCCAACCAGACGACTTATAGATTTGACGTAGTTGTCAACGGGGACACGTTAGTCGAATCAAACGAAACTTTCTTCGTTAACATATCGAATGTCTTTGGTGCAAGCGTTAACGATAGTCACGGCCTGGGAAGAATTCAGAACGATGATGCACCGCTTATTGTGATTAGTCAGATTTATGGCGGTGGGGGAAACTCTGGCGCGACATTTAGGAACGACTATATTGAGCTTTTCAATCGCGGCGCCACAACAGTCGATCTCGCTGGATGGTCCGTACAGCAGGCTTCCGCAACCGGCACCAACTGGTCCGTCACTGCGCTATGCCCATCCGGCAGTTGCCTTTTCATCCCGGGAAGACATTTTCTAGTCAAAGAAGCATCCAGCGGATCCGTCGGGGCCGATCTGCCGATAGCGGATGTAACTGGGAGCTCAAATCTGGCAGCGACTGCAGGAAAGATCGCTTTGGTTAATGACGCAACCTTATTAACAGGCAGCGGTTGTCCATTCGGCGCGTCTGTCGTGGATTTCGTCGGCTACGGAACAACGACTGACTGCTCGGAAAATGCGACGCGCGCGGCCGCACCGAGCAACTCCACCGCCGACTTCAGAAAAGCCGGCGGCTGCCTCGATACGAACGATAACGCGGCTGACTTTCTGGTTGCATCGCCGAATCCGCGCAACAGCAGTTCACCCGTGAATGATTGCGCCAACCCGAAACCGGATATCACGATCAATGATGTAACTGTCACTGAAGGCAACACGGGAACCAGGAACGTCGAGTTCACCGTCAGGCTTTCCGCACCCGGCACTGAAACCGTTAGTGTCGACTACAGCACCGCAGATGGCACGGCAACGGCAGGATCTGATTATCAATTCGCGGCGGGCACGGTTAGTTTTGCTCCGAGCCAAATCAGCAACCCAATCACAATAACAATCATCGGCGACACTGTGGACGAGCCGTCCGAAACGTTCTTCATTAATCTCTCGAACGCTGTTAACGGACTAATTCTCGACAATCAGGCAAAAGGCACAATCACGGACAACGATCCGACCCCGGCGCTTTCGATCAACGACGCGTCTATTGCCGAAGGCGACAGTGGAAGCACGGCGGCGACATTCATGGTTAATCTATCCGCCGCCAGCAGCTTTACTGTGACGGCGAATTATGCGACTGCGGATAACACAGCAGCAGCCGGCATAGATTATCAATCGACCAGCGGCACGATCGCTTTCAATCCCGGCCAAACATCAAAGGCTGTAACAGTGCTCGTGAATGGTGACACTGATTTCGAACAGAACGAAACTTTCTTCGTCAATCTCAGCACGGCCACGAACGCAACGATCTCAGATGATCAAGGCCTGGGAACGATCACAAACGACGACGCGGCACCGCCGATCCCAACTCTCTCGATCAACGACGTAAGTTTCGCGGAAGGCAACACTGGTACACCCATAGCCACATTTACGGTCACGCTAAGCTGCTCGAGCGCAGGCATCGTTACGGTGGATTACGCTACGGCTAACGGGACGGCGATCACTGCCGGAAACGATTACCAGTCCGCCACTGGCACGCTCATCTTCAATCCTGGCGATACCAGCAAACCAATAGAGGTAACCATCAATGGCGATACGCTTGTCGAACCGGACGAAACATTCTTCGTTAATCTGACGAACGCTTCGGCCGGGGCGAGCATTGGCGACAGCCAGGGCCTCGGAATGATTCAGAACGATGACGACGCGAGTCTGTTAATTAGTCAGGTTTACGGAGGCGGAAATAATTCAGGCGCGCCGTTCCGTAATGACTTTGTCGAACTCTTTAATCGCGGCACAACCACCGTTGATTTCTCGATAACTCCTTATTCTGTTCAGTACGTCAGTGTCGGCTCCAATTTCGGATCCAACAAGACCAATCTGACTTCCGGCACGATTAAACCTGGTCAATATTTCCTATCCAGGAATCTGGAGGTACGACTAACGGCGTCACGCTGCCTGCTCCTGACGCCACGGGCACGATCGCTATGGCCGCCGCTTCGGGTAAAGTGGCACTCGTTGTCGGAACCTCGGCGCTATCGGCGGCCAACTGTCCGGATGATGACGGGTCGGCGCCTTTTAGTCCAAACAGCGCACTCATCGCCGACTTCGTTGGGTACGGGGGTCGGCTAGCACGTCGGGTCATTGCTATGAAGGCACGGGTCCAGCAGCTGCGCCCTCGAACACGACTTCCGATTTCAGGAGGTCTGGCGGCTGCGCTGACACGAACGACAACGTGACGGACTTTCTGGTCGCTGGACCATTCCCGCGCAACACGAGCTCGCCAATCAATATCTGCGTTGCCGCCACGCCACCAAACCTCACGATCACAGACGTAAGCGCCGTGGAAGGAAATAGTGGGCCGACGACCGCAACCTTTACGGTCAGCTTGTCGGCGCTGGCGCCTTCAACCGATGTGACCTTCGATATTTCAACGCAGGACGGCACAGCGACCACTGCCAACAGCGATTATGTCGCGAAGACTCTGACGAACCAGATCATCCCCGCCGGTCAAATGACCTATACGTTCACAGTTATAATCAACGGCGATGCCGCCGTTGAACCAGATGAGACTTTCTTCGTGAAGGTAACAAACATTAACGGAGCTACAATAGCGGACGGGCAGGGCTTTGGAACAATTCAAAACGACGATTTGCCAACGCTGTGGATCGATGACATCAGCGCGAATGAAGGCAATAGCGGCCCGAAGACCTTCACGTTCCATGTGACCTTGTCAGCGCCGGCGCCTGCGCCAATTACCTTCGACATCGCTACCCAAGACAATACTGCCACTATTGCCGACAACGATTACGTCGCTCACGCTCTGATCGGGCAGACAATTGCGGCGGGCGAGCAAACTTACAACCTCGATGTGACGGTCAACGGCGACACTAACATCGAAACGAACGAGACGTTCTTCGTTAATCTAACCAATGTCTCGGAAGCCATTATCCTGGATGGGGAAGGACTAGGCACGATTCAGAACGACGACAGTCCGGCGTTGACTATCGATGACATTTCAGCGACCGAAGGCAACAGCGGATTCACGATCTTTGCTTTCCACGTAAGCCTGTCATTGCCTGCCGGCCCGGGTGGCGTCACCTTCGACATCGCCACCGCGGATGGAACCGCCACCTCGGCCAGTGAAGACTATATCCCGCATAATCTCAACTTCCAGGCTATTCCGGCCGGATCAAGTTCTTATACATTTGACGTTACTGTTAATGGCGACGTTCTAGTGGAAGCTGACCAGACTTTCTTCGTTAATGTCACCAACGTTTCGGGAGCCACAGTGTTGGATAATCAGGGTCAAGGGACAATTCAGAATGACGACATGCCGTTGTTAGTTATCAGCCAGGTATACGGTGGTGGCGGCAACTCAAGCGCCACGTATGCAAATGACTTTATCGAGATCTTCAATCGCGGCACAACCATGGTTGATTTCTCCATAACGCCTTATTCAGTGCAGTACGCTGGTGCAACCAGTAATTTTGGGGCCGCGAATACGAAGACCGACATCAACAGCGGCATTATCGGTCCAGGTGATTTCTTCCTAATTCAGGAAGCCTCAGGCGGCGGCACCGGTGCACCTCTGCCGACGCCGGACGCAAGCGGTAATATCAACCTGGCTGCTACTGCCGGAAAAGTGGCCCTGGTCATCGGCACAGCTGCTCTTAATCCGGTCACTTGCCCGGGTGATGATGGCATAAGTCCCTTTAATCCCAATGTTGCCGGCAGCTCCGACTTCCTGGGCTATGGCAGCACCGCTAACTGTTACGAGGGTAGCGCAGCTCCATCTGTATCCGGTACGAACTCAAATGCCCGCTCAGTGATTAGAACATCGAGCTGTACCGATACAAATGCAAATTCCGCTGACTTCAGCAATCCAACGACAGCTCCCACAGCCCGCAATACGGCTACGGCTACGGTATTCTGCCCCTAGCAATTTCATTTGTCCGGATTTTTCGCGAGGATTGTTAGCGCACGACTCCGGCCATCGGACTCGACGCGCTGGCGTAAAGACGCTTTGGCATTCGGCCCGATCGATAGGCCAGGCGTCCAGCTTCAATTGCAAGCTTCATCGCCGTCGCCATTCCAGTCGGATCTTTTGCCTCTGCAATTGCCGTATTCATCAGCACGGCATCCGCGCCAAGTTCCATCGCGATGGTGGCGTCGCTCGCCGTGCCTACGCCTGCGTCGACGATAATCGTTGCCTCAGGAAGTTGCTCGCGCATGATGCGCAAATTCGTGGGGTTCTGCACGCCCAGACCCGAACCAATCGGGGCGGCCAGAGGCATCACGGCGGGACAACCTGCGTCGAGTAGCTTTTTGGCCACGATCAAATCGTCAGTGAAGTAAGGCAAGACGATAAAACCTTCCTTTATCAGGGTGCGCGCGGCTGCGAGAGTCTGTTCATTATCGGGAAAGAGTGTCGCCTGATCGCCGATTACTTCCAGCTTGATCCATTCAGTAACGAGCGCTTCACGCGCGAGACGCGCAGTGCGCACGGCCTCTTCGGCCGAATAGCAGCCGGCTGTGTTCGGCAAAATTTGTAAAGATGGATCGAGATGATCCATGAATGATTCGCTACTGCGATCGAGCGGCACGCGCCGGACTGCGACGGTTACCATCTCAGCTTGCGAGGCGCGATGCGCCGCCTTCATTTCGTCGTAAGTTCGATACTTGCCGGTACCGATAATTAAGCGCGAACGAAATGTGCGACCGGCAATTTCAAAAGGATCGGTTAATGCAGGTGCTGCGGTAGACATGAATGCCACTTCCTTTTTAGATCTGAGTTTGACATCACTTTACACCGTGACAACCAGAAAACAAAAATCCCCGGCAAACGGGCGTGGGTGAGGGTGGTGGGTCAGTTTCAATGCGAATGTCCGACAAACTTCAGTTTGTCGTCCAAGTTCGACAAGCTAAAGCTTGTCGGACATCAAACTGGCCCACCACTTGGGTGAGGTAAGTCTTGACAAGAAGCGACGAGCGTGTATTTTACTGCCTACTGCCTACTGCCTACTGCCTACTGCCTACTGCGCACTGTTCCGCCGCCAACGAAGTGGACAATCTCGAGGCGATCGCCGTCTCTAATGATCGTCTCCGGCCAGTCCTTGCGCCGCACAACTTGATGATTGAGTTCGATTGCAATTCGGTCCGCCGGCAAGGAAAGTTCACGCACCAACTCGGGCAGCGGCAATTGATCACTAAACTCACGGGCTTCGCCGTTGATGTGAACCTTCACTGTCTTACGCAGGCTGAAGAATCCGGCGCAGCTCTGCGGTCTCCCCGTTCGCTTCCGCGCGCACCAGGATCGCCCCGCGGCCGGTCTTGAACTGGGGCAACGAAAGAGAAATCTCAGCCACTCCATCGTTGTCGGTTGTTGAAGTAGCTTTTATCGGTCGAAAAGTGCTTCCGAGGGTCTTAATAGTGACGCGTGCTTTTTTGACGGGCTCTTGATTGTCCGGTGACACTCGCGTAACTAACAGTCGCAACGTCACCGACTCTCCTGACCTGAGTTCTTTCTCTTCAAGCAGCGTTACCTTTAAAGAATCATGCGCTTTACCTGACGTGGAAACTGAAAATTGTTCTTCTCCCGCCGCAGTCCTTCCACGACGGGCCCGCCTCGCCGGTGCCGCCGGGTCGGCTGAAACTGAAGCCGACGGGGAATTCTCCCTTTTCTTTTCACCGGATCCTTTCGCGGCAGAGTCACGCTCGCTCATTTGCTTCAACTCATCGATCCGACCTGCATGAACGGCCGCGCAGATAAGTCTGTGTTGGCGTTGAAGTCTCTCTGCCAGAACGTCATCATCGAAGCCTTCCTGGATCAAATCATCGTACGGTGAGCGCTTGCTGGCGAGGATCGCGCCACCGGAATAGACAAGGGAAAGAATAATCGGCGTGGCCAGACCTTTGTCTTCGGTCTGCACGTGATAAACGACGCCGTTGTATTCAACATCTGTGTTGTAACCGGTGAGCATGTTGCTGAGAAGTGTTCAGATTTAAATGAAGAAACAAACTCAGGCGCAATCCGAAAGTTAACACACCAATTTTTCTGCGGTCAATCGCAATTACTTTTTGAGTAGCATCTTAATTTCCCTTTTTGCGCCTTTTGACCGTCTTCGCGCCTCTGCGTAAGATACTTTTCCCTCCGCAACATTTCACGCAACTCCGCAAAGTGACTACTGAAGTCGCAAAAGAAAAAACCGCACATTAAGCTACTACTTCCTTTTTAGTATCGCCTTAATTTCGATTGTTCAGATCGTCGGTTGCTGCTGAGCCGCTCGCTGCTCTCTTTCCTGTGGCGAGAGCTGGTTCCTTATCGGAAAGATGCCGATAAACCAGCTGGTAAATACCTCGACAAGATGTTTCGGTTCAAAGAAACGTGAGGTGCCCTCATCCGCAGTGGGCGCGAAGTGCGAAAACGACAATGTTGTTCGTGTTTGAAAAAGTCTTTTGCGACTGCGTCGCAGCGAAAGCGGCCGCGTTAGCAGTAGTTCCAGTTTGACTACTGAAACTGCATCACCACCAGGATTGGACTCGCTTGACACCCCATGATCGTTGCAATACGATGAGCTTGTACAATGATTCTCAAGCTGAGTTGATGGACACTGAGCGAACGTCCGCCGTTGAAGGTGTTTGTCTGAGGGAGAGTTTATGAGCTTCGCTCTGACTGATTACATGCCGGTGCTGTTGATGTTTGTGGTTGCGGCTGGATTCGCGATTACTTTCATTACCCTCTCGCAGCTCGTTGGTCAACGCAAACGCACTCGCACAAAACTGATGCCATATGAATGCGGAAAGGATCCGGTTGGGTCGGCGCGCGAGCGTTTTTCCGTCAAATTTTATTTGATCGCGATGATTTTCATTCTGTTCGATATTGAGGTCATTTTTCTCGTGCCGTGGGCGGTCGTTTTCAAGTTACTGGCCAGCCCCGCGCACGGTATGCGTAATCTTGTTTATTTCGAGATGCTATTGTTCATTGCTCTGCTGGCAGCGGGTTTGATTTATGTAATCAAGAAAGGGGCGTTCGATTGGTCTGAAAGCGCTCGCCACGAAGCGGAAGCCGAAGCCCGCCTGCTGGAACAAACCAGGGTTTCAAGTTCCAGGTTTCAGGTTTCAAGTTCGAAGAGCTAAATAGAACCTGAAAGTTGAAACCTGAAACTTGGAATGAAAAAGCCATGGGACTCGAGAACCTTATTGCAGAAGCGCTACCTGAAGTTTTAACGACCAGGCTTGATTCGCTTATTAACTGGGCCCGCAAGTCGTCCTTATGGCCGGCGACTTTCGGTCTGGCCTGCTGCGCGATTGAGATGATGAACGCAACCAGCGGACGAAACGATCTCGCACGGTTTGGTTCCGAAGTGTTTCGCGCTTCGCCTCGTCAAGCCGACGTAATGATTGTATCCGGGCGCGTCGCACGAAAGATGGCGCCGGTGCTGCGACGCATTTACGATCAAATGCCCGAACCGAAGTGGGTGATCTCGATGGGGGCGTGCGCCACGTCAGGCGGCGTCTTCGACAATTACGCGATTGTGCAGGGTGTAGATAAGATTGTTCCGGTCGACGTTTACATTCCCGGATGTCCACCACGGCCGGAGATGCTAATTCACGCGGTCATGATGTTGCAGGACAAAGTGATGAAAGAATCCATACGCGATCGTAAGGACGTTCGGGAGGAAGCGGCGCGCGAGGCATTGACGCCCGGAACCCTGCCCATCACCGACGGCTCGACTTTACGACAACCTGAAACTACAGAGCCACGGCCATACACAATCGCCTCGACGCATGAGAAACGGCGATCGTTCTGACTTCATATTTTGGTCTGCTCGCGGAGTTAATAAGAAAGACGAGCAGCAAAGGACAGAAAAGGGATCGATGGCGGAACAGAGCGAGCAAGAGGGGCGGGCCATTACTGAGTCCTACAATCCGCAACAATACTCGACGCCGTCGCAGATCGCTGCGGCGTTACAGCGTGGGCATGCGGAATGGGTCAGCGAAATCGTGGAGGCGCTCGGCGAAACCACGGTCATTGTTCCGCGCGAGCACATTGTCGACGCTTGTACGTTTCTGAAATCAACGCCGGACCTGGAGTTCAACTTTCTTGCCGATCTCTGCGGCTTCGACCGAGGACCTGAAGAGGAACCGCGGTTCGAAGTTAACTATCATCTGTTTTCGACGGCCAAGCACCACCGACTTCGGCTCAAGGTCTTGCTCACCGAAGACGATGTGCATGTTTCGACGGTTACCACTGTCTGGCGCACGGCAAACTGGCACGAACGCGAGACCTATGACTTGTTCGGAGTGATCTTCGACGGGCATCCGGATCTGCGTCGAATTCTTTTGCCTGATGATTGGCAAGGTCATGCGCTACGGAAGGATTTTCCCTTGCGCGGATACGAGCCCTACAGCCTTGAATAGTTTCGAGTTTAGGGTTTCGGGTTTCGAGTTAACACGAACCCGGAACTCGAAACTCGAAACTCGAACTTGATGAGTACCTCAACCGCAAACATTCCGCCGCAATTCGAGATAGTCGATCGGCCGCTCGACACTCAGATGACGATCTCGATGGGCCCGCAGCATCCCTCAACGCACGGGGTGCTGCGTCTCGAGCTGGTGCTTGACGGCGAGATGGTCGTGAAATCCACGCCCGACATTGGCTATCTCCACACCGGGATGGAGAAGCTGTTCGAGTACCGAAAGTATCAGCAAGGCATCGTCATCACCGACCGGATGGATTACCTCAATCCGTTAGGGAACAATCTCGCCTATGTGATGGCGGTAGAGAAACTTTTACAGATTGAGATTCCTGAGCGGGCCCAAACGATTCGAGTGCTGACCTGCGAGCTGCAACGCATAGCATCGCATCTGGTTTGGTTAGGCACACACGCGCTCGACCTCGGCGCGATGACCGTTTTCTTTTATTGTTTCCGCGAGCGCGAGAAGATTATGAATCTGATCGAAGCCGCGTCAGGCGGGCGCTTGACCCCTTCGTATTTTCGCATCGGTGGTCTGATGATGGATCTGCCGGCGGGCTTCGAGCGACGCGTCCAACAATTCCAGGATGCGTTTCCAAAGGCGCTGGAGGACTTCGATAAACTGATTACCGGGAACAGAATCTTTCAGAAGCGAACGCAGGGTGTCGGTTACATCTCCCCCGAGGACGCCATTGATTGGGGATTATCGGGTCCGACGCTCCGTGGCAGTGGCGTCTCACTCGATATTCGCCGCGCGAATCCTTACACAGGCTACGAGCAGTATGACTTTGAGATTCCAACTGAACCGGATTGCGACGTCTGGGCTCGCTACCTGGTTCGCATGCGCGAAATGAAGGAATCCCACAAGATCGTCCGACAGGCGCTGGCCCGTCTAAAGCCTGGTCCGGTCAAAGCTGACGCGCCGAAAGTTGTTCTGCCTGATCGCGAAGCAATGAAGACGCACATGGACGCGTTGATTCATCACTTCCTGATTGTGGCCGAAGGATTCGATGTGCCGGCGGGCGAAGTCTATCAACCGATTGAAGCTTCAAAAGGCGAGTTGGGCGTTTACATCAAGTCCACTGGCGGTCCCAAGCCCGCGCGTGTGCACTTTCGCGGTCCAAGCTTTGTGAATCTCTCTGCATTGCCTGATATGG
>WNFY01006830.1_pt1 | contig 14995 bp, 10 predicted proteins | sample 5400091 | NCBI WGS metagenome assembly WNFY01 (sample SAMN13153364, study PRJNA577476) | soil metagenome | isolation source: 60 cm soil or saprolite under grassland replicate 1 | place: USA:California | collected 2016-06-15 | reverse complement strand
CGCCGCGACCGCCGCTTACGACGCGATCGTGTCCACTGCGGCGGCGGCCTGAGGAGAGACGAGATGCTCAAGCAGGTCGAAGGGTCGCGGGCGACGGCGGAAGCGATCGCGCTGTGCCGGCCGCAAGTGATCTGCGCCTACCCGATTACGCCGCAGACCCACATCGTGGAAGGGCTGGGCGAGATGGTGCGCGGCGGCGAGCTGAAGAATTGCGAATTCATCAATGTCGAATCCGAGTTCGCCGCGCTTTCGGTAGCGATCGGCGCCTCGGCGGCCGGCGCGCGCGCCTATACGGCGACCGCGAGCCAGGGGCTGCTGTTCATGGCGGAGGCCGTCTACAACGCCTCCGGACTGGGCCTGCCCATCGTGATGACGTTGGGCAACCGCGCCATCGGCGCGCCGATCAACATCTGGAACGACCATTCGGACGCGATGTCGATGCGCGACGCGGGCTGGATGCAGCTCTTCGCCGAAACCAACCAGGAAGCCGCCGACCTGCACATTCAGGCGTTCCGGCTCGCCGAAGAGCTGTCGATGCCGGTCATGGTCTGCATCGACGGATTCATCCTGACCCATGCCGTCGAGCGCGTCGACATTCCGGACCAGGCGGATGTCGACGCCTATCTGCCGCCCTATGAGCCGGTGCAGGTGCTCGACCCCGACGATCCGATCTCGATCGGGGCCATGGTGGGGCCGGACGCGTTCACCGAAGTGCGCTTCCTGCAGCATTACAAGCAGAACTTGGCGCTGCGGCTGATCCCGGAGCTTGCCGACGAGTTCGAGCAGCGCTTCGGGCGGGCGTCCGGCGGATTGCTGCGGACCTATCGCGCCGAGGACGCCGAGATGCTCGTCGTCGCCATGGGTTCGGTCAACGGCACCATCAAGGACACGATCGACGAAATGCGCGCCGATGGGTTCCGCGTCGGGCTCGTGACCCTGGTGGCGTTCCGGCCGTTCCCGGTCCAGGCGCTGCGCGAGGTCCTGGTCGGCACCAAGCATGCCGTCGTGATCGAAAAAAGCTTCGCCCTCGGCATGGGCGGCCAGCTCGCCAACAACGTCGATCTTGCGCTCCGCAATACCCTCGATGCGCCGCAGGTGCATTCGGTCGTGGCCGGGCTCGGCGGGCGCGCGATCACGCGCGCGTCGCTGCAGCGCGTGCTGCGCCAGGCGTTGGTCCGGCCGTGGGAGGGCGTGCATTTTCTCGACCTCAACGAAAAAATCGTGGCGAAGGAGCTTCACCACGTCCGCAAGGTGCGCCGCTCGGGCCCGACCGCGGAGAACATCCTGCGGCGGCTGAGCCGCGAGGCTCCGCTGCCTGCGGCGGAATGAGGAGGGCACATGCGCGACTCCATCCTCGCCGCCGAGCCGACCCAGAAGCTCAGATTCTATCAGAAGGGCACCTTCACGTTGGGCAATCGTCTGGTGTCGGAGGCGGAGCGCTCGGTGCAGGCCTCGATCGACCGCTCGAACGCGCTCACCTGCGGGCATCGCGCCTGCCAGGGTTGCGGCGAGGCGCTCGGCGCGCGCTATGCCATCGATGCGGCGATGCGGGCGACCGGCCGCAATCTGATCGCGGTCAACGCCACGGGCTGTCTCGAAGTGTTCACTACGCCCTACCCCGAGACGTCGTGGCAGGTCGCTTGGCTGCATTCCCTGTTCGGCAATGCCGCCGCGGTCGCGACCGGCGTTGCCGCGGCGATGCGCGTCAAAGGCCGCGAGCAAGTCCGCACCATCGCCCAGGGCGGCGACGGCGGCACGACGGACATCGGCTTCGGCTGCCTGTCGGGCATGTTCGAGCGCAACGACGACGTCCTCTACATTTGCTACGACAACGAAGCCTATATGAACACCGGCGTGCAGCGCTCCTCGGCGACGCCGCCGGCGGCGCGAACCGCGACGACCCCGGCGATCGGCGCCGAGCCCGGCAATGTGTTCGGCACCGGCAAGAACGTTCCCAAGATCGCGGTTGCCCACGGCATTCCCTATGTGGCGACCGCGAGCGTCGCCGATCTCCACGATCTCGAGCGCAAAGTGATCAAGGCGATGAGCGTTCACGGCGCCCGCTACATCCACATTCACGTGCCGTGCCCGCTGGGCTGGGGCGCCGCCTCGCACGAGACCATCCGGCTGGCGCGGCTGGCGATCGAATCCGGCCTGTTCCCGCTGTTCGAGGCCGAGCACGGCGTCATCACCGGCCGCCGCAAGATCCGGCAGCGCGTGCCGGTCGGCGAGTATTTGCGGCCGCAGAAGCGTTTCGCGCATCTCTTCAAGGATGCGGCGGGCGAGCAGCGCGTGGCGCGACTGCAGGAACTCGCGGACCGCAACATCGCCGAGTTCGGCCTGCTCGATGCGGCGGGAGAATCGTGATGGAGCATCCGTTCGCCATCACGCTCGAGGTCGGCTCCAGTCTCGCCAACCAGACCGGCTCGTGGCGCACCTCGCGCCCGGTCTATGTGGACCGGCTGCCGCCTTGTAACCACGCCTGTTCGGCCGGCGAGAACATCCAGGGCTGGCTGTTCCACGCGGAGTCCGGCGACTATGTGATGGGGCGCGTCTGCTATCACCCGTGCGAGGATCGATGCAATCGCGCCGAGCTCGATGCCGCGGTCGGCATCAATTCGGTGGAGCGCTTTCTCGGCGATGAGGCGATCAGGCGCGGCTGGCGCTTTGCGCCGCCCGCGGCCGAGACCGGCAAGCGCGTGCTCGTCGTCGGCGCGGGCCCGTCCGGATTGTCCGCGGCCTATCATCTGCGCCGCATGGGCCATCGCGTGGCGATCTACGAAGCCGGTCCGATGGCCGGCGGAATGATGCGCTTCGGCATTCCCAAATACCGCCTGCCGCGCGAGGTGCTCGATGCGGAGATCGCGCGCATTCTCGACCTCGGAATCGAGCTTGAGCTCAATGCCAAAGTCGACAACATTCTCGACAGCATGCGGGCCGGTGCGTTCGACGCGGCATTCCTCGCAGTCGGCGCCCACATTGCCAAGCGCGCGCCTATATCCCGGCCAGCGAGGCGGCGAAAATTCTCGACGCCGTCCAGGTGCTTCGCTCGATGGAAGGCGAGGACAAGCCGTTGCTCGGCCGCCGCGTCGTCGTCTACGGCGGCGGCAACACCGCGCTCGACGTCGCGCGCACCGCCAAGCGTCTGGGCGCCACCGAATCCATCATCGTGTATCGCCGCACCCGCGACCGCATGCCGGCGCACGATTTCGAGGTCGAGGAAGCGCTCGAGGAAGGCGTGATGATGAAATGGCTCTCCACCATCAAGCGGATGGAGGAGGGGAGCATCACGGTCGAGAAGATGGCGCTCGATGCGACCGGATTCCCGCAGCCGACCGGCGAGTTCGAGACCTTGACGGCGGACTCGCTGGTGTTGGCCCTGGGCCAGGAAGTGGATCTGTCGCTGCTCGAGGGCGTGCCGGGGCTCCTCACTAAGGACGGGGTGGTTCAGGTCGGCCGCAACATGATGACCGGCTGTGCCGGCATTTTCGCCGGCGGCGACATGGTGCCGTCGGAGCGCACCGTCACCGTTGCGGTGGGTCACGGCAAGAAAGCCGCGCGCCACATCGATGCGTGGCTCGGGGGAGCGCCGTACGCGCAAGTCGAGAAACACCAGCTCGCGAGCTTCGACAAGCTCAACACCTGGTATTACGCCGATGCTCCGAAAACGGTGCGGCCCATGCTGGAGCTCGCGCGCCGCACGACGACGTTCGAGGAGGTGCAGCACGGGCTCGACGAGACCAATGCGCTTTACGAGGCCCGGCGCTGTCTGTCTTGCGGCAATTGCTTCGAATGCGACAATTGCTACGGCGTCTGCCCCGACAACGCGGTGATCAAGCTCGGCCCCGGCCGGCGCTTCCAGTTCAATTACGATTATTGCAAAGGCTGCGGAGTGTGCGCGCAGGAATGCCCGTGCGGCGCCATCGCCATGGTGCCGGAGGCGACCTGACAAAGTCAGAGGAAACCGCTCTTCGCGGAGACGCTGCCAAGAACCTCCAGCACCCGGGGCGCGCACAATGCAACGCAGCAGGCGACGCGGCCATGCTACCAGCATGACGCCACAGTCGAGCAGATGGACACTATGTTTTCGCGGTCGCGCGCTGGGAGCAGTGCCCAGCGCATTTACATCATCCGCGACCAGAAGGGGCTTCGACTGGGTTCTGCTAAGCCGACGACCGTGATGTTTGACAGCTCACCCGAGCTTGCCGCGAAATGAAAACAGCCCCGACGCTCGGTCGGGACTGCTGTCCGGTCCATCGGTGTAGAGCGTGTGACGTGATTATTGCCGGTCCTTTTGCTGAAATGTCAGCCCGGCTCCCATGCAAGCCGAGCATGGTTAATAGACGGTTAAACGACTGCCGACACCGTTACTCGCTTCACCACAAGCCCATGGTTGGTCGGGTTTTCCAACGCCCTACGGGAAATCGGCACCAGCGAGTTGGCTACGGGCTTGACGGCCGCTCGCCTCGGCGATTCATTGCCAGCCGGTTGAAAATCATAAGGGCCATTGTACGGCAATCATCAGGATCAAGGTACAGACTTCCATCCGAACGTGTTCGCATCAGATCCGGTGCAAGTCGTCCTAACTCTTTGGCGATGATCTGAATTTCCTTATCTCTGTCCATTCATTGCCTCCCGAGCGGGCCCGATGTCAAAGGCCGCCCGAGTTACTCGGGCGGCCTTCTGATCCGACGCTTGGCTATCCTGCGCGGGGTCCGGCGAGTTGGTGCCGGAGGTCGGGATGCTCATAATCCGGGGTTCAGCGCGGTTGCCGCCGCATGCGGTCCGGCCGCGACAGTCCCGGGAAAAGAAAACACATCGCCTGCTGTGAGGTGCGATGACAGCTCACCACCTGGACTCCAAAAAGTAGAACGGTCCCGATCCGCAGGGAGCAACCTGTGACCGGGACCGCCCGGTCGGCGAATTAGGCTGCACAAACAGACTCGCTTCCCGACCGTGGCATCCTTGCCAAATTTTGTGGCGACACAGTGCGTTGATCAGGTATTTTCATGGCAGTGTTCAATGAGGCCGTTTTTCTGCTCACTTGGTTGCAAAAACGCCACAGCCCATGCCCTAGGTCCCGGGTTCATATGATTTCGTCGGCTTTGTGATTGGCGGGTCATTCGAATTCACGTGCCGCGGCCAACGTGAATCGCACAAGGTAGTCCGTAATTCCACGACGGCGGGAGTTCAGGCAGCCGGGCTGCGCTGCAACGCCGGGTTAAGCGTTAGGATGATGGGAACTGTGACAGAGTGGAACGTCGGCACTGATTCGAATATTCGTAGTCTCGATCCTCGCGGTCGCGCTGCTCTGCACCGCGGCTGGGAGCGCCCGAGCGGCGGGTGCACTCTATGAGGCGCAAAGGCTGCGGAGTGTGCGCGCAGGAATGCCCGTGCGGCGCCATCGCCATGGTGCCGGAGGCGACCTGAATACGACCGTGTGCGCCGAGAATCTCATCTCGCGCGGATCAGGTCGGCTACCTTTTTGCCGATCATGATCACGGGCGCGTTGGTATTGCCGCCGATGAGCGTCGGCATGATCGACGCATCCGCGACCCGCAGGCCTTCGATGCCGCGCGCACGCGCAGCTGCGGGTCGACGTACCGCCAGCGCATCTACGCCCATCTTGTGCCGACCGGGTGCGCCGCTCATTTTCCTCGCCGGCGCAGGCAGCACGTGCGGATTTCTTTCGAGGCCCGGTGCCGACGATCGCATGCCGCCATTCGGATTTGCCCGATCGAGATCCTCAGGCATAGTCCGGCGTCCGGCAGTCCGGCAGTCCGGCAGTCCGGCAGCCAGGCAGGGAAGCCACTGCGGAGCATGCAGACCAACTTGACGAGGATCGCCGTCCTTCCCGGCGACGGCATCGGCCCCGAGGTGATCGGGCAGGCGCGGCGCGTGCTCGATTGGTTCGTCGAGCATCGCGCGTTGCCGGTCGCGATCGAGGAGGCTGAATACGGCGTCGAGGCTTATCGCCGCACGGGCGAAGTCCTGCCGGAGGCGACGCGCGCCGCGATCGCGCGCGCCGACTTGGTGCTGTTCGGCGCGAGCGGCGGATCGGAATCCGATCGCATCCCGCCGGACAAGCGCCGTGCCGGCAGCCTGCTGCGCATCCGCCGCTCGCTCTCGCTCTACGCCAACCTGCGGCCGATCCAGGCGCGGCCCGCGCTCTATGAAGCCTCCTCGCTCAAGCGCCGCGTTCTCGAAGGCGTCGATTTCGTCATCGTGCGCGAGCTCGCCGGCGGCATCTATTTCGGCGAACCGCGCGGCGTGGAGCGTTTGGGCGACGGCGAGCGCCGCGGCTTCAACACCCAGACCTACACGTCCTCGGAGATTTCTCGCATCGCGCGGTTCGCGTTCGAGCTGGCGCGCTCGCGGCGCTCGCATGTCACCTCGGTCGACAAGGCGAATGTCATGGAATCCAGCCAGCTCTGGCGCGAGGAGGTCGCGGCGCTGCACGCCGCCGAGTTCGAGGATGTCGCGCTTCGCCACATGTACGTCGACAATTGCGCCATGCAGCTCGTGCGCGAGCCCAGGCAGTTCGACGTGATCGTCACCGACAACATGTTCGGGGACATTCTGTCCGATTGCGCCGCGATGGCGGTCGGCTCGCTCGGCATGCTGCCGTCGGCTTCGCTCGGGCCGGTCGCGAACGGCCGCCGCCGCGCGCTCTACGAGCCGGTCCACGGCAGCGCCCCGGACATTGCGGGGCAGGGGATCGCCAATCCGCTCGGGGCGATCTTGAGTCTCGCCATGGCGCTGCGGCTTTCGCTCGAGCGCCTGGACGATGCGGATCTGCTCGAACGGGCGGTGAGCGATGCGCTCGACGCGGGCGCGCGGACGCGCGACATCGCCGAGCCCGGCGGGAGCTTCATCTCTTGCGCGGAGATGGGCAGCGCCGTGCTGGCCGCGCTACAACGCCTTCGTAGGGTGGGTTGACGCCGGGCTTGACCCGGGGGAACCTACCGAACTCATTCACCTGAACGGAGCGAAATGTCGGTACGCATTCGGAATATTGTCGTCCCGGTTCTGGCGGCAGCGTTGTTCTGCTCCGCGGCCGCAAGCGCCCGAGCCGCCGACGAGCTCTATGAGGCGCAGGCGATCGTCACCGGGCAGCGCGAGCCGGAGCGGTTGCGCGCCTTTCCGGATTGCCTGGAGGACGTGCTGGTCAAAGTGTCGGGAGATCCGCGCCTCGTCGGCGATCGGCAGTTGCTTCCGCTCAAAGCGAATGCCGTCGATCTTGTCGCCTCGTTTCGCTACCGCGACCGCATGGCCGGCATTCCGGTCCACGACGAGCAGGGCACGCGGGACCGCCCGTACGATCTGATCGTGAGTTTCGATGCGGCCAAGGTCGACGCGGCGCTGCGTTCGCTCGGGCTTGCGCCGTGGCCGGGACCGCGAGCGCGGCTCGCAATATTTGTCGGCGTGCAGAATGGGCCGACCCCTTATGTCCTGGCGAGCGATGGCGAACGCGGGCTCGAGCAGCGGCTCTCGCTGGAGGCCGCTGCGCACAAACGCGGTATGTCGATCTTGCTTCCGAGCTCGAGCATGCTCGCTGCCGCGGACGTTCGCTTCGATCGCTTGCCGGCGATCGAGCTCGAGCGATGGAATGTGCTCGGCAAGGACGCGGGCGGCGACGCCGCGCTGGTCGGCACGCTGTTTTGGATCTATCAGGAGTTCGGCTGGCGGGCGGATTGGCGTCTGGTATGGCAGGGCGATCACCGCTGGCAGATCCGCGGCGTCAGCTTCGATGTCGCGTTCCGCAACGCGATGGAGGGATCCGCCCGGATTCTCTCCGGCCACGGCGAGCCGAACTAGACTAGGGGTCCGGACTCATTAAATCCACCGTACCAGCGCGGCGGTGAGGCAGACAGAGCCCAGGTAATTTCGCGCGAGCCTGTCGTAGCGGGTTGCGATGCGCCTGAAGTCCGGCCGCGTTGAAGCCGCCGGCGTGAATCGAGCACCGTCGCATACCGGAACCACGACGAAAGCCGACGTCTGCGGGCGAGCAGGGATCCCGCCGCAGAACGCGTGGAACCGTCAAAATCGTCACCGGTTAGCCTCGCAGTTGGGGTTCGCATTGCGAGTCGGCTGGCGGTTCCGCTGGGCCGCAGATGGAGGTCCCATGCCCAAAGGCACGTTTCATTCCGTGGGTTCCGGTATTGCGGGATGGAGTCGACGTAGGTTCCTGACCGCTTCGGCCACATCCGCGGCAGCCCCGCTAGTGGCCCGTACGTTGCGCGCGGAGGCAGTCGATACGCAGCGGACGCCCGCAAGAAATCCGCGTGATCCTGCGAATCTCACGCTTGACGTCAACGGTCGCACGCATCGTCTAGCGCTGGATGCGCGCACGACATTGCTCGATGCACTGCGCGAGCATCTTGGCCTCACCGGGGCGAAGAAGGGCTGCGACCACGGCCAATGCGGCGCCTGCACGGTCCGCGTCGATGGTCGTCGCGTGCTGTCGTGCCTCACGCTTGCGCTGGCCGCCGAAGGCCGCGCGATCGCCACCATCGAGGGGTTGGCCAAGCCCGACGGAACCCTGCATCCGATGCAGCAGGCGTTCATCGACCAGGATGCATTTCAGTGTGGTTATTGCACGCCCGGCCAGATCCTTTCGGCGGTGAGCTGCGTGGAGGAGGGACACGCGGGGAACGCCGCCGAGATCCGTGAATACATGAGCGGCAATCTGTGCCGCTGCGCGGCTTATCCGAACATCGTTGCCGCCGTCCAGCAGGCCAAGAGCTCGATGAAGGAGGGCTGAGATGCAGCCGTTCACCTATGAGCGCGTCGATACCACAACGGCGGCAATCGCCGCCTTCGGTCAGGCCACGCCGGCTTCTGCCTCGGCGAGCCAGTATCTTGCCGGCGGCACCACCCTGATCGACCTGATGAAGCTCGACGTGATGCGGCCGCAAACGCTGGTCGACATCAATGCGCTCGACCGCACGGCGCTGGGACGCATCGAGGCGACCGGGCAAGGCCTCCGGCTGGGCGCTTTGGCGCACATGTCCGAGGTTGCGGACCATCCGCTGATCACGCGCGACTACCCGATGATCGCACAGTCATTGCAACTCGCAGCCAGTCCGCAGATCCGCAATATGGCGACATTGGGCGGCAACGTGCTGCAGCGTACGCGTTGTCCGTATTTTCGGGATGTATCCTATGCGAACTGCAACAAGCGCATTCCTGGCTCCGGTTGCGCGGCCCTCGACGGCTTCCATCGATCGCATGCCGTGCTCGGCGTCAGCGATGCCTGCATTGCGACCTATCCCGGGGACTTTGGTCAGGCGCTGATCGCGCTCGATGGAACGGTCGAGCTCACCGGTCCAAATGGAAACCGCACGATTGCATTCGGAACTCTGCACCGCACGCCGGCCGGGAATCCCGAGATCGAAACGGTCTTGCTGCCGGGCGAGATCATAACGGGGTTCGCGATACCGGCCGCTCCGTGGCTGCGCCGTTCGCTGTATCTGAAAATCCGGGATCGGCAATCCTACGAGTTCGCGCTCGCCTCCGCGGCGATTGCCCTCGATCTTGGAGACGATCAGATCGTACGGGAAGCGCGCATCGCGCTCGGTGGCGTGGCAACGGTGCCTTGGCGAGCGAAATCCGCGGAGAGCGCGCTCAAGGGACAGCAACTCAACGAGCAGATAGTGAACGTCGCCGCGGATGCGGCCTTTGCCGATGCCATGCCGCGTCAGCACAATCGTTTCAAGGTCGCCCTAGGCAAACGGACGCTGGTCCGCGCGCTGCTGCAGGCAGCGACAATGGAGCTGTGATATGGCCAAGGATGCAGCACCCGAACCCAAAGCGAACATGGGACAACCGGTCCCCCGTCTTGACGCGCGGCTCAAGGTCACCGGCGAGGCGCGTTATGCCGCTGACTTCCCGGTCAGCAACCCGGCCTACGCCTTCCTCGTGATCAGCGCGATTGCCAAAGGACGGATTACGAATCTCGACGTCGAGACCGCACGTTCGGTACCGGGCGTGCTGGATATCCTGACGCAGGAAAACACCACTGAGTTAAAGGAGGTCAAATTCGGCGCTGGTGGTGCCTCGACCTCGATCCAAAAGCTCGGCCCCGAGATCGCGCATGACGGCCAGATCATCGCCATGGTGGTTGCCGACACGTTCGAAGCCGCGCGGGAGGCCGCCTACAAGGTGAAGGCGACCTATGCCGAGGACAAACCGAGTGCGACCTTCGGCGACGAGGGCTTGAAGGAGGAGGACGCGACCAAGGTTTCCGACCGGCACAAGCATGTGCCCGAGGTCGGCGACGCCGAAGCGGCGCTTGCCTCCGCCGATGTCCTGGTCGACCTCGAATATGGCACGCCGACGCAGCACCACAACCCGATCGAATTGTTCGCGGCCACGTGCGTTTGGAACGACGGGCAGCTCACGATCTACGAGCCGACCCAGTTCGTTTACGGGCTGAAGAACAGTCTGGCCAAGAAGATGAGCATCGCGCCCGAAAACGTGCGTGTGATATCCCCCTATGTGGGCGGCGCCTTCGGGTCAAAGGGCCAGTTTCATCCACGCACCGGGCTCGTCGCGCTCGCCGCCAAGAAGCTCAATCGTCCTGTCAAGCTTATCGTAACCCGCGATCAGGGCTTTACCACTGCCACGTATCGCGCCGAGACGCGGCACCACATTCGCCTCGGTGCCCGCCGCGACGGTAAGATCGTCGGCTACAGCCATGAAGGCTGGGAGATCACGTCGCGGCCCGATGCGTACGTCGTGGCGGGGGTCGAGGACAGCGCGCGGATGTACGACTTCGGGGCGGTTCACACGAAAGTCAACGCCGTGCGTGCCGACCGCAACACGCCGGGCTTCATGCGCTCGCCGCCCGTCGTGCCGTACATCTACGCGCTCGAGAGCGCGATGGACGAGCTCGCGGCCAAGCTCGCCATCGATCCGGTCGAGCTCCGCCGCATCAACGATACGATGAAGGACCCGATCACGGGCAAGCCCTATTCGAGCCGGTCCCTGATGAAGTGCTACGATGAGGCGGCCAAGGCTTTCGACTGGTCGCGCCGCAACCCGAAACCACACTCGATGCGCGACGGCGATTGGTTCGTCGGTTTGGGTTGTGCGACCGCGGTCTACCCGACCCACGTCGGTCCCGCCGCCGCGCGGGTACGGATGTTGTCGAGCGGCGAGGTACGGGTGCAAATTGCCGCGCATGAGATCGGCAACGGCGCCTACACGGTGATTGGTCAGATCGCGGCGGAGCGCCTCGGTGTGCCGCTTTCCGCGGTGAAGGTCGAGCTTGGCGACACCAGTCTTCCGCCGGCGCCGGTGGCCGGAGGCTCCAATACCACGGCGAGTGCCTGCTCCGCCGTGCTCAAGGCATGCGACGCCATTCGCGGCAAGCTTGCCAGCTCCGCGACTACGGCCGATCGGGAACGCGGCGTCGGGTTTGCGGCTGACCGCGGTCAAGAAAAGTCCGAGGACCTGTTCCGACGCCTCGGCGTGGGAGCCATCGAGGAATATGCGGAATTCATTCCGCAGGGCGGCAAACCGGACGCGGTCAAGCAGCTCTACGCCGGTCAGGTCGCCATGGCCGGGGGCCCCGCCGGCGAAAAGCTCATGTACGCGTTCGGTGCGGAGTTCGTCGAGGTGCGCATCCATGCGCTTACCCGGGAAATCCGTGTGCCGCGAATTGTCGGTGCGTTCGCCGCCGGCCGCATCATGAATACCCGCACCGCACGCAGCCAATACATGGGCGGCATGATCTGGGGCATCAGCTCCGCGCTGCACGAGGCAACCGAGATCGACAAAGCCAGGGCGCGCTACGTCAACGACAATCTGGCCGACTATCTCGTTCCCGTGAACGCGGATATCGACCAGGTCGAAGTCATCCTCGTCCCGGAGGAGGACCGCGAAGTCAATCCAGCCGGCGTGAAGGGCATTGGCGAGCTCGCCAACGTGGGCACGGCCGCTGCCGTCGCCAATGCCGTCTACCATGCGCTTGGCGTTCGCGTCCGCGAGTTGCCGATCAGGATCGAAAAATTGCTCGAAGTTGCGTGACATGCGTCCGGTGGCCGGCAATAGCCTCCCAGCAATATCAGGAGCAGGCATGACAAAGATCACCTATGAAATCGTCGAGCATGACGGCGGTTGGGCCTACCGGGTCGATGGGGTTTTCTCCGAGACCTTCCCTTCCCACGATATGGCGCGCAGAGCGGCGGAGCGCGCAGCCAAGGAACAAGTCGTTCCAGGAAACGCGACGGGCATCTCCTACGAAGATAAGGATGGGCGTTGGCACGACGAACTCTCGAAGGGCGATGATCGACCCGAGACCGACGTCGAGGGCTGAGGGAAGCCTCAATCGAACATCTGCGGCCATTCGCGTCGCTGAGATCGGCTGCCCGGGCGGTGATTCAAGCCTCCGAACCGGAGCTTCGAAGCTGGCACGCACATATGCGAAAATCTTGATTTTCTGCGCAACGCCGTCATGCAAGGCCGCCGAGGCGAACTCCTCGGCGCGGGCGATCTCGGGATTGGGGTTGGTCTCGATGTAGTAGGGGATGCCGTCGGCCGAGAGTCGGAAATCGATGCGCGCGTAACCGTCGAGCTCGAGCGTGCGGTAAATTCGCTTGGCGGATCGTTCGATGCGGGCGCTCAGCTCCGGCGAGAGATCCTTGGCCGGCCCGTGCAGGATGCCGCGGCGCTCCTGATATTGGGGGTCGTGCTTGACCCGTTCCGTGGCGATGAGTCTTGCGCCATGTGCCATGCTTCCGAACTGGAGCTCCCAGATCGGCAGGACGCGGAGCCGATCGTTCCCGAGCACGCCGACATAGAACTCCCGGCCCTCGATGTACTGCTCGGCAATGGCCGCGGTGCCGATCCGTTCGTGGATGAAGCTGACACGCTCGGCAAGCTTCTCGTCGGACTCCACCACCGACGCCTGCGCGATGCCGTAGGAGGCATCCTCGTTCAAGCTCTTGACGATGAGCGGCAATGCGAGATGCGCGGGACGCCGGACCTTGCGCCGCACCGGGAAGACGGCGAATGACGGCTGCGGGATGCGGTGATACGCCAGAAGCTTCTTGGACAGATCCTTGCCGCGCGCCAGCATGAGCCCGCGCGGGTTGCAGCCCGTGTAGGGGGTGCGAAGCAGCTCGAGATAGCTGGCGACGTTCTGGTCGTAGACGGCCTCGCCATGGAACTGCTCGAGCAGATTGAAGACGACGTGGGGTTTCCAGCTCTCGATTTCATCGCGGATCGGCTTGAGCTCGTCCTGCACGCCGAGCGGCCGGACCTCGTGGCCCGCCTCGCGCAACGTGGTCACGACGTCATACTCGGTCTTCCACTTGTGAATTTCCTGCTCGCTATGGTCGTTGAGCGAATCCGGCGGCATCAGGTCCGGATGCAGGAGCACCAGAACGCGAAGATGCTTCATACCGCGAGCCACTGCCGCCGTGAGGGGCTATAGAGAGAGTCCACCGTCCTGGCCGTCAACAACACGATGAAATCCAATTTGAGTTGCGGCTTGGAGCCGACGGCCCGCAGTTTGAGCTCGCGGCATCTCCGGATCATATCATCGAAAACGGCATCCAGAGTCAGCTGATACTCACCGGTCCATTTCGCCACGACCCGTCGGATGTTGGCGCGATTGCGTCGGAGGAAGGTGGAAGCCGCCATCGACTGGCGGTGCCTGAAATCTTCGGAGAAGATGCGGCGAAGGTCCCGGTCGTAGACCCGCGGATGATCGACCGCGTACCGGGCCTGCTTCTTCTCGTAGTGCTCGGCGAGCGTTTGGGTGAGCCGGCTCAGCGGATCGACCCGCAGCCGGCTGGTGAGCGACGGCTTCTCTGCGGCGATCTCGGCCATCAGCTCATCGACGTATTGCAGCTTCTTGAGCGCCGGCCATTCGGCGTAGCGCCTGCGCCAGTTGGAGCGCGGCGCGAGCCACACCGCGAACGTCTCGGCGAAATCCTCGTCCGGGTGGCTCTGGGCGTACCACAGCCGCAGATGATGGACGTAGTTCCTGCTGCCCGGATCCGGTCGATAGTAATTGGGATACCGCGTCGAGGATCGGCCGAACAACTCCCGCCATCGCCGCCGCCGGTGCAATTGATAGGCGTGCTGCACGACGTGCCCCGCTTCGTGGCGGAGAATGCGCATGCACTCGGGCGCGGCCCCGCCTTCCACATCGATGATCATTTTGCGCTCGAGGCGCATCAGGCGGGGGTGGGTCAGATAAAACGGAATGGCGATGCCCGGCGTGACGTCGGGGCTGAACCATTCGTCGGAGACCCAGGCATGCGGTCGGATGCGCAGTCCGCGCCGACCAAGCTCGTCATAGAGATCGGCGAGGCGCTGCTCGAGCCACGTGCCTTCGATGCCGACCTTGAGATCCTTGAAGCGGAGCTGGAGGAGCTGATCGTCGGGCAACGAGGCCCAAGCAAACTTACGCGGCATGGCGTTTCGAGGGCCGACGAAGCATGGTCATTTCCCGATGGACATGGGACCGGTGCGCGGGCGGCGCGGATGGAGAGGCAGGCTGCCCGTTCCGGGGCCGGTATCCTAGTCCTTTGTTGTGGAGAAGGCGAGAACCGAACAACGAGCGCCAAGGGTGCTCTCAGGCGGCTTTTGTCCTGGCATTTTCTCGGGTCGGCCTTTCGGCAGTTGCCTTCCGTTTTGAACCGGATCTTCGGGTCGCGCGACTTATCTACCGCAGGGGCAACCTGAAGGGACCGGGACCGGACGAGCCAAGGAGGCGCAAGAACGGTTCTCAGCTCGCCTCTCCTGGTTCGGCCGTTCGCACATAAGGAGTCCGAAGTGGGTGCAGTCAGCAGCCTACCAGTGCGCTTACGCTTTTGACCATGCCAGGCCGCACGCGCAATCTTCGTCTCCGGCTGAAGCGGACGGTGACCCCCAAGAGCGGGTCCGCGCTCGTGACGCTCGGCGACGCTGCACATTACATTTCCGAGCTGCCCGAGGCCCGGAGGAAAGAGCCGCAATGGGTGCATGCTGTGGCGGTCCT
>WNFY01003657.1_pt1 | contig 14995 bp, 9 predicted proteins | sample 5400091 | NCBI WGS metagenome assembly WNFY01 (sample SAMN13153364, study PRJNA577476) | soil metagenome | isolation source: 60 cm soil or saprolite under grassland replicate 1 | place: USA:California | collected 2016-06-15 | reverse complement strand
AGCGCGAGCGGCCCGTGCTTCAATTCTCCCGCGGCGTAGGCTTCGGCGTGGATGTAGGAGATTTCCTTGAGCTTGAGCGCCCCTTCCATCGCGATCGGATAGTGGATTCCGCGGCCGAGAAAGAGCGCGTGGTGGCGCCGCGCGAACTTCTTCGCCCATTTCTCCACTTGCGGCTCGAGCTCGAGCACGCGCTGGAGGGCCGAGGGAAGATGCCTCAGGGCGAGTAGAAGCTGCGCCTCGCGCTCGGGCGGGAGTCTGCCGCGGAGCTTCGCGAGGACCATGGTGAGGAGCATCAGCACCGCAAGCTGGGTGGTAAAGGCCTTGGTCGAAGCGACGCCGATCTCGGGTCCCGCGCGGGTCAGGAAGCGCAAGCTCGACGCGCGCACCAGCGCCGACTCGGGGACGTTGCAGATCGTGAGGCAATGCCGGTGCCCGAGCGACTTGGCGTGCTGGAGCGCCGCGTTCGTGTCGGCGGTCTCGCCGGATTGGGAAATCGTGACGACCAGCGCCCTCGGGTTGGGAACCGTCTCCCGGTAACGGTATTCGCTCGCGATCTCGACGCTCGTAGGGATGCCCGCGACGCCCTCCAGCCAGTAGCGCGCCACCATGCCGGCGTGAAGGCTCGTGCCGCAGGCGAGAACCAGCACGGCCTCGGCCTGCCCTCGACCGCATCGGCGGTGAGCTGTGACACGTGGACCGGGCGGCTCACCGCCTTGCCGTGAAAATCGGTCACGCGCGCGCCCTCGAGCGTTATTTCGGCGCAATCGCCGTCCTCGAGATAGATCACGCGCCGCGTGACCTGGATAAGCGCCGAGGTGTCCGAGGCGGCGAAGTTCTCGCCTTCGCCCAAGCCGAGGAGCAGGGGCGCGCTGTGGCGCGCGACCACGAGCCGCGCCGGATCGGATTCGTCGATCACCGCGATGGCGTAGACGCCGACCAGCTCGGCGACGCTTGCGCGCACCGCGTCGAAAAGCGTTTTCTCCGCCTTCAGATGGGAATGAACGAGATGCGCGATAACCTCGGAGTCGGTGTCCGAGACGAACACATAGCCCTTCGAGCGCAGCTTCGCGCGGAGCTCGTCGTGGTTTTCGATGATGCCGTTGTGCACCACCGAGACGCCGCCCGAGACGTGCGGATGGGCGTTTTTCTCCGACGGCACGCCATGGGTGGCCCAGCGCGTATGCGCGATCCCGATGTCCCCGGCGAGGCCCTGCGAACCGGCGAGCTTCTCCAGCTCGGCGACGCGGCCGGTCGAGCGCACGCGGCGCAACGTCGCCCGCGATCCCGCCGCCAGGCCATCGAGGACCGCAACCCCGGCGGAGTCGTAGCCGCGATACTCGAGCCGCTTCAGCCCCTCGATGAGGACGGGAACGATGTTGCGTCTGGCTATCGCCCCGACTATTCCGCACATGCGGTTTGCCTTTCGATCACTTCTTCTTTTCCGGGCGCTGCCAGCCCGGAATGGACACCTGCTTCACGCGGGAGAGGGTCAGCTCCCCCGCCGGGGCGTCCTTGGTGAGCGTGGTTCCAGCACCGAGTGTCGCGCCCCGGCCCACGCGCACCGGCGCGACGAGCTGGGTGTCCGAGCCGATGAAAACGTCGTCCTCTATGACGGTGCGGTGCTTGTTCGCTCCGTCGTAGTTGCACACGATCGTGCCGGCGCCGATGTTGACGTTGCTGCCGACCTCGCTGTCGCCGATGTAGGTGAGGTGATTCGCCTTGGAACCTGCGCCTATGCTACTCGCCTTGACCTCCACGAAGTTGCCGATGTGCACTTTTTCGGCGAGGCGCGTTCCCGGGCGGATGCGCGCGTAGGGGCCGATGCGGCAGTCCGCGCCGATGTCGGCATCCTCCAGGTGACAGAAAGGCTCGATGCGCGTGCCCGCGCCGACCGTCACGTCTCTCAGCACGCAATTCGCGCCGACCGACGCGCCATCGCCGAGCTTCACCTCGCCTTCGAACACGCAATTGACGTCGACCGCCACGTCGCGGCCGCAGGCGAGGCTTCCGCGCACGTCGCAGCGCGACGGATCGGCGAGCGCCACCCCCTGCTCGAGGAGCGAAGCGGCGAGCTTGCCCTGGTAAATGCGCTCCAACTCGGCGAGCTGGGCGCGGCTGTTCACCCCGAGCGCCTCCCACGCCGCGTCTGCCTGGATTGCCGTCACGGGTACGCGCTCCTTCGTTGCGAGCGCGACGATATCGGTGAGGTAATACTCCTTCTGCGCGTTGTCGTTTTGCAGCTTCGCGAGCCAGGACTTGAGCTTCTTCGTCGGTGCCACGACGATGCCGGTGTTGATCTCGCGGAGGGCGCGCTGCCGCGCGTTGGCGTCTTTTTCTTCGACAATTCCCACCACCTTTTTTCCATTTCGCAGGATGCGCCCGTATCCGGTGGGACTGTCGAGCGTCGCGGTCAGCAGGCCCAGCCCCGTCCCCGTCGCCTCGACGAGCTGCTTCAATGTCTCGGCGCGAACCAGCGGGACATCGCCATAGAGCACGAGGGTCGGCCAGCGCTCGTCGAGATGAGGGGCGGCCTGCATCACCGCGTGACCGGTGCCAAGCTGAGGTTCCTGCATGACCCAGAGGGCGCCGTTATCGTCCACGGCTTGGCGCACGAGCTCGCCGCCGTCGCCATACACGACGCAAATGGTCTTCGGCGAGAGTTGCCTCGCGGTATCGAAAACGTGTGCGAGCAGCGCCCGGCCCGCCAGGCGATGCAGCACCTTGGGCGTGCTCGAATGCATGCGCTTGCCCTGACCCGCGGCGAGAATGACGATATTCACAAGAAGCGGAGCGAAGTCAGCTGGATGCCGCCTATCGCGGCAACTCGGAAAAACCCATTAGAGACTCGTCGACCGCGCGCGCGCACTGGCGGCCTTCCCGGATCGCCCACACGACGAGCGACTGGCCGCGGCGCATGTCTCCCGCGGCGAAGACCTTGGGAGCCGACGTGACGTAGCTGCCCTTTCCGTCGGTCGTTGCTTTGGCGTTGCCGCGCGAGTCCTTCTCCACGCCGAACGCCTCAAGCACCGCCGGTAGCGGCGATACGAATCCCATCGCGAGAAGCACGAGGTCGGCGGGCAGCATCGATTCCGATCCCGGAACGTCGCCCATCTTGCCGTCCTTCCACTCCAGGCGAACCATTTTCAGCGCTTTCACCTTGCCGCTTTCTCCGATGAATTCCTTCGTCGCAATCGACCAGTCGCGGTGAACACCCTCCTCGTGAGAGGAAGAGGTGCGTAACCTGAGCGGCCAGTTCGGCCATACCGGGTTATGGTCGGGATCGTCCGGCTTCGCGAGCAGCTCGAACTGCGTGACCGATTTCGCGCCGTGCCGGTTGGAAGTGCCGACGCAGTCGCTGCCCGTATCCCCGCCGCCGATCACCACCACGTGCTTGCCGCTCGCCCAGAGCTCGCGCACGCCCGAGTCGCCCGCCACGCGTTTGTTCTGCAATGGCAGGAACTCCATCGCAAAGTGGACGCCGTCGAGGTCGCGTCCCGGGACAGGCAGGTCGCGCGGCTGCTCGGCCCCGCCGGAAAGCACGACGGCGTCGAACCCGGACATGACTTTCTCCGGCGCCACGGTTTCCGCGGCCCAGTCAGCGACACCTTTGCCGGGGCGAGACTTGCCGACGAAGACGCCGGGACGGAACGTCACGCCTTCCGCTTTCATTTGATCGATGCGGCGGTCGATCAGCCACTTTTCCATCTTGAAATCGGGAATGCCGTAGCGCAGAAGACCGCCGATCCGGTCGTTTTTTTCGAACACCGTGACCTCGTGCCCGGCGCGCGCGAGCTGCTGGGCGCAAGCGAGCCCGGCCGGACCGGAGCCCACCACCGCGACCTTCCTGCCGGTCTTGCGCTCAGGCGGCTGCGGCTTGACCCAGCCTTCCTCGAACGCCTTGTCGACGATCGCGCGCTCGATCGACTTGATGCCGACCGGGTCGTCATTGATGCGCAGCACGCACGCTTCCTCGCACGGAGCCGGACAGATGCGGCCGGTGAACTCGGGAAAATTGTTGGTGGAATGCAGCGTCTCGATGGCGCGCTGCCAATCCTGCTTGTAGACGAGATCGTTGAAATCCGGAATGATGTTGTTGACCGGGCAGCCCGACATGCAAAACGGCGTGCCGCAGTCCATGCAACGCGCACCCTGGATTTCCGCCTCCTCTTCGGTGAGGCGGAGGATGAACTCCCGATAGTGCTTTTTCCGCTGCTCGGGCTCTTGGTGCGCTTCCTCGAGCCGCTGGAACTCGAGGAATCCTGTGACTTTCCCCATCTACGCGGCCGCCTTGCGTTGCGCCGCGGCGAGCTCGCCCAGGGCGCGACGGTACTCCTTCGGGAATATCTTGACGAAGCGCGGGCGGTAGTCCGCCCATTTTTCGAGGATCTCCCGTGCGCGGCGGCTGTTCGTGAGCTTGGCGTGGCGCTGGATCAGGTCTTTCAAAATCACCTCGTCGGCTTGACCCCGGTGCCAGAGCTCGCGTGCCAACTTGCCGTGCTGCTCGGACTCGGAAAGTACCGGCTCCAGGTCCACCATCGCTGTGTTGCAGCGCTTCACGAATTCGCCGTCGAGATCGAGCACATAGGCAATCCCGCCCGACATCCCGGCGGCGAAGTTGCGTCCGGTCACGCCCAGGACGGCCACGGTGCCGCCGGTCATGTATTCGCATCCATGGTCGCCGACGCCTTCGACCACGGCGCGAGCCCCGGAATTGCGCACCGCGAAGCGCTCGCCGGCAACGCCGCGGAAGTACGCTTCTCCCGCGATCGCACCGTACAGCACCACGTTGCCCGTAATGATGTTCTCGGTCGGCTCGCCGCGGAACTTGGGCGAGGGCGATACGACGATGCGCCCTCCCGAAAGGCCCTTTCCGCAGTAGTCGTTCGTGTCGCCGATCAGATCGAGCGTCACGCCCTTGGCGAGAAACGCCCCGAAGCTCTGGCCCGCGGACCCGGCAAACCGGGCGTGGATCGTGCCATCGGGCAGCCCCTCGTGCCCGTAACGCCGCGCGATCTCATGCGAGAGCATCGTACCGACGGTACGGTTGCCGTTCCGGATCGGCATGTCGATCGAAACTCTCTCGCCGCGCTCGAGCGCCGGTTGCGCAAGCTCGATCAACCGGTTGTCGAGGGCCTTCTCGAGTCCGTGATTCTGCCTTTCCGTGTTGTAGCGCGCGACTTCCGCGGGCATGTCCGGCATCTTGAAAATCCGCGAGAAGTCGAGGCCTTTCGCCTTCCAGTGCTCGATGCCTTTCCTCATGTCGAGCAGGTCGGTGCGGCCGATCAGCTCGCTGAACTTGCGTACGCCGAGCCGAGCCATCAGCTCTCTTGCCTCCTCGGCGACGAGGAAGAAGTAATTCACGACGTACTCCGGCTTTCCGGAAAACTTCTTGCGGAGCACGGGATCCTGAGTCGCGACGCCGACCGGACAGGTGTTCAAGTGGCACTTGCGCATCAAGATGCAGCCGCTCACGACGAGCGGCGCGGTCGCGAAGCCGAACTCGTCGGCGCCGAGGATCGCGCCGATCACCACGTCGCGGCCGGTCTTGATCTGTCCGTCCACCTGCACCGCGATCCGGCCGCGCAAGCGGTTGAGCACCAGAGTCTGCTGCGTTTCCGCCAGGCCCAGCTCCCAGGGCGTGCCCGCGTGCTTGATCGACGACCAGGGCGAGGCACCCGTGCCGCCGTCGTGCCCGGAAATGGTGACGTGGTCGGACTTGGCTTTGGACACGCCCGCAGCCACGGTTCCGACACCCACTTCCGATACGAGCTTCACCGAGATCGACGCGGAGGGATTCGCGTTCTTCAGATCGTGGATCAGTTGCGCCAAGTCTTCGATCGAATAGATATCGTGGTGCGGAGGCGGCGAGATCAGCTCCACGCCTGGAGTCGAGTAGCGGATCTCGGCGATGTAGTCGGAGACCTTGCGCCCGGGCAGCTGCCCGCCTTCGCCGGGCTTCGCGCCTTGAGCGATCTTGATCTGGATCTGCTCGGCGCTTGCAAGGTATTCGGCGGTCACGCCGAAGCGCCCCGAGGCGACCTGCTTGATCTTCGACTTGAGCACGTCGCCTTCGCGCAATTCGATGTCGCGCGCGACGCGGTTCGCTCCGAGGCGCGAGCGCAGGGTCTCGCCGGCCTTCACCGTCGCGTAACGCTTGCGGTCTTCGCCGCCCTCGCCGGTGTTCGACTTCCCGCCGATGCGGTTCATCGCCACCGCGAGCGTGGTGTGCGCTTCGACCGAGATCGAACCGTGCGACATCGCGCCGGTCGAAAAACGCTTGACGATCTCCGCTGCGGGCTCGACCTCCCCGATCGGAACGGGCCTCACCCGGTCGAGCCGGAATTCGAACAGGCCGCGGAAGGTCATGTGGCGCCGCGACTGGTCGTTGATGATCGCCGCGTACTCCTTGTACGCCTGGGGGGAGTTCTGCCGCGCCGAATGCTGCAGCTTGGCGATCGCGTCGGGCGTCCACATGTGCTCTTCGCCACGCACGCGCCAGGCGTACTCGCCCCCCGCATCCAGCATCGACTGCAGCACCGGATCGGCGTCATCGAACGCGGTCTTGTGTATGCGGATCGCCTCTTCGGCGACTTCGAACACGCCTATGCCTTCGATCGACGAGGTGGTGCCCGTGAAATACTTGTCCACGAGCGACCTCGCGAGGCCCACCGCCTCGAAGATCTGCGCCCCGGTGTAGGACATGTAGGTCGACGTGCCCATCTTCGACATCACCTTCTTCAGGCCCTTGCCGATCGCCTTCACGAAATTCTTGATCGCCTTCCTGCCGTCGAGGTCCGGGCCGAGCTCGCCCTTCGCCGCGAGATCGAGCAGGGTCTCGAGGGCGAGATACGGATGCACCGCCTCGGCGCCGTAGCCTCCGAGCAGGGCAAAGTGGTGTACCTCGCGCACGGAGCCCGTTTCCACGACGAGACCCGCGCTGGTGCGCAGCCCCTTCGCCACCAGGTGCTGATGGATCGCCGACAATGCCAGGAGTGCCGGGATCGCCACGCGTTCGCGCTCCACGAGCCGGTCGGAAATCACGATGATCGAGTAACCCGCGCGCACCGCATCCTCGGCCTGCGCACAAAGCGACGCGAGGCGTGCCTCGACCGCCTCCTTGCCCCATGCCAGGGGATAGGTGATGTCCAGCTCGAACGAGCGGAACTTGCCGCCGGTGTAGCGCTCGATGTGCCGGATTTTCTCCATTTCGAAGAAGTCGAGCACCGGCTGAGACACCTCCAGGCGGAGAGGCGGGTTCATCTCGTCGATGCCGAGCAGATTCGGCTTCGGTCCAATGAAGGACACCAGAGAGGTCACCAGCTCCTCGCGGATCGGGTCGATCGGCGGATTGGTCACCTGCGCGAACAGCTGTTTGAAGTAGTGGTACAGCGTCTTGTTCCTGTCCGACAGCACCGCAAGCGGAGAGTCGTTGCCCATCGAGCCGACGGGTTCCTCGCCGTTCATCGCCATCGGAGTCATGATGAACTTGATGTCCTCCTGCGTGTAGCCGAAGGCCTGCTGGCGGTCGAGCATCCGCACCGAGCTCTTCAGCGGCGGGGTCTTTTCGGTCTCGACCTCGTCGAGCTTGACGCGGATGCGCTCGATCCATTCCGCGTAGGGTTTCGCGCCGGCGAGCGTGTTCTTGAGCTCCTCGTCGTCGATGATCCGGCCCTTCTCCAGATCGACGAGGAACATCCTGCCGGGCTGCAGGCGCCACTTTTTGACGATTTTCTCCTCGGGCACGGGCAGGCAGCCGCATTCCGAGCCCATGATCACGAGGTCGTCCGCCGTGACGATGTAACGCGAGGGCCGCAGGCCGTTCCTGTCGAGCGTCGCGCCTATTTGGCGCCCGTCGGTAAACGCGATCGACGCGGGGCCGTCCCAAGGCTCCATCATGGCGGCGTGGTATTCGTAGAATGCGCGCCGCGTCGGGTCCATCAGCGTGTGGTTCTCCCAAGCCTCGGGGATCATCATCATCATCGCATGCGCGACTGAATACCCGCCCATGACCAGAAGCTCCAGCGCGTTGTCGAACGACGCGGAATCGGATTGCCCGTCGTAGATCAGCGGCCAGATTTTCTCGAGGTCCCGGCCGAGAACCGGGCTCGAGATCGCGCCCTGGCGCGCGCGGATCCAGTTGACGTTGCCCCGCAGGGTGTTGATCTCGCCGTTGTGACAGATCATGCGGAACGGGTGCGCCAGGTCCCAGGATGGGAAGGTGTTCGTGGAAAAGCGCTGGTGGACCAAGGCGAGCGCGGACTCGACGCGCGCGTCCTGCAGGTCCTTGTAGTACTGGCCGACCTGGTGCGCAAGCAGCATTCCCTTGTAGCACGCGGTGCGTGCCGACATCGAGGCAACGTAGAATTCCTTGCCGTGCGCGAGCTTGAGCGCCTGGATCGCGTGGCCCGAGCTCTTTCTGATGATGTAGAGCTTGCGCTCCAGCGCGTCGGTGACCGTCACTCTTTTGCCGCGCCCGATGAACACCTGCCGGATCACCGGCTCGATCCGCTTTGCCGGTTCCGCGACGTCGCTGTTGTCCACGGGAACGTCCCGCCAGCCGAGCAGGACCTGGCCTTCGTCCTTGATCGCGCGCTCGATCTCGTACTCGCAGGCAAAGCGCGAAGCCGGGTCGCGCGGCAGAAAGACCATGCCGACACCGTATTGGCCTGCGGGGGGCAGCTTCAGACCCTGCTTGGCCATCACCTCGCGGAGGAACTTGTCCGGGATCTGGATGAGCAGGCCCGCCCCGTCCGAGAGCTTCGGATCCCAGCCCACCGCGCCGCGGTGGGTGAGATTGCGCAATACCGTGAGACCTTGCTCGACGATCGAATGCGATTTCTTGCCCTTGATATGGGCGACGAAACCCACCCCGCACGCGTCATGTTCGTTGGCGGGGTGGTACAGACCCTGGGGTTCGTTCACAATCACTGGGTTGGGACGAATTACGTTTGCCGGCGGCGGAATTCCCTTACCGCACTTCTCGAAACCGGTTCTTTGACTATACCTGTGTTTCCTTGCTGCCTCAAGTGCTTAGAGCAGCACTGCGGAGCAGCAAGCCAATGTGCTGCTAGCACTCACTTAGGCGGCAAGCCGCGAAAGCGTGTGATCGATTGCGCCGGCCGGTACATCGGCGCGAAGCAATGCCATCCCCAGCCGCTCCAGCAGAACAAAGTGGACGCGGCCGCCCCTTGCTTTCTTGTCGAGCTGCATCAGTTGCTGCATGCGCGCGGGCGAGATCCCTCTTACGGCGGTCGGAAGTCCCGCGCGCTCCAGCAGCAAACGGACGCGCGCGGTGTCGGCCTCCGAAAGAAGCCCGAGCTGACGCGACAGGTCGGCCGCCATCACCATCCCTGCCGCTACAGCCTCGCCGTGCAGCCATGCGCCGTAGCCAAAGGCCGTTTCAATGGCATGGCCGAACGTATGGCCGAAGTTCAGCAGCGCGCGCAAGCCGCGCTCGCGCTCGTCCTGAGCGACGATTTCCGCCTTGATCGCGATCGAGCGCACCACCGCCTGTTCCAGCGCGTCCGGATCGCGCGCGAGAACGCGATCGAGATGGGCCTCGAGCCAGCCGAAGAACGCCGCGTCGCGGATCAAGCCGTGCTTGATCGCTTCGGCAAGCCCCGCGCGCAGCTCGCGCTCGGGCAGGGTTTCCAGCGTTCGCATGTCGGCCACGACCAGCTGAGGCTGATGAAAAGCGCCGATCATGTTTTTTCCGAGCGGGTGATTGATCGCGGTCTTGCCACCGACCGACGAATCCACCTGTGCGAGCAGCGTGGTCGGAATCTGAACAAAGGGCACGCCGCGCTGATAGGTGGCGGCGGCGAATCCCGCCAAGTCCCCGATGACCCCACCCCCCAGTGCGATGAGCGTGGTATCACGCGCGCACCGCTGCTCGAGCAGCGCATCGAAGATCCCATTCAGGGTGCGCCAGTCCTTGTGCTCCTCGCCGTCGGGAACGATGATACGGACCACCTCGACGCCCTCACGGGCCAGCACTCCGGCAACGCGCTCGAGATAGAGCGGCGCCACGGTGGGGTTGGTGATGACGGCCACTTTCCTCTGCGCAAGGAAAGGAGCGATCAGGTCGGCCCGATCGAGAAGCCCGGCGCCGACGTGAATAGGATAGGTGCGCTCCCCGAGCGCTACGCTGAGAGTTTGCATGCTTCGTCGAATCGGGCCAGCACCTGCGCAAGCAAAGGGCCGATCCCCTGACGGCCGGTGTCGATCACCAGGTCCGCGACCTCCCGATAAAGCGGATCGCGCGCGGCATAAAGTGCCTCAAGCCGCTCGCGCGGGTCGCCGCCCTGCAGCAGCGGTCTGGACTTGTCGGCGCGGGTGCGCTGCCACAGTGCCGGTGCAAGCGCGTGAAGGTAGATGACGAAGCCGCGGGTCCTGAGATTCTCGCGGTTACGAGGATCGAGCACCGCGCCGCCCCCGGTAGCGAGCACGATGTCGTTCAGTCCGGTCAACTGTTCGATCACCTCGGCCTCGCGCTTGCGAAACCCGGCCTCGCCCTCGATATCGAAGACCACGGCGACGCGCACGCCGGTTCGGGTCTCGATTTCGCGGTCGGCATCGTAGAACGTCTTGCCGAGGCGCTTGGCGAGCTGGCGGCCGACCGTGGTCTTTCCGGCTCCCATCATGCCCACCAGGAAAAGCTTATGGCTCGTCTTCACGGGGATATTGTAGCAACCCACCCGTATCGGGCCCGAAAACAAAAGGCCGGCATTGCCGCCGGCCCTTGCCGATAGTGTGATCCAGCAGCGTCAGCGCTGGCTGACGATGCGCTGTTCCACGATGCGCGGAGTAATGAACACCAGGAGCTCGGTCTTGTTGTCGCGACGCGAGCTGCCGCGAAACAACGCGCCGAGGAGGGGCAGGTCTCCGAAAAACGGCACCTTGGTGATCGTGGTGTTGGTATCCTGAGTGTAGATGCCGCCGATCACCACCGTGCCGCCGTTTTCCACCAGCACCTGGGTCAAGACGTGCTTGGTGTCGATGGCGAAACCCGCGTCAGTGCTCTGGCCTACCGAGTCCTTGTTGATGTCCAGGTTCATGATGATATTGCCGTCGGGCGTGATCTGCGGCTTGACCTTGAGCGCCAGGTTCGCCTTGCGGAACGATATCGAGGTCGCGCCGCTGGAGGTCGCCTGCTGATAGGGCAACTCGGTGCCCTGCTCGATGAGCGCTTCGACGTTGTTGGCAGTCATGACGCGTGGGCTCGAAATGATCTTGCCCTTGCCGTCGGCCTCCAAGGCCGAGAGTTCGAGGGCAAGCGCCCCGGTCAGTCGATTGGTGATCAACAGGGCGATGGAACCTACACCCTGGGCAATACCGACTGGCTGGGCGGGCAGATTGACGCTTAAATTGTCGGGAGTCTTCGTCGTTATGGGCCCGCTCGGAGGGAACAAGTTAGCAAAGTCGTTCATCGTCCCGGTGGTGGTCACAGCAACGCCCGACTCGTTGATGCCTATCGGGCTCGGACCCGTGCTGTTGCTGCTCTGGAGGATTGGGCGGGCCACATTGCCCAGGCGCACGCCCAGATTTTTCGCGAAACTGTCGTTTGCCTCGACGATGCGCGCCTCGATCAGCACCTGCTGCACCGGGACATCGACCTGACTGAGGAGCTTCCGCACCTCCTCCAGCCGGACTCCTACGTCCTGAACGAACACCTGGTTGGTGCGAAGATCGACCGAGGCGGCGCCACGCTTGGAGAGGATGCGCTGCTGGGGATCGGCGAGGAGCTTCGCAAAGGCGTCGGCCTTGGCATAGTTGAGCTGAAATCTTTCGGTGCGCAGCGGCTCCAGTTCGGTGATCTGTGCGCTGGACTCCAGAGCGAGCTTCTCCTTGGTCGCAAGCTCGTCGCGCGGCGCGATCCAGATCACGTTGCCGTTCTTGCGCATGTCCAGGCCGCGCGTCTGAAGAATGATGTCGAGCGCCTGGTCCCATGGCACGTCCTTCAGGCGCAGCGTGAGGTTCCCGCTCACCGTGTCGCTGGTGATGATGTTCAGGTCGGTGAAGTCCGCTATGACGTTCAGCACGCTCCTCACCTCGACGTTCTGGAAGTTGAGCGACAGCTTCTCGCCGGAATAGCCGCTGCGCGTGCCCTGCACCAGCTTGTTGGGATCGTACTGGATCGGTTTCACCTCGAGCACGAACTGCGTGTCGGTCTGGTAGGCATTGTGCTCCCAGAGACCGCGCGGTTCGATCACCATGCGCACGTTGTCGCCCTGGGAGAAAACGCTGAAGGTTTGCACCGGGGTTGCAAAGTCAACCACGTCGTAACGCTTGCGCAACACGTCGGAAACGCTCGTCTTGAGGAAATCGACGATTACCGTTTGCCCTTGTTGGCGGATATCCACGCCGGTCGACGCGTCCGAAAGCTCGACGACGATTCGCCCTTCGCCACCGCGTCCGCGTCGGAAATTGACGTCTTTCAGCGTGTGCTGAAGGTCAGATCTGCCTTCCGCAAAACGCGCCGCGCCGCCGGTCGAGGCCTGCTGAGCGCCCGACGTGGCGGCCAGGGTGATCAACAGGCTGCTGCCTTCGATCTTGGACTCGTACGGAACCATGTTGCGTAAATTGAGCACCAGGCGGGTGCGCTCGCCCGCTTGCACCACGTTCATCGAGCGCAACACCGCCTCGCCGATATCCTGACTGTTCCGCCCCAAGCTGTTTGTCGTATCGGGAAAATCGAACGCGATCCGGGCCGGATTGGCGATCGTGAAGGTGCCCGGGGCGGCCGCGATCGGGTTCTTCAGCGTTACCCGTACCAGTACCTGGCCGCCGGCCTGCGTGACGCCGAAGTTTTCGATGCTGTTTTGCTGCGCCCCGGCGACCGACACGAGCAGGAGCAACCCGAATGGGCAAATCGCCCCTTGAATAATTCTTCGCACGAAGACATGGTTCATTATTTCCCTCCTCCGACTTCCTGCAACTGCATAGTGCTCTGGCGTTCGGTCCAGTCGCCCACCGCATCCTGGATGAGCTCACGCAGCTGGATCTGGTTTTCGGTAATCGTTGTGATAAGGCCGAAATTCTGGCCCATATAGTTGCCGACTTTGACGCGGTACAGGCCCGTATCGGCTTTGACCAGCCCGAAATTCGCCTTTCTCTGCTGCAGCACGCCGACCATCTTCAGCGATTCCAACGGATAGGCTTCGAGCGGTTCCTTCGGTCGGTTCAAATCGGGCTTGAGTCCGCCGCCGCCGCTGCTTGCCGATTTCGTGACCAGCTCGATTTTCGCGCTGCTGAAGGGATCGGCCTGATCGAAAGCCTTGTAGGGTACCGGCTCGTAGGGCTTCACGACCGGCAGCGGGTCGATCCTCCCGCGCAGATCCTTGGTCTTGTCTTTCAGTTCGGCCTTGAGGTCGCCGAATTCCTCGCCGGTACACGCTGCGAGCAGCAACCCGAGCACGATGGCGGGGAGCGCTTTCATTTCTTGCCTGCCTTGACGCCCTTGGCTGCCCTGCTCTGGGCCGCCACTTCCTCCTCGTCCAGATAACGGAAGGTCTTCGCCGTGACGTCCATGACGAGCGAGCCGTCTTTGCCTCCTGTCAGCCCGATATCGTTCAGCGTGACGATGCGCGAGAGCTGTCCGATATCGCTCGCAAACTGCCCCATGTCGTGATAGCTGCCGTTGAGTTTCAGCGTGACCGGCAGCTCGGCGTAGAATTCACGCTTGGTTTCCGCCGGAGCCGGCCTGAACAGCTCAAATTGCAGGCCGCGGCCGAGCCCAGCCTGGTTGATGTCCACGAGCAGCGCGTCCATTTGCGATCGATTGGGAAGCTGCCTCAGAAGCGCGCCGAAGGAGCTGTCGATTTCGCGCAGCTGCTGCCGGTAGAGATCGAGATTGATCGCCTGTTGCTCCTTCGCGACATATTCGTCTTTGAGCTTCGCTTCCTGTACGCGCCCGGCCTCAAGCGAGTCCATCTGTTCCTGCCAATCGAGAAAGTAGCCCAGTGCGATGATGCCGATCAGCACTCCGAGCAGCAGCATCGCCTTGGGTAATGGCGGCCACGCGCCCGGATCGCGCGTATTGAGATTCTTGAACTGTTCGAGGAATTTCTTCATCGGGTCTCAGCCCTTGGCCGGAGCGGCCTTGGGCGCGGCCTTACCCGATTTGCCGGCATCTTCGGTCTGCAGCTGCTTCAGGCTCACGTTCATGTTGAATTCGGAAACGCGTTTGTTGCTTACGGTCACCGCCTTGATCTCGACCAGATCGGGGTTCTCGAGGTAAGGTGATGCTGCGAAATTGCGCATGAGAGTGGAGACGCGCGCGTTGGATTGCGCGTAGCCGACCATGTTGATTTTCAAGCCGGTCTGCTTGATCGTCTTGAGGTACACGCCATCGGGTACCTGCTGAACCAGCTCCTGCAGCATATATACGGCCTGGGCACGGTCTGCCTGCAGCCGCTCGATGATCTGCTTGCGCGCAAGGAGCGCTGCAATCTCGCTCTTCAGCTTTTTAATCTCCTCGATTTCCTTGTCGAGCCTGACGTTTTCTTTTTTCAGGAATTCATTGCGGTCACTTTGCACCGCGATGTATCCCGCAATGGTCAGGTGTACCGCACCGACGATCAGAAGCCCGAGCACGGCCACCATGCCTCCCAGCACGCCAAGATGCTGGCGCTGGGCCTTGCGGCGCGCCTCGCGCCAGGGGAGCAGATTGACGCGAATCACGAGTCAAATCTCCGCATGGCAAGTCCGCAAGCGACCATCAGCGAGGGCGCATCCGCAACCAGTTTCTTCAGCGAGACGCGCGGCGAAATCGCCATGCTCGCGAAAGGATTGGCAACCAAAGCGTTGATCTGGGTGCGGCTCTGCACCATCTCGTCGAGCCCCGGAATCACCGCTGAGCCTCCGGTGAGCAGGACGTGCTCGACCGAGGTGTACTGGGTCGATGTAAAGAAGAACTGCATTGCCCGCTGGATTTCGAGCGCCGCATTCTCCATGAAGGGACGCAGCACTTCCGATTCGTAGTTCTCCGGCAGCC
>WNFY01003349.1_pt1 | contig 14996 bp, 9 predicted proteins | sample 5400091 | NCBI WGS metagenome assembly WNFY01 (sample SAMN13153364, study PRJNA577476) | soil metagenome | isolation source: 60 cm soil or saprolite under grassland replicate 1 | place: USA:California | collected 2016-06-15 | reverse complement strand
TGAATAAGCGCGGCAATGTAATGGCTTTTTCCTGAAAAAGTGTCACCTACAATCGCTATATTGATATTTTCGACTTGTTCTATATTGGTTGGAAGAAGATAATAGCAATGAGGGCATTCTCTATGGGCTAATTTCAAGACAAGCTCGCCAGTAATTGGCTCTGGATTGATGAGTGCATATTGCTTTCTCAAGCCGCGTGATGGAGCAAGTTTGATCACCTCGTGCTTGCCAGTCGTTGTGTCGATGATAGTTGGGGACACGATGTCACATTCACCTGGATAGATCTTTTTGTTACAGTTAGGACATGTGCGTTGAATATAGAGAGCGTCTTTAATGCCCATCGGTCTCTGCCTCCCGTTTTGAGTGCAATCTCTTTATTGTATCTACTCTGAGACACCTATCTCAATGAAATTTATTGTATGCGCCAGATCATCTGAGGACTGGCTGCCTCTGCATACGATGTTGGTTCGTTGCCATCAGAAAATCGCCATATTTTTTCTTGCTCCCAGGTGTCAAGAATTGCTGCATAGCCCCTGACATAGATATGAGTTCCCTTGCCGATAGGGAAAGTCTCGCTACTATGAAGGACGTTATTTTTTCGCCTGACCCAAATAGCTCTCCACTCCGGGTCCCTCCAGCTCTTCTCTGATGGACGATCGGGCCAGGTCTCAGTCTGCCACACCAGAAGTGCGGTTTGAATGAGCGGAGTTGCAGGCCACCGCCAGGAGACCATTGCATAGTTCGTGTCTGCGCGCTCTTCTATCTCTATGCTCAGATCGCTCAGGTCGTGCTCTCGGATAAAGCGCATGGTGGCACGTTTCAGCTTAAATGTCAGCGTATCGCTGATCGGCTGGCCCGTTGTTTTTTGAATCGAGTGAGCCATCAGTAGACTCCGCTCGTACTCTCTGTTATTCAACAGGTCTTCCAACTCCTGTGTGAGCATGGCTTTATCTATACGCTGTTGTTCGTTGGGCGCGATACCCGTAAAGCGCTGTGCCAGTTCTGGATCGTATTCTTTGCGGATAAGATCATCGCTATCTGCTCGTATCCCTGTTCTTACCGCTTCACACATTGCAAGATAACGCTGTGCCGCCGCCACTATCTCGCGCTGTTCGTTCGTTACTGTAGTGCTTGCATCGAGCAGAGAAGCATCGTAAGCGTCCAGAATCCTCTGTGCATCTGTCGGTGTGGCGAGTAATGCCTGGCGGAATACGTTTAATGCCTGTATACGCTGTTTAGCCAGTGCGAAACGCTGCTGTTCCTGTTCCGTTATGATAAAGGAATTTCTTGTAGCCATCCTCTGAAGCGCTTCATCCGTGATGATAAGAGCTTCATCGTCGTCGGTATCGAATGCGTTGACGAACAGGCGTGCACTGGTAAGCTGCTCGCGTTCCTCCTGGGTGAAATCCTTGCTGTCGTCCAGTATAGGGTCATATGCTGCAATAATCTCTCGCGGCTTTTTGCTCTGTAGCGCCCTGCGGAAGCTGAGGAGCGCGGCTCTCTTCTGATGGGCGAATGCGAAACGCTGCTTTTCCTCGCTCGTTAACAAAAAGAACGCACGCTGGGGAGAATGCTGTAGGGCGCTGTCTGCCGCTAAGAGTTGGGCATCGTCACCGGAGCGGAGCGCCTCGACGAGAAGGCGAGCCAGGGCGAGTTGTTCGCGTTCTGTCGCTGTGAGCTGTGTACTATTATCTAGCATTGGATCGTATGCTTTGACAAGACGCCAGGGACTTCTGCCTGTCAGAGCGATACGGAAACGCTCTATGGCCTCGTTATGCCTGCGTATAAGCGTAGCACGGTGCTCCTGCGCCTGCGTAAATATAAAAAAGTTACGATAAGGACCCTGCTGTAGAGTATCGTAGGCAGCCAGGAAAGCGTTGTCGTCGCTACCTGTATATACTTGCATGAAGTTGACTGCCTGCTCAATACGCTCTCGCTCATCAGGTGTCGGTCCCTTGATATATTGGAGCAATGGATAGATAGCTGCGACTTTTTCGATATCTTTGCTCACGAATGCCATTTGCATTGTTTGTTGAGCATTTTTACGCTGGCGCATCTGAAGCAGGCGCTGCTGTTGCCGGGCCGTGAAGACAATACGCGTGCCCTTGATTGTATTTTGCAATCTGTCTGCTATGTCGGGTGCGTCGTCGTTGTCATTGCGATAGGCTTGCAGGAAGGCGCGAGCCAGGGAGAGCAACTGGCGTTCTTCGTGGATGATGCTTTTCGATGCGTCCAGTTGTGTAGGGTCGTAATTATGCAAAATGTTTTCTAAATTACCTGTTGCAAGTGCTGTACGGAAGCTCTTTAAAGCGCTGACGCGTTGTTGAGCGAGTTGTACGCGACTCCGGTGCTGCTGGGCAGGAGGATACCTGTCCAGGAGAGGGAGCCAGCAGGCAACAATCTGCTCGTCGTCTTGCGCCTGCATTGCGCGTTCGAGTTTTGCCAGCGCCTGCTTTTCGTTATAATGTGGATCGATGAGCGCGAAGGGAAATTTTACCTTGTCGATGGGTTGCAGGCAGGCGCGCTTCAACTCCCGAACCATTGTTTTAACGTGTGTATCGCTCACTTGCTCCAGTTCGCGGAAGAGTGGAGATTGCTGCGGATTCTGAAAATCCTGCCGTCGAAAGAGAATATTGGTATCGAGCAGATTCCCGTTGGGGCCAAATTTTGTGTAAGTATTCCATAATTCTGGCTTGCTTGCTAATGCGATGAGCGCTGTATAGATGACCAGCGCCGAGAAGGCATCCATATGCTCGTTGAATTTCCGCTGTGCCATCTGCGGGTGCTGAAAATCATCCTGACCGAGCAATACTTGTGAGAGATTTGCGAATTCGGGAATGTAGACGCCGTCGTAGTCGATGAGGACCAGTTTATCATCGGCGCGTACCATCACGTTCACTCCGGCCAGATCTCCATGCGCAATGTGAGCGCGTTCCATGATACGTAGTATGCTGATCCATTGCTCCGCCAGATCTTTTAGGGCCGCACGATGACGCTTTCCGCACAATTCGTTGATCTTATCGACGAGGGTTACACCATCGATCCAATCCATCTCTATGACCGGATACTTCTGGTCTTGTGGCCTGCCCAGTTCTTTTACGATAATTGCTTCATCGTAGTACTTAAAACCTGCGGTTATGTCGCATGCATGGGTATGAAAATAAGGTCCGATGCGCCCATAGCGGAACTGGGTATCGGGACTCATTGGGACCCTGAAGCAGCGCAGGGCGCAGACTGTACCATTTTTTCTGCGGAACTTGTAGACGACGGCAAAGCCACCTTCGATCCCCCACGGGCGTTCTATTGAACCCATGGCGGTTTGTACCGAAACCATCTCCACCTTCCCCTGCTTCAATTCCGGGTCCTGGATCTTCAAGCGAATAGGGGAGAGTTGCATAGCTTCATCATATGCAAGTCGTTCGGGCATGCTACGTCTCCTCTCCCTCTTTATCCCGCTGGAATGACCGCTGCATCTCTTGTATGTCGAAGGTGCGCGTAGGAAGCATCTCCACGTCATCCTTCGCGGCTGGTTCTTGCACAACGGGCATTCTAACAGGTGCAATCGGCTCACGTGGCTCAATATGTACGCCAAGACGAGTAAGCGTCTTACGCAGGTTTGCCGCACATGGCTCATTGTATAAGAGATGAGCGTGCTTTTGCCATACAGGAGTCATGATGGCAGCGACAGCGGGATTGTTTACTTCCTGGCGCAACATCGCCAGTACTTCTCGTTGTGCATCGGCAACCTGGCGTGCAAAAAGGATATCGTCTTGCGAAATATTTACCCCCTCGGTCAGCAGATCCTGCCCGTCCCCGAAGCAGATAGCTATGCGCTCCTTGTTGTCTTCTTTAATGGCCTGGAGGAACTCCTGTTTGCGCTGTTCTCTCACTGGCTGGTTATGCTGTGTGGTGATGCCGAGTGGAAAGCCAGTGGAGGCGCTATCGGGATGAAGTATGATAATCAGAGCCGTGCTGTCATCGTCGAGCATCTCTTTAGTAGCGCGGCGCTCCTGGATGAAACTGGCCCATGAGTCGGTTGTTTGATTGATGATTTCTTGCAATGCCTCTTTCTGATCACTATAACGACCATTGCCGACGCTGACAATCCACTTTGCGACTGCATCCGTTGCAATCACGATGACGTCGGTAGGGATCAGATCAAGGGATCTGACCTGGCATTGATGGAAATAACGATTGAAAACTCCGGATTTAGAGGGGATACAGATAGGCGCTTGTTCGAATTCTTCCGTGTGCTGCAATGGAAAAGACAGAATGCGATTTTCAGAAAGCCTGCTCGCAAAGATACAACTATCACCGAAGACAAGCAGTTCTGCCTGCGCGCTCGCTGCTTCGCTCCTGGAGAAACGCAGTGTTGCGAGCGTTGTATAGCTGCCCTGGCTTTGTGCTTTTTGCTGCGCGTTCCATGACATATCTGCCAGCACGGGAAACTCGTTCTTGAATTGTTCCTGTGCCAGGCGTATCCACCATTCGGTTTCAAAAGGGTTATTGCTCAGGAGCGGGATATGTAAGAAATGCCGTACAAGAAAGTCGGCCCAGACGTCAGCGAACAGCGTTGTTCCGGCTCCATCTGCAACAGCAAATAACCCACCTGCAGTATATTCTCCACATGCATCCTCGCACGTATCTTTACTGTGTTCGGATTTCCAATGGCGAAGCATCGTCACCTGTGCATGCATCAGCAACTATTCTCTCTTAATATTGTTTGCTGCGAGTTTACCGGTCCATCTCAAGCTGCTCTAAAGGTTTTGTGGCGGGCACACTGGCAAAGACAAACATCTGTCTGACCGAGGCCGCATCGCCATTAAAGATCAATCCCCGTGCGCCAGGAAGAACGGGTCTTGCCAGGAGCGATTGGAGAAGTGCGCGGCTCGTCTCAGGGATGAGGCTGGACATGGCAAAGAGCTTCTTCGCATAGCGATCATTCGGCAGCTCATTCTCGCTGGCCGGGTAAGCCACGGGAGCACTATTAATATCGGTGATGTGCACATTAAAAAGGAGTGCCTGTCCATCATTCGTACTGATATCAGAGAAGCTCCGTGCGACTTCTGTCGGGTCACCATCGTTCGCCATGCCGTCTGATACATTGATGATGACGGGAGGGTAGCTGTCGCGGTTCGTCTGCGCCCATTGCCATGCCAGGTCGTGTGCCTGTCGCAATGCCGCACACATGGGAGTGCCTCCACCCGCAACAGGTTGTACCCAGATAGGAAATTGTACAGGGATCTCGATCTCCATCCCGGTATCATCGATCTCGCGTTTGCTGCGCCTCTCAATTGTCAGGGGATTCATCTGCAATTCTGGTAAGGTGACGAATGTTCTTCCTTCCAGCGTGCCACCAAGAAGCGGGCCTACAAAAGACCCTTCATAGCCAAGTACAGCCACATCCGCGCGTGGTCTGACCATAGTCGTGCCATCTTTCTGCGCAATAGTGTTGGTGACGATGAGTTCGTTTAAGAAGCCATTGAGAACGGTTGCCACCATATCGCATTTCCGCCTTCCCGCACCAGCCTGTTGGAGGCCAAAGGGATCAGACATCGAACCTGATTGGTCCAGCAAGAGAATAAGACAACCAGAACGAGATGCGCTCCATGCTTGAGAGTAGTTTGCCATGTTTTCCTGTTCCTTCCCTGACAATTCTTAACATGTAATATTTGCAGAATTAGTGGCTGTAGTTGATCGATTGCTGCTCATTGAGTTCAGTATTTACCCTTTCTCAAGTATAGCTGTGCTCTTTTTCCCTGTCAAGCGTAAAGAATAACGTGGACTTCTCTCCCATGTACTTCTTGAATACTCGTGCATTTCTCTGCTATACTACGCGCACAATGTGTGTTTAGTACGCGGGAGGCCAGCTATGGTTGTGGAACATACTCGTGCACTCATCAGTTACAATGATAACAGAAATGCGCAAGATCAGGGTTACTTCGTTGCCAATAATCTGAAAAATAGTTTGCGACGTGAAGGGATAGACGCCAGGGCTGAAGGATATAGTGATAGTGCCCTTGATGCAAATCTACAATGGCTTATCCTTATCCACTCTAGCGAAATTGAACCCTCATCGCGAATCACCGGGGTCGTCAAGAGCGCTCTTGAACAGGTTGTGGAACGTCGTATGCGCGGTGTTCTGGCCGTTACTACAACAACCCGCTCTGATTTGCGCCCCGAGTGGGCTAGCATCCGCAAATATGATGCAACTAATCTCACAGAGGAACAGCTTGCTAACGGCGTCTTGAGTGCAATGCAGTATGCAAAGGCTCCCTATACACAGGAACTCGCTCGTCAGCGTGGGCAACGTGTAGGAACTTCTAGAGGGCAGCAAATCTCTCTACGATTGCTGATAGCTGTAGTACTACTTACTATCATTGTCGTCTCATCTGCGGCAACATTGGTAATATATGGAGTGAAGATCCGCACTGACGGCCTGAACGCTTCTGCAAGTGCAACTGCATTACTGCAGAGCCATAGATCACAAACAGCCACAGCAATAGCGTCTCAAGTCTCTCCAATTGTTGATCCCACACAACAAGCCCAACAAAAAACGTTGAAGGATCTCACAAAGCCCACTCCTACCATCCAGGGATTTCGCGATACTGATCAATGGAGTGCTGGGCCTGGAATAGATACGATGTCATGTTCATCTGGCGCAAGAAATGCCACCTATACGGTGGTTATGAAAACAACCGGAGATTATTATCCCTGTATGGCAAAGAATCCTCCACTCACGAACTTTGCATTGCAGGTAACTATGAGAATCACAGGGGATGCAGGAGGCGTGATTTTCCGCGCAGATGGTGATGGGGGTACCCCCGGTACATATTATCGCCTGTCTGTGAACCAGGGTGACCAGGCTACTTCTGGCAATGATACAGTCTCGATGTATCTCTGTCATACTGATTGTATGAAGAATGGTACGTATGACATTGGCTCTGGTACACCATTGGGGAGCGCTAATACAGAAAATGTGGATCCTACAAAACCTATTACGCTGGCTATCCTTGTCCAGGACAAGAATGTCGACGTTTATATCAACGGGACGTATCTGGTACGCTTCACTGCTCCTGCGTCGAGCACACCCCTGAAGGGTGGTCAGATAGGGTTGTATGCGGCTTCAGTAAAAACCTCCACGACCGTGACATTTAGCGGTCTGAAGGTATGGGGGATTGAGAACCAGCCAACGAATCAACCAAAGCCAACACCTCCAGGCCAACTAACTCCAACGCCGACTCCATAGTAGCAAGTGAGCAATTCGGAGCACGCGGGCTTATCAATCGCGCCCCTACACCATCATTGGGCGAATGGTGTAGGGGCGCGATTGATAAGCCCGCCTCCAGCCATTTAGTTCTTGAGCCTGTTGTATATGTACCAGATGTGGATGCACAGGCTGATCGCAAAGGCAAGGAGAAAACTGGGAGCTTCAAGAGATTGATTGGGAATATGGCTGGCTACGCTTGCCGCGGCGTATCCCCAACATATGGCTACACCAGCCGCAAATGTGAGTGCAATAGGCTTCTTGACTGAAACTGTGCAGCGCCAGAGCATGACGATCGATATCACCCCTACTAAGATGGCCGTGATGATACTGATTGGGAATTTGTCACTCGCCAGAACGATGAGTGCCGCAAGAACGTTGGTCGGTGTTCCTATAAGACGGAATTGCCGCGTTCTTTTCGTTTTGACGAAATATTTGTCTGACACAAATATCTCTTTTGTTCTGGTGAGCGGTTGATTGATGGCTCCCGATATTTCGTCCATCACGCCAGCGATCCCATCTCTAGGTTGTGCTGTTGCGCCTGATGTTGTTTTGGGGGGAATATTGCCGATGGTGGCATCATCATGCAAACTCATTCCTGGTTGCGAGGGACCGGGATTTGGAAGGTGAATCTGATTTTGTCTCTGATTTCCTGCTGGATACGCCCTGGGTGCCTGGGGAGCTGGTCCCGGTTGAGCTTTGTATCCAGAGCCGGGGACGCTATTGTACGATGGTTGTTGTGCGCCTGGGGAAGGCTGTGGTGGTGTGGCAGGAACCGGGGTTGGTGACGGTGGAACGCGTACCGGATTCCGTGGAGGGGGAACCGGTGCCGGTGGTGGTAGTGGAGGGAACACCTTCGAATTTGCAGGCTGTGCAGATGCCTGAATAGCGCTTTCCAGCGCCGTGGCAAATTCGCGGACAGACATATAGCGGTCGGAGGGCCGTTTTGAAAGCGCCTTCATCACTACCTGTTCGATTTCTCGTGTAATGGCAGGATTAGCTTTAAGCAGGGGAGGAGGAGGTTCGTTCGCGTGTTTCTGGCAGATCTCCAGATCGCTGCCATCAAATGGTCGCTTTCCGCACAACCACTCGTATACAATAACCGCGAGCGAATATTGATCGCTGGCCCGTTGAGTGTGCCCCTGGAGTCGTTCGGGGGCCAGGTAAGGTGCCGTGCCAGGAACCATAATTTGCTCACCTCGCGCAACTCTCTGCGCAATCTCTTCTAGCTGCATTGACAGGTTGCTGGTATTGAGACCTGCGACCGCGATGCCGAAATCACTGAGCGCAACGTCATTGGATCTGCGTACCAGCATGTTTTCAGGTTTGACATCACGATGAATGATGCTTTTATCGTGAGCATATTGCAATGCTTCGGCTATCTGCTTCGTGTATGACACAATTTCTGGCTGTGGCATCGGCCTTCCATGAGGATAGAGATGTCTGAGTGTCCCACGAGGTGCATATTCCATCACAAGATAGGGCGTACTTCCGTCGTTTCCGCGCTGACTCATTTCAATGCCATAATCGAGAACTTTGATGATACGTGGATGCTCTAAAGTGGTCATAAACCTGGCTTCGTCACGGAATTTGTCTTGCTCCAGGTTATCCAGATCTCGTAGTTTGAGAACTTTGATAGCGGCCTGAACTCCGAGATGGATATTCTCTGCCAGGTATACCTCTGCATAGCCACCTGTGCCAAGGAGCCGTATCAAACGATAGTTTCCTAAATGTTGCCCTACCCGATTTTGAGCTTGCACTGCCAAGTCCTCCCTAATGCATCTTCACTTTGACCTCTTAGGATTTCGTGTGTATACTCTCCCTCTGAGAGGGCAGCAGGAACCTTTGTTCTTTTACGACCCGCTTGAGGGTACTGAAACATGTATAAATGCCTGTAGTATCTACGCAAAATAATCTCTGTGGTAGCAAGAATAGCCCTCTACTTTAGAAAGACAGTGAGGACCGCGCTAATGATACGCAACCTGGATGTGATTTAGAAGTAGGAAGCGGCACGCCATACCTTTCTCCAGCATTCACGCACAATTATCGCACTTATAGAGCAAAATGTCTAATAAGTCAAAAAAGTACCAGTCGAGTAGATGCAATGCCAGGAATGATACGGTATTTTTATTCGCAGATTGCTCCTGGAACATTTTGCGTTCCCGTAGAGGCGTGCCTTGCGTGCGCCGTTCGTCCGTGGGAGCCAGTCGTCCGTGGGAGCGGGGTGTCGACGCCACGGACGAACGGCGCACGCAAGGCACGCCTCTACGGGTCAACAAGCGCTCTGGTAACACAGGAGTGCTGTGTAATGGCGTATAATGAAGCGTCCTCTCTGCGTTGAGGGGGCACGGATTCCATGCAGAAAGGATTAGCTGTGCAATGAGTAAAGTATTGGCAGTCATTCTGGCCGGAGGGCAGGGCGAGCGCTTAAGCCTCCTGTCACAAAAGCGCGCCAAACCAGCGGTGCCATTCGCTGGTAAGTATCGTATCATTGATTTTGCTCTGAGCAACTGTGTCAATTCTGGTATCTCTGATATTGCCGTTCTGACTCAATATCGTCCCCACTCGCTGCATGATCATATCGGCATTGGTAAGCCCTGGGATCTGGATCGGCAGCAGGGTGGCGTTCGCCTGCTCCAGCCGTATATAGGGCGGCGAGAATCGGATTGGTACCAGGGTACTGCTGACGCGGTCTACCAGAATCTGGACTTTATCATGGAAGCTCGCTACGACTATGTGCTCGTCCTCGCAGGCGACCATATATATCGTATGGACTATGCACCGATGATTGCGTTCCACCAGCATCATAATGCCGACGCGACCCTGGGCGCGGTAATCGTGCCCCTTGAGGAAGGTCATCGCTTTGGCATTCTGGAAACTGGCGCTGAAGGGCGGGTCATTTCGTTTGAGGAGAAGCCAGCACAACCACTCGGCACGCTGGGGTCGATGGGCATCTACGTATTCAGTCGCGACACACTGACTCGTCTCCTCATTGATGATGCACGTTCAACAGAAAGCGGGCATGATTTTGGCCGCAACATTATCCCATCGATGGTGGCGCGTAACGAGCGTGTCTATGCCTATCCCTTTGCTGGCTACTGGCAGGATGTGGGCACTATACAATCCTACTGGGAAGCGCATATGAATCTGCTTAGTAACCGCCCATCCTTCGATCTCTATGATCCATCGTGGGTGATTCACACGCGAAGCGAAGAGCGCCCTCCTGCCCATGTTTACGGCGGGGCACAGATTGTAAGTAGCCTCGTCTCGCATGGTTGTATCATCAAGGGACAGGTCGAGCGTAGCGTGCTCTCTCCTGGCGTTGTTGTCGAGGAGGGAGCCGTGGTGCGGGATTCTATTGTGCTCTTTGACACAATTATCGGTGCTGGCAGTATAGTTGACCGCGTGATCCTGGATAAAGAGGCTATTGTCGGCAAGAACTGTCTGCTTGGTGATGGCGATGATATGACGCCAAACAAGCTGGAACCCACGCGCCTGGACACCGGCATCACGCTCGTAGGCAAACGCGCACACCTGCCAGATAATCTCAGGGTTGGACGCAACTGCAAGATCGGCACCGATTTGCGCCCCGAGGACTTTCCAACTGACACATTGGCAAGTGGAGAGACGATCGAGGACCGTACCTTCGCACATGGCTGGGAACGCGACCTGGCCCGCCGCACATCGATAGCGTCAGAGTAGGCAGGGCGCTTCAAACTGTGGGGGCAAAACCCACGTACAAACGAGCTTGAATGTAGAGACACGGCCACGCTCAATGGTACGTCCCTATTGCCCCCACTGCTTCAAAAGCCCCCGTAGAGGCAGGCCTTGCGTCTGCCGAGTGCGTGGACAGAGGGCATTATGGACAGGTTGAGTGCATAGCCGGCCACTCGGCAGACGCAAGGCCTGCCACTACGGGTCAGCAAGTGAAAGGTAATATGACAAACGACGTGCATCTCAAGATTCTGATGGTCGCGACGGAGGCAGTGCCTTTTGCCAAAGAGGGCGGCGTGGCCGACGTCATAGGAAGTCTGCCCAAAGAGCTGGCGGCTCTGGGCCACCAGGTGTGCATCTTTCTGCCTCGCTACGGAAGTATTGATCCTATCCGATGGGGACTCAAACTTACTGGAGTCGTACGTACGTTCCCCCTGGGCGGGTTCGATCGCACCGTGTTTATCTGGCAGACGAGGCTCCCTGATTCGTCAGTCACCGTCTACCTGCTTGACAATGAGGAGTTCTTTGGTCGGTATCAGCGCATCTACCTCGGGCTGGATCAGCGCGACGAGCAGCGGCGCTTCCTCCTGTTTTGCCGTGGCCTGCTTGAGTCACTACCCTTGCTTGATTTTGCACCCGATATCATCCATCTTCACGATTGGCAAACGGCTCCCTGTGCCGCTTACCTGCGCACTACCTATGGCCATCTCTTGCGCAAGGGGGCGGCTCGTATCGTCTATACCGTGCATAACCTGCAATATCAGGGACGCTGGGACCCTTCCATCCTGGACGAGGCGGGCCTGGAGCGGGCAAGCGTCTTCATCCCGATCGGCCTGGAGTTCTGGGGTGACGTGAACTGGATGAAAGCTGGCATCGTTTATTCCGACGTGGTGACGACCGTCTCACGCCGCTACGCTGAGGAGATCCAGACGCTAGACTATGGCTGGGGTCTTGACGAGGTTCTCTTTCAGCGCCACACGCGCATCTTTGGTATTCCCAATGGCCTTGACTGGGATGCCTGGAATCCCGCTACCGATAACGCTCTGACCGTTCAATACTCCACAGTGGATGCTCCTGCGGCTAAAACGTGCAATCGTACGGCACTAAGACAGGAGTTCGGGCTGCCTGACGATCCAGCTCTGCCGTTGGTAGGTATCGTCAGCCGGCTTGTAGATCAGAAAGGTTTTGATCTTATCGCTGAGATCGCTACTGAACTGCGCAATCTGCCGCTACAACTGGTGGTATTGGGTACCGGACATCCGCGCTATGAGCAATTATTTCAGAACCTTGCTACGAGCACAGACAATGTTCGCGCACGCATCGGCTTTGACGTTGCCCTCTCCCATCGCATCTACGCGGGCGCGGACCTCTTTCTGATGCCCAGCGCGTTCGAGCCAGGTGGCCTGGGACAGTTGATTGCACTGCGCTATGGCACGTTGCCTATCGTCCACGCGACCGGTGGCCTGGCTGATACAGTAACCGATGTGGAGACTGATCCCAATACTGGCAATGGAATCAGCTTTACAGCGTACGAGTCCTCCGCGTTGTTGGATGCATTACACCGCGCATTGCGGCTCTATGCGGATCGGGATCGCTGGCCTGTTCTCGTTGCGCGTGCGATGGCCTATGATTCGCGCTGGTTAGCCAGTGCCCGTTCTTATAGTAATCTGTATCAGCGCGTGATTATGGCTATTCCATGAAGATTAATAGCGAAAAAGTCCCCGTAGAGGCATGCCTTGCGTGTGCCGTGCGGCCCGATGCAGAGTCGATGCCCACCGAGCCACCCGGCACACGCAAGGCATGCCTCTACGGGTTCAATGCAGCCCATATACCGTGAAGTGGTATGATCCTCTGATGTTTGCCAGATCCTTCGGTTGCAACTTGCGTATATCCCCTCCCGAAGGAATCGTCCCGCGCCCAAAACTTGCCAGGTAGACCTTACCATTAGCAACGGTGGGCGGGTTGAACTTCGCGAAATTCCCAATGCTATCATTCGGGTTCATTTCGCTGTTCCATAACTCTTTAGAAAGATTTTCCGCATTGTAAGCACGCAGAATACCTCTTACCACATGCTGGTTTGCGTCTACATTAGATTTAGGGACCAGTCCATGAGGGTGGGAAGCCCATACAATGCCCGTACCGGCTTTCCCTCCATTCGCGGAGATCGATATAGCGCCGCCGGGCATGGCGATCCAGTCTCCAATCTGGACATTGGCCGCCTGTGAAGCCCGAGCTCCCAGGAAGCCCCCAGGAAATGAAACGGGATGACCACCTGTACCAGGGGTGTCACCTGGTCTGGTCACTGGACCGGCTGCCTTTGCTGGTATCGTTGTCGCCGGAAAGCGATTATTTTTGAACTGGAACGACTTGAGAACATCGTCTTCTGCCCATATATAGATCCATGCACCCATAGGACCAATCCAGAAGAGCGGACCACCATGGATGTGGTGGGTTTGCTGAAATGCCATCGTGTAGGGAAGGGTGAGGTCGTTTGGAGGAATGACAAAGAACCACTGCGGGATCTGCGCATTGTTATTCGTATTTGAAACGAATTTGCCCAGCTTATTTCTGTCGAGCAGGAAAAACTTGCCTTCTTTCCCACCACCGATCAAAAAGTTACTGCCGGGTATCAGCATTGGTCCAGACGAGCCGACATCGCAGTCCGACCTGTTGAGGTAATCATAGTTGTAAGGAATGAACCAGTCCAGAACATTGAGCTGAGGATCAAGCTTGATCACGCTACTGGCAAGCGCAGAACCATCAGTTTGTACCGCTCCATTCCCTGTCATCACATAAATGTTGCCGTCACTATCCGCCGCTGGTCCCTGACCCGCTTGCCAGATTCCCCCTTTCCCCCCATTAGCGGTTGTATTGTACACGGCTACCTGCTGCAATGTCTGGGCATCGTACCCAAGAATCCAACCATGATAGGGATCTGTATCTTCATAGCCGGCGAAAGCAATGTACACAGTGTCGTTCGCAAGCAACAGTGCTGGACGTTGAATCTGCCTGTTGCTGATGAACGTCACTTGCCCATTCTCAATAATATCACCACGGTTATGGTCCGCACGATAACCATGACCATTGTATCCGGCTTGCAGTTGAACTGGTCCCCCAAAAATATCCTCACCCGTTGCCAGATTCAGCGCATGGAGGAAATGGGCGTAATTCTGACGGCTGTCAGGAGTGTCCGGCTGGCTTTTTGCAGAATCTGGCGCAGGAGGGCCAGAGCGCGTGGCCGTGACACAGTAGATAGCGTTGTGCTCAAGAGAGATGACAGGTGTGCCAAGGATGCCCACTTCCATGGCAATATCGTGATAGTCATCGCCAGGACCAATCCGTCCATCTGGTAGCGAGACTGCTGGATGAAGCGCCTCCCGTTTCCACAGCGGCTCAGTTGCATTGTGATCATCGGCATCAAAGGCGTACACAGAGTTATGCATGGTTGCCACATACACGACATTGTGCGTGCCTTTGTTGGGTATATTTACATTGCTCACGTAGAGGATCTGCGCGTAGACCTGGCCATCTACCTGGCGATCAAACAACTTCCCGAATTTTTGCGGATTCACATTCGCGGTAGTGAGAGTTGTTTCATTGAGATTGGCTCCTGTGCGATCATTATCATTATGGTGCGTCAGAACCGCAATACTGCCCATTGTTGCAACTGCGCTGCCGGGAGTAGCGTTTGCTGTAATGTCTGTTGACACGAGCAAGTCTCCTTTTGAGATACTCTTGTTTACTTTCTTTAGCTTAAAACTGCTATGATGGTATCTTATATAACAACGCTGGTCAAGATCAGTTTTTTTAGATGTTTTTTTGTAACTATTCGGGTCTTCTCTTTCTGACTCCTCAGCGCCTCCGGCGCTTCGCAAGTATGAGTCATCCCGAATTTTGATACCGTTGGCGAATTGGTAGGAGGTCTAGACGGAAGGAAGGACATCAGCTACACTGAAAAAAGGAGGTGTTGACCAGGAAGAAGGAGTAAGCAAAAGGAGAGAAAAACGATGTCATT
>WNFY01003346.1_pt1 | contig 15000 bp, 12 predicted proteins | sample 5400091 | NCBI WGS metagenome assembly WNFY01 (sample SAMN13153364, study PRJNA577476) | soil metagenome | isolation source: 60 cm soil or saprolite under grassland replicate 1 | place: USA:California | collected 2016-06-15 | reverse complement strand
CGCCACTTTCGCGATTAATTCCACCGCTTGCCGGATGGACATCGGGGTTCGCCTGACTACTTCGTCAAGCTGGCCGCCCTCGACGAATTTCATGCTGAAATAGCACGAGCCGTCACGCTCGCCGACTTCGTAGATCGGAACGATGCTCGGATGATCGAGGCTGGCCGCCGCCTCGGCTTCACGGCGAAAACGTTTCAGGTGCGCTTTGCTAGCCCATTGACCAAGGCTAATCACTTTTAAGGCAACTATGCGGTTAAGGCTCTTCTGCCGCGCACGAAATACCACTCCCTGAGCGCCACGTCCGATTTCTTCCAGCAACTCATAATCACCTAACTCTCCCAACATGGTTGCGGCGCGCACGGCCTCTTTCACCCCTGAAGTAGGCTTCGTATTGTCGCGCGAAAGCTCGTTCTCCTTGCCGGAGTCACCGACTCCGGCTACAGGTACATCCGGGGAAATCCCGAGCGCCGTTTCCAGCACGCACGCGGTGCAAAGGCCTCGCGGCGCGTCAGAAAAGATCTTCGCGCCGCATTTGCGGCAAACTCTGATTACTCTGATCATTGCCTGAGAGTCGGCCTGTGTCCTCATCTTGTACTGCGTATTATTGTGTCGGGTCTTATGCGCGAATCACAGCAATCAAATAACGCAACTCGTTTTCGATATCGCCGGGAGTCGCAACGGTATTGGCAATTTCATCGCGCAATAACGATTGATAGCTTTGCCGAAATCGATGAAAGGCTTGCGAAACGGCATTTTCGGTCATTCCAAGTTGCGCCGCAATATCCGCTTGCGACGGCGCCCCCGGCTCGTCTGCCAGCAATTGATTGAACGAATCGAACAATGCCGCGTTACCTCGTTTACGGTAAGTATCCTCTAATCGGCTCAGCACGCGATCCAGCAACGTTGAAGCCCAACGGCGCTCGTAAATGCGCTCGGCAGTGAGCGGGTCGGCTGGCTCCATGCCGCTTCGTTCCTCATTACGCAGTTCTTCCAGCGGAATGAGCTGCTGGCCTTTGCCACGTTTGATCGCTATCGCGCGGCGGTGTTCGTCGGCCAGAAAGTGCTTCACCGCTGAGAGCAGATAAGAACGCAATCGCCCCTTCTCTTTGCGCACAGTGCGCAGATCCCGACGTTCCAACAAGAGAGCAAAAAAACCTTGCGTGAGATCCTGCGCATCATCGGCGCTGATACCCTGTCGCCTGAGAAAGCTATAAATGGGTCGCCAATAAATGCGGCAAAGTCTCTCCAGCGCATCTTTTGCCTCCGGCGATTCTCCTTGTGCCTCCAGCACCACGCTCCAGTGCGTGGTGGTAAACGCGATCCGACCATCTTGCGCGGTTCCCCTGACCCCAGTCAGTGAGGTCACCTGATCATCAGCAGGCACGCTGCCATCCAAGCAAAAAGGCGCGTCAAAATCAAGCCTGCAACTACAGGGCTCCCGCCAAAAGCGGCCAGAGCTTTTCCAAAGTTGCGAAATTGATTGCGCGAATCTGGTCGGAAGACGGCAACTGGATTTTCGGGTGATCGAATTCCGCAGCGAAGCGTTGTTTCCAACGTGCATATCTCGGCGGCGCGTACGCGCCACAAATATCGCCTCCAATAATCTTCGACGACTCGCGCAATTTCCCAACCGCCCATTCAAGATCTGCAATTGTGAAGCGGCCCGGTTCCCAATTCGTCACCGCTTCGCTGGCATTAAGACAATCAAGATCGATTGTGACGTAAAAATTCTTTCCGCGGGCCATCCCAAAAAGCTGCTCAAAATGCTCGCGCCAATTATCACGCAGTATCGCGCCCCGGCGTTCTCGATCTTTCGCGGGGTGATCGTCTGCCCAGGGATGAACGTCCAAGACGCCCGCGCGTTCGGCCCGACGGTTGCCGAAAATTTGGTGCGGCCACCAGCACTCGAAGTTTCCGCAACCCCACACACTCACTCGGCGCACGTTTGATAGCTCCAATGCGCGATTGACCCAACCGCCGCATCCCCATTTCGGCGGGCGCACATCCCAATCGGGATGATTATCGAACGAAACGAGAACGATCGGTCCGGCAATGCGACGCAGTCGCAGCGCCGTCAAATAGTGGAAGTCACCGGATCCGTAGAGCAAAAACGGCGACGCGAGATTCGCCTCGTGCTCGCGATAAAACTCGGCAACCAATCGTGGCGGCGCGGAGAAGCGCAGCCGTGGTCCCCACGCGCGTGCGTCAATCACAGGAAGACCCAACGGTTCGTTCTGCCACGCGTCATCCAGATTAAGATGAAGAGCGCGGCCAACCAAAAATCAATTGTGCGTTTGCTGAAGAAATTGAGCGTCGCTTGCTTTGGCGACGCGCAGATTTTCCTCGGCCTCTTTGTAACCGGGATTCAGGCGCAACGCTTCACCGAATTGAACAATGGCCTGAGAAATTTGACCCTGAGTCAGATAAAGCTTGCCTAAACTATTGTGAGCGACTGCCAACTTGGGATCCGCGCCAAGCGCCGTGGTATAATGCATTTTGGCCTCTTCAAGATTACCTTTTGCAAATAGCGCGTCGGCCAATTTCAGTTGAGCATCCACATAATCGGGTTTGAGCTGAACCGCCCACTGCAACTCGCTCAGGGAATCATCTCCCTTTCCTGTTGAGCCAAGGAACAATGCATGATTGTAATGCGCCTCGGGCGAATCGGGCAGGAGACGCGCCGCCGCTTCGTATTGAGGTCCGGCTTCGTCCCCGCGTCCGAGTCGCTGGAGCAAGCTGGCGTAATTGAAATGGAACTCGCCGTCGTTTGGCTGAAGACGCAACGCCTCTTCCACGTGCGACGCGGCAGCGTCATATTTCGCTTGCGCCATCAAAACAACGGCAAGGTTCATATGCGATTTGGCGTCAGCCGGTTTGAAACTCAGCGCAGTTTTGTATTGTTCTTCCGCGCGCTCCCATTGGCCTTCTTTTTGCAACGCCAGGCCATAATCAAAATGCTGCTTTGCGCCAACTGGCACATCCTCGACGAGCCATGCCCGCCGTTGGACTTCCGGCACATTGAGATGTGTCTGCCAGAACCAGAGCGCGCTTAACGGCACAACAAACACCGCCACCCATTTGAAGCCGTGCCAGGCCCAGCTAGGAAGAATGCCGCCCAGCGATACGTCGGCAGTGCCGCCGCTTAGCCCAAGCGATTGGCGCGTGGAGCGCTCCCGTACTTTCCAAATAAATCCATCGTAATAAAAATGAAGCAGCGTAGACGCAGTGACGACGCCAGTGAGGATACGTTTAACGGTCTCCATTCCAAGATGGGCATTGAAATAACTGAGCGAGCCATAGGCGAAGACCAGCCCGACATAGAGCCCGATGAGCGACCCGCTCCGTCGAAAGACGAAGCGCATGAATCCGCCGATGTTGCTATCCTTCTCCACACGATTGCGATTGTAGATCCAGACGAGCGAGAGGTATTGCACGTCGTGGAAAACTTCGAACAGAGCGATACCTACGAGAATATTCGCGACGAGATTATTGCAGTACCACCAAAAGGCGATGCTCGTGACTAGTAAAGCTACCTTCACGGGGTTCGGTCGCTTCCCTATGATCCACATCCGGCCGAAATGGAGGAGAAAAAGGACCGAAACCGCGATGGCCGCCAAAAGAATCAGCTGTTGGCCGTGATGAACGACCGATGCGGGGATAAAAGGTCCGCCACACATGTAGTACGTATCGAGCGTGTCGCTTAGGCGGTATGGCGAAAGTGCAACCGCCGTGGCGAACCAGATTACGCACATCGCGAAATCGAGCCGGCGGGTGAGCGCGTCGAAAGTTCCAGCTTTCGCGTCGTAGATGCGACAGAACCCATAAGTTTGCATCAATCCGTGCCAGACGCCCCAGAAGAAAACGACCAGCAAAATTCCCTTGAGGTCCCACCAAAAAAAGGCCGTACAGATCGCGAGAAGGAAGAGCGGCGCGAGAATAAAGCGCCATTTGAACCGCTCGAACAAAGCGCGATCGCCATAGGCGCGGATCATCCCCGGCAGGTGATGTCCCATTGCGCCGAACGCCGCAACAAAGAGATAAATGTCTTGCGGGCTCCAGCGCGCCTGGGCCAGCGCGAAAGCCGGCAGCAACAAAAGCGGCGTGCCTACATACAGAATCAAGTCACGCCACGAATCGAGTATCCACAACTTCGGCCTGGACCCGGCAGCGGGAACTGCCGGAACGGTTTGAGGACGTGAAAATGCACTGAGTTGCTGCATCAGTTCGGGAACCAAGTTTTCCTTAAGTCACCGGGAAAATCAATCCCGGAGTTCAAGGCAAAAGCCAGTGTTGATTCTTGATCTTGTGCGCGCGTTCCCCGCACCGGGTGCGAAGTTAATGTGAGACTGTGCAAGAGACTCAAGTCAAAAAACTAAAAAAGAACGAACAGGAACGCGATTTTCTTTGTGTTGTCAGTGACGCATTCCGTGTCTTCGCGCGGCGTTCGTCCATGATGCTCGGCAGCGCCTGGGCATTTGCTGGAGCTGTGCTTGTCATTTGTATCTGGATCCTCACCGGCCCGACTTTTCATTTCTCCGATACATGGCAGCTGATCATCAACACCGCGACGACCGTCATCACGTTCCTCATGGTGTTTCTGATTCAGAATACACAGAATCGTGACGCCAAAGCAATGCATCTCAAACTTGATGAGATCATCCGCGCACTGAAGGGCGCACGAAATCAGCTTGTCGATCTTGAAGATCTCTCCGACGAGGACCTCAAGAAACTCGAAGAGCAATTTCAACGACTACGAACAAAAGCGGAACGCAACGGAACGCGCTCCCGCAAGGCGGAATCGGTGAAGTCGCGCTAGAATCGACACTTCAATCGGCCTCAGACTTCTGCGCCTGGCCGGTACGCAGGAAGACTTTGCCGCTGGGACAAAGCCGGAAAACCTCGCAGTTCGAACAATCCGGCTTGCGCGCATAACAACGGCGCCGACCATGCCAGATGAGCCAGTGACTCCAGTCTGTCCAATACTCGCGCAGCACCAGCTTCATCAAATCGCGCTCGATCTTTTCCGCATCCGTGTGTTTCGTCAGGCCAAGCCGCCCCGACAGGCGAATGACGTGCGTGTCCACCACGATCCCTTCATTCTTATGAAATGCATTGCCCAGCACAACATTCGCTGTCTTACGTCCAACGCCCGGCAAGGCGCATAGTTCCTCCATTGTATCCGGAACCTTTCCACCGCGTTTCTCTGAGATTGCGCGCATGGCCGCGCGAATGCTTTTCGTCTTGCTGCGGTAAAACCCGGTAGATTTAATAGCATTTTCGAACTCAGCCTGCGGCGCATTCGCATAATCCTTCGCCGTGCGATATTTCCTGAACAGTGCCGGCGTGACCATATTGACGCGCTTGTCCGTGCATTGCGCTGAAAGAATCGTGGCTACGAGCAATTGAAGCGGGTTCCGAAAATCCAACTCACAATGCGCAGTCGGGTAAATTTTCGGGAATGCTTTGATTAATTGTTTCACCCGCTCGCGAGCAGTCATGCGGGCATTATTCTCGCCGGTATCGATCTTGCAAGTTGATCGGGACGGCGCAGCGCGACGTCCTAACCGTAAAGCCCAACGCCACTTTATTCTGCCCATTACTGTGACGACCTGCTATCCGTTGCCAGCAACTGTTATGCAGGAAGCGCCCAGCGAGACAATTGACCGCCGCCCAATCGCAACGCGCAATCGAAAGTGGGCTCAAGCAACGACCGCTTGGCTCGCGTCGCGAAATGTTTCACCGAATACTATTTCAATTGCAGGCATGTGTGCTTGCATAGTCTCGGGCATCGCCCTCGGCGTGACCTCAATTACTAACTACCGAATCTTGTGGCTCATCGCCGCGCTTGGCGCGCAATTGCGTCTGACTGCGAACATGCTCGATGGGATGGTTGCGATCGCTTCCAGTCGCACGTCGAAAACCGGTGAACTCTACAACGAGGTCCCCGACCGCATTTCCGACGCGGCCGTTTTCATTGGAGCCGGCTTCGCATGGGGCGGGAATGTTACACTCGGTTACATCGCAACCATTTTAGCCATCTTCACCGCTTACGTTCGTGCAGCAGGAAAAATTGCCGGAGCGCCTAACGAGTTCTGCGGACCAATGGCGAAACAACATCGCATGCTCGTCGTCACGCTCATCTGTGTTTATGCGGCAATCACGCCACGGTCCTGGCAGATGATTGCCTTTAATGATTTGAGGATCGGTCTAATGACTTTGGGGCTTGTCGTTATCGTCGCAGGCTGTCTTATCACGGTTATTCGCCGCGTAGCACGAATCGCACACGCGCTAGGAGCCTGATGAAGTACTCAGCCATGCCGCGTTGCTGTCGATTTTTCGTCTCTCCAAGGCGCGAGGAGGGCGCATACCTGAGGCGGTCTGTAACCGACGAGCAACGCTGGAGAGGCGAAAAAAGCGGCGCAACCCGGAGGGCGAGAACGCTTTGGGCTGTCTGGCGGCGTTGCTCGCTCCTTACAGGTCGCTGCGGACATGCTCGTCGCTCCCGTCTTGCCATCCAACCCAAAGCGTTCTCGCGCGACATGGCTGCGTACTTCAACAGGCTCCTAAAATGAGCCAGATCACCCGCGAACGGCTCTTTGGATTTCGTCACGCCTTTGACGACCGTGTGACTGTTGTTCTCACTCTGATTGCTCTCACTCTGTTTCTCGTGGCGCCAGTGCTGATTCTTATCGTGACCCGGGCAGCCAACAGCTCCAGCGATAAGAGAAAGGAACTCTGGGACCGTTATCGGTCCTGGATTTGGCTGGCGCTGTTCATCCTGATTCCGATTCTGGCAGGCGCTTTTTGGACGATCCTCGCCGTCGCGACGCTAAGTTTTCTTTGTTATCGCGAATATGCCCGCATTACCGGCTTGTTTCGGGAACGAACCATCAGTCTCATCGTGGTTATCGGCATTCTTTTACTCACGTTCTCGATCCTGGATAATTGGTATCGACTCTTTGTTGCCTTGTTTCCGCTGACAGTTGCGCTGATCGCCATCGGCGGATTGATCCCGGATCAACCTAAGGGCTACATCCAGCGCGTCGGCCTGGGTGTGCTCGGGTTCGCTCTTTTCGGAAGCGCGCTCGGCAACCTTGGCAACATGGCGAACGATTGGAACTATCGCCCGATTCTTTTGCTGATCATCTTCGCCGTGGAACTTAATGACATCTTTGCCTACATCTGTGGCCATTTATTTGGTCATCGAAAATTTGTTCCCAACACCAGTCCGAACAAAACAATAGGAGGTGCGCTCGGAGCAATCGCGCTAACTACGCCACTTGTTGCAGTCGGCGGGCATTTTATCTGGTCCGGCACGGCCCTCGACATGTCGGTGCGCCTGTTGGGCCTTGGCATCATTGTCAGCGTGGTTGGGCAATTCGGGGACCTGATGCTTTCCTCAATCAAACGTGACCTCGGCCTCAAAGACACGGCAAAACTCATTCCTGGACACGGCGGCATTCTCGACCGGTTCGATAGCCTGATCCTTGTTGCGCCTGCCGTGTTCCACTACGTCAATTACTTTGTCGGCTTCGCTGTCGGGCAACAGCAACACATTTTCAGCGGCTGGCAAATCTGATGGAACCCTGGAACCTCCAGCCAGCCCACGATACGGGCCTGACTCCAAGCGAACGGTTTCGCAGCGTGCGACGCGAAAGCGGACTTCTCGAAAGCCTCGCGCATCATGCTTGTTTTTCGCTGCTGCGAAGTTACTTCGCGATCGCACACCGACTGACGATCGTCGGCCGTGAGAAGCTGCCAGCGCAGGGACCGTTTGTGCTCGCAGCGAATCATTGCAGTCACCTCGACGCACTGGCTCTTGGAGCAGCACTCACTCCCCGCCATCGCGAACGCGCCTTCCCCATCGCCGCGGGCGACGTCTTCTTCCAAACGAAAATGACCAGCACGTTTTCGGCAATCATGCTCAACGCATTGCCGATGTGGCGAAAGAATTGCGGCCCGCACGCCCTTACGGATTTGCGCCGGAAATTACAGGAAGAAAAAGCGATCTTCATCATCTTCCCGGAAGGTGGGCGCAGCCGCACTGGCTCGATGACGCCGTTCAAGCACGGACTAGGAATGCTGGTGGCAGAAACCAACGTGCCAGTCGTGCCGTGCGCTCTTGTTGGAACTTTTGAAGCTCTGCCGCCAGAGCGAGATTTTCCGCGACCTGCCGCGATCAAGTTGGCTATTGGAAATCCGCTCCAGTTTGCATCAACAGCCAATGACCGCTCGGGCTGGTCGCAGATTGCGAAGAGCGTTGAGTCGCGTGTCCGCGATCTGGTTGGTCAGTCTCGCAAGGCGTAGTCAGCCAGCTTCTGTTCCAAATGTGGTGGAACGTGGGCGACGATCACAGCGTCGCTCCCTTCATAGCGCAGCTCCAGCACGTGGCCAACTCGATGGATCTCGGCGATTAACGCGGATTCATTCGACGGAATACAAAACCGCGAGCGCAACCGCCACGAGCTAAGCGCGTCTTCCAACGCCTGCACCAGTTTGTTAACGCCTTCTCCCGTTCGCGCAGAGATCGCGACGCTCCGAGGAAAGCGTTTCAAGTACGAACCGGCCAGCTCGTGATTGGGCAGGTTATCGATCTTGTTAAACACGATCAGAGTTTGCTTGCCGTAGGCATCCAATTCTTTGATCACGCCATCGACTGCTTCCATCTGCTCGTCCACCCGGGGATGACTAAGATCGACGATATGAATGAGCAGATCGGCTTCGCTCACTTCTTCCAGCGTGGCCTTGAACGATTCGATCAACGTGTGGGGAAGTTTTCGCAAGAATCCGACCGTGTCGGTGAGAAGGACGCGCTGTTTGTTAGGCAAAACGAAACTGCGCGTGGTCGGATCAAGTGTCGCAAAAAGTTTGTCCCCAGCAACGACATCCGCGCCAGTGAGCAAGTTCAGCAGCGTGGACTTACCAGCATTCGTATACCCAACCACTGCGGCGACAGGCCATTGATGTCGTTTGCGTCCTTCGCGCTGGATTGCGCGCGTTTTGCGCACTGATTCGAGCTCTCGCTCAAGCCGCGCAATTCGTTCCTGCACGCGGCGCCGATCAACCTCCAATTGTGTTTCGCCCGGTCCACGCGTGCCGATCCCACCCGTCTGTCGTGACAAGTGATGCCACATCCGGGTGAGACGCGGCAAAAGATACTGCAACTGGGCCAACTCAATTTGCAGTCGACCTTCCCGGCTGCGCGCGCGCTGCGCAAAGATATCAAGAATCAACTGTGTTCGATCGAGGACCTTACGCGCGAATAAATTTTCCAGATTGCGACCCTGCGCAGGTGAAAGTTCATCGTTAAAGATGACTGACGTCACCTGTTGATCCTGACACGAATCTTTGATCGATTCTGCCTTGCCGCGGCCGATGTAATACGGCGCAGTCGGTCTCGGCAATTTTTGCGTGACTGTATCGACCACTTTGGCGCCCGCGGAACTCGCCAGTTCGCGCAGTTCTTCGAGCGAATCCTGCAAATCCCATTTCGAGACCCCCTCCTTTTCCAGGCCAATCAGGAGCGCCCGCTCCTGTGTTTTATTCGGACGCGTTTCAATCATCCCTTTGCGCGAACCCCTGAAAACCTTCGTCGCTCCGAAAGCATTCGGAGCAATATCTCTGCTTCGTTGTGAGTAAGAAGCGACAAGTTCAGCGGTGAAAAATTAGTTTGCCGCCGAAACCAGGTCAACTGTCTTTTGGCGTATCGGCGCGTTGCCTGCTGAATCGCGGCGACACATTGCGTGATCGACATTTCGCCGTTGAGCAATTGACGGATTTCGCGAAAACCGATCATCTGCGATGCAGTTGTGCTCACTTCTCCGGCGGCGCGTACCTCTTCGATGACTCCGTCTTCGAACATCCTTTCGACCCGACGATTAACTCGGGCATAAAGCTCTTCCCGGTCGCGGAAAACGAAAACGCCTGTGGCCGGGATCGTTGATACCGGCTCGCCGCGGTCTGCTCTTGCGGCTACAGTCCATTCCTTTGCCTGTGCGGACGCTGGTTTCCCAGTGAGTAAACAAATCTCCAAGGCTCGGACAACGCGACGGCGATTCTTCATGTCGATCTTCCCCGCGGCTTGGGAGTCGAGTTCAATGAGTCGTGAGCGCAATTCATCCAAGCTCATCGCGTTCAATTTTTCGCGAAGCTTTGGATCGGATCCGGGCACCGTCGCTAGTCCATGGGTAAGCGCTTTGATATAAAGTCCGCTGCCTCCAACGATGATTGCGAGCTTGCCGCGCGACTGAATTTCATCAATGCCAAGCGATGCGACGCGTCGATATCTTTCTGCGTTCATCTCTTCGTGAAGCGGCGTTGTGCCGATCAGATGATGCGGAGCCTTGGCAAGCGTTGAAATATCTGGTTTTGCCGTCAGCAGATCGAGCCCATGATAAATTTGAAATGCGTCCGCGCTGACAATTTCTGCGCCTATTTCGCTCGCAACGTCAGCTGCCAGGTCGGACTTCCCGGTTGCAGTGGGTCCGACGATAAAAAACGTGCGCCTCATTAAATCACATTGAGTTTACCAATCTGGCGTCCCGCCAAAAACAAAATCCCCCAGATTGCTGCCCTCGCTTTCGCCCTTTGTGAGGCAATTGCAGGCTTGATTTTCGCAGGAGTTTTTACTTGAATCGCGGCGTGAGCCCTCCTGGTCACTCCCAAAGCTCACGACAGGGCGGATCCGTGTCGCGATGGCAGCCGGATTTTCGTGAGTCGAACGCGAATGGTTCGGCAACAATCGGGCGAAAACGGGCCATGCCGTTTACTACCACACATTGGAGTGTGGTATTGGAAGCGCAAAGTGAATCGCCTGCGGCACAAGAAGCCCTCGAAAAACTTTGCCGCGTCTATTGGCGACCCATTTACAGCTTCGTGCAACGGCAAGGTATTGCGCCCGAGGAAGCGGAGGATGTTACACAGGCTTTTTTTGCGGACTTGCTGGAGCACAAAAGTCTCACTGCCGTTCGCAAGGAGAAGGGACGCTTTCGTTCTTACCTTCTTGGAGCACTGAAATATTTTCTGGCCGACGAGCGGCGTCGCGCGATGGCAATTAAGCGTGGAAAAGGACAACGGCTTATCCCACTCGAAGAACTAAGCGCCGACGAACGGACGGAAATGGAACCCGCAGATCCAGTAACCGCAGAGCAGATTTACGAGCGTCGCTGGGCTTCCACGGTGTTAGAACACGTGCTTGGTCTTCTGAAGAATGAATACGTTGTGGCAGGCAATGCCGCGTTGTTTGATTCCTTAAAGCAACTGCTGCCCGACGAGCCGGGCTCCCCTTCACAAGCGGACATCGCCGTCCAACTAGGCATCACCGCCAATGCAGTCAGGCAGGCGTTTCATCGATTTCGACAGCGCTATCAATTGTTATTACGAGAAGAGATTGCCCATACGGTTGCTACGCCCGGCGACGTCGAAGACGAGCTTCGCCATCTCATCGCGGTAGTAAGAGGATAACGTGCGGTAAAATTTTGCGAAGTACAGTCGGGGAGCACTTGGCCAACGCTCCAATCATGATCAGAGTAATTAGAGCTTGCCGAAAGTGCGGCGCGAAAATTCTTTCCGACGCTCCGGAAGGACTTTGCACAGGCTGCGTGCTCGAGACAGCACTGGGGATCTTCGCGAACGCTGTAGCCGCTGGCGATGACAGCGGCTCTGCTAAAGACGTCGAAGCGAAAGAAGCAACCCAAAGTAAAACAACAGCGCGCGCCGCTAAGATGCTGGGAGAGTTGGGCGACTACGAGCTGCTGGAGGAAGTCGGGCGCGGCGGTCAGGGCGTCGTGTTTCGCGCAAAGCAGAAGAGCCTCAACCGCATAGTCGCATTAAAAGTCATTGGCCTTGGGCAGTGGGCCACCAAAGCGCACCTCAAGCGCTTTCGACTCGAAGCTGAAGCCGCGGCAAGCCTTGATCATCCATGCATTGTCCCAATCTACGAAGTGGGCGAGCGCGATGGCCAGTGCTTCTTCAGTATGAAGTTTGTCGAAGGCGGTCAGCTTGATGAGGTAGTTAAACACACTCCGCTTTCGACCCGGAAGGCGGTCGAGCTCATCGCAAAGGTGGCCCGCACCGTTCATTACGCGCATGAACACGGCATTTTACATCGAGACATCAAACCCGGAAACATCCTGCTTGATCAAAACGGCGATCCGCATCTCACCGATTTTGGCCTTGCCCGATTAGTCGAATCTGAGAGCACAGTCACGCGGACTTTGGAAGTGCTGGGCACACCCAGTTACATGGCGCCGGAACAAGCAGCCGGTAATAATCCCACGACTGCGGGACTAACCAGCACAACAGATGTGTACGGGCTTGGCGCAGTGCTTTACCAGCTTCTAACCGGCCATCCACCTTTTGCTGGAGGAACAACCTACGAGACTATCAAGTTACTTCTGGAAACTGAGCCGAGGCCACTGCGTCTGTGGAATCCAAAAATAGATCGCGATCTTTCTACCATTTGCATGAAGTGTTTGGAGAAAGATCCACACCACCGTTACTCTTCCGCTCTCGCGTTGGCAGAAGACCTTGAGCGCTGGCTAAGGCACGAGCCGATCCAAGCCCGGCGCACCGGAATTGTTGGCCGAGGGAAAAAATGGCTGCAACGAAATCCAACGGTTGCGGCTATGGTGACATTGTCGCTCGCCCTGATAGCAGCGGTAGGCATGATCGTTTGGAAAAGCGAGTTATTCCACCCAACGGGAACGACGGGAATCGCGGTGTTGCCGTTTGAAAACTTGAGCAACGACAAAGAAGACGCCTCTTTTGCCGACGGTGTTCAGGACGACCTTCTGACCAAACTGGCTAAAATTGCGGATCTCAAGGTGATCAGCCGCACCAGCGTGATGGAATTTCGCGGCAGGCACAATAGCCGCGAGATCGGCGACGCGCTGCGGGTATCGCACGTTTTAGGGGGCAGTGTCCGTAAGACAGGTGCCTGGCTTCACATCAACGCGCAGTTGATCGACACGCGCACCGATACGCACGTCTGGGTGGAGCAATACGATCGCGATTTGAAAGAAATGTTCGCGATCCAGAGCGAGATCGCGCAAAAAGTCGCAGAGCGCCTTCACGCCAAAATCTCGCCTGTTGAAAGGCTAGCCATTGAGCACCCGCCAACTGCTGATCTCACCGCCTTCGATCTCTATAACCGCGCCAAAACTTTTCTTCTGACTGTGATCAATGCGAGCAATACCAATACTGGGGAAGAAGATTTGCTGCGGGCAGCCGATTTGTTGAACCAAGCTGTCGCGCACGATCCAACCTTTTTCCAGGCTTACTGCCAACTCGCTTGGACTCACGACTACCTTTACTTCCATGGCTTCGATCGCACACCTGCGCGGTTGGCGTTAGCTGAAGCAGCTGTCCAGGCGGCATTTCGCCTCCGTCGGGATGCAGGCGAAGCGCATTTGGCACGTGCGTGGAATCTCTATTGGGGATACCGCGATTACCATGGCGCATTGGCTGACTTGGACATTGCTGGCAAGGCCCTGCCCAATGACGCTCGCTTATTCGAGCTCAGAGGCTACATCGAGCGTCGCCGACCAGGTGGTAGTCAAGAAGAAGCGTTACGGAATCTCGAGCGCGCGATCGAGCTCGATCCCCGCAATGTTCACCTGCTGACGCAAACTTCGACTAGTTACGAAAACCTCCGGCGCTACCGCGACGATGAAAGGATCTTGGATCGCGCTTTGGCTGTCGACCCGAACAATCTCGACGCGAGAGTCTCCCGCGCGTTCGTGGAATTCGACTGGAAAGCTGATACCGGGCCTTTGCATCAACTGATCGATGAACTCCGCCTGAAAGATTCTGCCGCAATCCAAAGTATGGCCGATAGCTGGCTTCTCTGTGCACTGGCAGAGCGCGATCCCACTTCCACTGCTGAGGCTTTAGCAGCGTTAGGCCAGCACAGTATTGGTAACGAAACAGTAAAATTCACTCCGCGTTTCGTAAAAGGTCTTATCGCTCGGATGGCAAAAGACGATGTCAAAGCACGTGCCGCCTTCATTATCGCGCGCGCGGAACAGGAGAAATTGGTTGGCGCCAATCCTGATAACGCTGGTGCTCTATGCGCGCTTGGTTTAATAGACGCTGCCCTGGGGCGAAAAGAGGAAGCGCTGCACGAGGGTCGGCGTGCCGTTGAGCTGCTTCCCTTTGAAAGAGATGCAATCGGCGGGCGGCGCATGACCGAGTACTTGGCCGTCATTGCTGCGTGGGTTGGCGATAAGAACCCCGCCTGCGAACTGCTTGGCACCGCCATTCGCCCGCCAGCGCCAGTCACCTATGGCGAATTGAAGCTTCTCCCATTCTGGGACCCGCTGCGCGGCGATCCATGCTTCGAAAAAATCGTCGCCTCCCTTGCACCGAAATGAATTTGACCACGGATCACACGGATAACACGGATGGGAACAAGCACGACAGAGCTTGCCCTGACCGAAATCGAGTGGGGCTGGGCCGAGTCGCGTGTCCAATTGTAGGGCGTCTATGTCAGACGCCGGCCAGAGTGTCTTTCCACTGGAGACGAGACATTTCGTTGCTGCCTTCGTAATCTCCTGTAAAAAATCGGCGTAACGCAGCGCGAAATTTTACGAAGTACATCAGTGAATGGCCAGAAGGCCAAAACGATGAAACGAAAATTAGTCGTCAAAAGGGAGAAAGGAACAACAATGAATCCGCTACCTCAGTTCAAAAAAACAATCCTACCACTTCTTATCGCAGTGGCGTTCGTTCTGATGCCCAACGCGTCGGCTACGCTGCCGCCGGGGAACACCGTCCAGCAGTGGAACAAGATCGCCGAGGACACAGTTGTGGGTTCGGGCACGTTCCAGCCGGAGGGCGTCATTTACATGGCCTACGTCTCGGCTGCGGTGTACGATGCGGTGGTCGCGATACAGGGCGGTTTTGAGCCATATGGTCCTTCGATCACGGCACCGCCGGGGGCATCGGCCGATGCGGCAGTCGTCGAGGCCGCATACCGAACGCTGTGGGCCTACTTCCCGC
>WNFY01007652.1_pt1 | contig 15003 bp, 13 predicted proteins | sample 5400091 | NCBI WGS metagenome assembly WNFY01 (sample SAMN13153364, study PRJNA577476) | soil metagenome | isolation source: 60 cm soil or saprolite under grassland replicate 1 | place: USA:California | collected 2016-06-15 | reverse complement strand
AGACCGAAAACTTTTGCTCTCCGGGCCTTGACAGCTCCTCCTCTCGAAGAGCGCGGCAGCAGTCAGGAAATGCCCGGAGTGTGCCGGGCAGGATCTGCTGCGCGCGGAAACAGGAGGGAAGTCATGACCCCGGAATTGTCATCAGGGAATGTCTGCGCCAAGCGCATGTCACCAAACGGCGAGGCCCGCGCGGGCCTGATCATCAGCGGCCTGGCCAGGGCCGACCTGCTGGAGTTCCTGCCCGGCCGCCGCAACAGGAACGCGGTCACGTCGGTGGCGGCCTGCGAGCGCACCTGGGCCCGTCAGGGCCGCTGGGGCGAGGTCATCCGCCAGGGGATCGGCGAATGGGCATGGGGCACCGGCGGTCCGCTCACCCGGGACAACGCCGTCCTGTTCGTCACCTGGGCCGAGGTCCTGGCCGTCGTCGCCCGGGGCTGCGCGGACGGGTACCGCGAGCGGTACGAGGCCGCTTACCGGGCGTGGCGGGAGCAGGTGTCCGCGGGCGCACCCTGGTACGTGACGCCGGAGTACCTCGCCGAGGCCCAGGCCGCACTGATCCGCTACGGCTGCGAGCAGCCCGAGGCCCAGGGAGCCCTGTTCTGATGGCAGCTCCGGCGCCCGCCCAGGGCTCCCTGTTCTCCAGGTGCCCAGTCTGCCGCGAGAACCTGGTCGCCGACCCGCGCGAGCCGTGCGGGGAGTGCATCGAGGCGTTCGGCCCGATGCTGCGCCGCGGCGGCCGGCAGGTGTCCGCTGAGGAGTTCGCGGCCGAGCTGGACCGGAGCGACGCCGAGGTGCGCTTGGCGGTCGCCCGACAGCGGGAGATAGCCCGGTGGTCCGCATGACGAGGCCGGCATCAGGGGCGAGGTGCGCGAGTACGGTGTCAGGTCTCCTCTGGTCTGGCCACTGTTCATGGTTCTGACCTGCCCGTTGGCCAGTTGTCCTGAGACAGGCCATTCACTATTCGTCTCAACACGTGTGGCCAATTCCTGGGCCGCCCGGTTGGCCTTACGCTGATCACATCCGACCGCAGCGAGCGGGCTACTGGCGGCGATCAAGGGTGCCGATAACGATGGACCCGTCAGCACCCGCTATGGCGTCCAGTTTCCTAAACGGCCTCGGCGTGGGCTGTGGCTATGATCTGTCTCGTCACGCACAGGGTGGAGATCCGCATCGTCTCGCAGGGCCTCGGCCCGCTCTGTCGAGCATCCGCGCCGCCGCAACTCGTCGTGAATGTCCTGCAGGTGGGCCGTGATGAGCTCTTGGTCCTGCGCCATCCGGCGCACCTCGATAACCGCGAGGCGGTAGGGCATCGGCCCCGCCGGCGTCGGCCATTGCCGAGTCACATGTCCCCACCACGCGAACATCCCGTGTTCGCCGAGTCGCCGCAGCAGCTCGCTCATCCTTGACGCCGTGCGGACCCGTTCCGCCCCTCCGAGTTCGCTGATGATGTCGCAGTCTTGCAGCTCGCCGGACAGCTCGCGATCGCCGCCTCCTCGTCGGCGTCGTGCGGCTCGCAATAATCGAACTGCAGCGCGTCGTCGCCAGCGACGGCATCGAGCAGCTCCTTGCCAGTGCGCGCGTGTGTCATACGCAGCTGCACGGTTTCCGATTGCGCGCGAACCGACACCTGGAGGCTCTGCTCCACCCATCGTTCGTGCGCCCCCTTGAGCTCACAGACCGTTGCCGTGGGAAACCTTCCTGGCTGTGAATCAATCAGCCGGTGATCGCTCGCACAAAGCAGAATCAGGTTGTCGTACCCGTCCATGTCACCGCCGGGTATCGGCTCGCCAGCCCGCGCGCTGGTTGGCGTTCGCCCGACGACATGGCACTCGTCGCCGACAACGGCGTCCCCGTCAGCCTGCGATCCGCGGTGTACCAGCCGACACCTGCACTTCGCGCAGCGTCCACCAGAGGCGGCCCAGAGGCGCTTGCGCGTCTTGTCAGTGATCGCCACTCAACTCCCACCCTTCTCCAGTGAACCGACCACTCCCTGCCATAGCCCACGCCGGGTCTTTCGGAAACTGGACGTCATAGCGGGTGCTGACGGGTCCCATTGTTCAGCGCTACAAGTCGGCATATGCCGTGGCGTTCAGGATCCTCCACCAATCCTTGTCACAGGCCGTGACCGCCGCCGCTGCGGTACGCGCGCCCGCCACCGATCTGTTTCTGATCATCGATGCGCGCAAGACTGGGAGCCTGCTCCGGTGACTTCCGGCCGGTTCCATCTCGAGGGGGAAAATCATGACAACCCCGGATACTTCCACACTGCGGCCCGACCTGCTGGCCCGCCACCAAGAGGCGCAGGTCCAGGACGACGAGGCCAAGGCGCGCAAGGCGGCCGCCGACGCCGCCACGTCCGAGCTCACCCTGACCCAGGCCAGGTACAAAGCCCTCGTCCCCGATCTCACCGGCGTCGCGACGAACGCCGTGACCGACAAGTCGGCCGGCGTGGCGTTCTCCGGGCTGGTGACCCACTCGGCGCTCAATAACGCGGCCAAGGTCATCGCCGACCGGATCGCGGCCAAGCTTACCGGCCCGGACCAGGGCCGCCAGCCGGTCATCCTGGTCACATCGCAGACCGACCTGCTCACCAGCGATCTGCTGTCCACCACGGTGAAGGCCTGCCTGAAACAGCTCCTCGAGCTCGCCAAGCAGGTGCTGGCGCTGACTGAGCCGACCGAGCTAGCGCCATCCGGTATTGCGGCAGGGGCCGAGCAGTGGTTCAGCTTTCTGCTGCCGCCGACCACCGCCGGCGTAGCCGCGCCGAGCGGTGCGGCCGCGGCCGGAGTCGTCGGGCTGGCCGGCCTGGGACCCGTCGGGCTGGCCGCCGCCGCGGCCGCCGCGGTTCCCTCGATCATCTCGCTGTTCTCCTCGACCACCACGGTCAAGGACCACACCGAAGACATCACCGACCTGACCACGACTACGTCGGTCCTGGCCGCGGTGGCGGACAAACTCAGCGGCTACACCCTCGTGCACGAGGATTTTCGGCTCGCGCCGGAGAAATCGCAGATTCGCGAGGACTACAGGCTGCTCGCGGACAGGCGTGCCAGGCTGATCATCAGGCAGCAGCAGATGCAGGCGATCAAGAACGGAGCCGGTGCGTGGCTGTCCGGTCTCCAGGTCACCGATGAGGAGCTCGCCCGTTACGGCGCGCAGCAGCCTGAGCCGGAGGCCGAGCCAGCACCAGAGGCAGCGGCAGCGTCCGAGGCCGAGTCGCGTGCCGCGGTCCGGGAGGAGCTTGAGTCCGTCAGCGCCGAGGCCGACCAGCTGGCCCAGCAGGACGCCGAGCGGCAAGCTGAGCGGGTGGCTTGGATTGACGAGGCGGGCATTAAAGAGCCCGTGGTGCGGTTCGATTCGGTCAGTGCCGCCGCCGCTCTGCCTGTCATCTCCGGCGCGATTACCAGCATCGACGAGTTCACGACCGCGGTGAACGCCACCGCCGCCGGCGCGCGCTCGCCGCTGGCCATCGCGTCGCTCAACGAACTGCTGCACCAAGGCGGCGCCGATGGCATCAGCTACGTGCTATCGGTGTAGGTGCTCGGCGGCCGGTCCGAGCAGTACACCAAGGACCGGCGTGTGGGCTTCGACACCTACACGACGCTGGCCGACGCCTCGGTCTCGTTCATGCTCTACGACGTGGCCGACCAGAAGATCATCAAGTCGGGGATAGCGAACGGCGTAAGCTCGGTCCACGGTCGCCTCGGCAAGCCGCTCCCGAACGCCGCGGACGCCATCAAGGAACTGGCCGCGGACGCCCCGCCGACGAACCAGTCAGGCCAGCCGCCCGGGCCTCGCAAGAAGTGGTGGCGCCCCTAGTCCTGAGCGCGCCCGCGCGCTCGCCGAGCAGCTGCGCCCCGCCGGCATCGGGCTCGGTTTCCTCACTGGCGAGCTTTAGGGCTCGCACGACCCGCCCGGCGTCGTGTTCACCGTGCTCGCAGCGCTGTAGGGACGCCTGCACATCAACTGAGAATCCGCCACATCCGCTGAGACCGGACAGTCGCCGGAGGTACCGGGCCGCCACGCCGACCTGCGGCTTGGCCAGTGTGCCTGATCGCGTTAGTTGCCACTAGGAAGTAGGGCCGACCTGGGGCCGCGAGTCTCGCGGATCGCGCTTGTTGCCACTGCTGGATCGCGCTAGTTGCAACCTGGAGCAGGTTCTCGCGCAACCTGCTACCGATACCTATTCAACGGTGATTAACTGACAGTAACGACCTATGTACGTTTCCATGGATGTATGGAGAGTACGGGACAGTGCGGGCCGGGCATGCAGGGTCCGCTGTGGTCGCACCTGGCCGGCTGGGATGACCTGTTCGTTCCAGTGCCGTCAACGGACGCGTCGCGTCTGGATCTGGGAGAGGGATGGCCGGATCGCTGGCTGGTGGCGCGACGGGTTAACGGGGATGAGGTTTCCTGCACGGTGCGGGATCTGTCCCGGATGCCCGGCGCGGACGGCGGCCCGGTCCGGTGGTTTTCCTGGCAGCGCGCACAGGGGCATCGCCCCGGACTGCAGTACCTGGTCAGCACGGGCCGGCATCACGGGGCCGAGAGCACGGAGGAGGCCAGGGTGCTGCTGGCCCTGGACTTTGCGGGGGATCTTATTGATGTGGTGTCCCAGCCGCTGCGGATCCGGTTCACCACGAGGGCCGGGAAGGCCAGGGAGCACACGCCGGACTTCCTCGCGGTGACCCGGTCGGGCACGTGGCTGATCGACGTGCGGCCCGAGCCGCTGATCGAGGATAAGGACGCCGAGTCGTTCGCCGCCGCGGCCGAGGCTGCCCTGGCCTGCGGCTGGCGGTATACGGTCGCGGCCCGGTGGCGGGAGCACGTCCTGGCGTCGCTGGACGCGCTGTCCTCGCAGCGGCGGCCGCTGTCGGACCCGCTGGGGCTGCGACCGGGGCTTCTCGCCGCTGCCGGGAAGCGGGGTGCCCGGTTCGGGGAGGTCGCCGCAGCCAGCGGCTGCGAGCCGGTCGCCCGCGCCCAGCTGCTGCACCTGATCTGGCACCGGCAGGTCGGGATCGACCTTGCCGGGCCCTTGGCGGACCGGTCACTGCTGGTCCCGGGAGTGCCGCGGTGAGAGCGGAGACGGTGCTGGAGCTGACGGCCGGCACGGAGATCGTGCTGGACGGGCGGGAGTGGACGGTCGAGCGCCGCGAGCCGCACCTGGGCCTGGTCCACCTGGTCAGCGAGGACGGCGCCCGCCAGCAGGTCAGCCTGCGGTTCCTGGCCTGCCACCCGGGCTGCTGGCCGTCGTCGCGGGCCGCCGCCGGAGGAGCTGACCGGGGGCGCCAGCCCCGGACGTCCGGCGACCTGAAGCCGGGCAGGCGGGAACTGGCCGAGCTGCGGATGGCGCACCTGCTGGAAGTCGCCACGGGATTCCGCAGCGGGGATCCGCTGCGTCCCGGCCCGGCAGAGCCGAAGCCGGAGTATGACCCGGCTGCCACTACGCTGACCCGCCGGCGGCGGGCCAAGGTCGAGGAACTGAAGGCGCTTGACCCCGAGCACGCCCGGATGCTCGGCCTGAACGCGGTCAGCTACTGGACCCTGATCCGGTGGGAGAACGGCCGCCGCCGGTTCGGGCTGGTCGGCTGCGCGGACGACCGCTGGCTGCGGGAAAGCGGCGGCCACCCCAGCATCACCAGGGAGGTCCGGGAAGCGATCTTCTCCGTCCGGGACGAGGCCCGGCTCAGGTCGAAGGTGACCATGCGGACCAAGGCGAACATGATTCACCAGTACGTCCGGGAGAAGTACGGCCCGGACACGCCGGTCCCCAGCTACCCGGTGCTCTGCCGGGTCTGGCGGGAGTGGTTCGGCCCGGCCGGCGGCCGGCAGGCTAATGCCAGGTCGGCGGACCTGCCGCAGAAGAACGGGCACGTGCTGGTGCACAGGCCGGGTCAGGTCGTCGCGCTCGACACCACCGTCTTGCCGGTAATGGTCCGCGAGGGAGTCTTCGGGGACCCGGTCCGGTGCCATCTGAGCCTGGCGCTGGACGTTTACACGCACTCGCTTTGCGCGTTCCGGCTCACGCTCGTGTCTGACACCTCGGTGGACATCGCGATGCTGCTGCGCGACGTGGTCATGCCGCTGCCGATGCGACCGGACTGGGGAGAGGACCTGGAATGGCCGTACCCGGGCATTCCCGCCGCGATGGTCGCCGAGTTCGCCGGGCACAAGGTGGCGGCCCTGCCGTTCTTCGCTCCCGAGACGGTAACTACTGACCACGGCAGTGTTTACCGAAATCATGCTCTGGTCGAAAGCCAGCGGGTGCTCGGCTGCAGCATCCTGCCGGCGAGGGTGCTGCGCCCGACCGACAAACCTCGGGTTGCATACTGCACCTCTTCGGAAGGATGGGCGGCTAGGTGGCGTTCATGCAGGTCGCTGGGTGTCGTGCCGGCGTCCTTGGTGGCGGGCCGGCGGGTTGGGCCCGGGTGGGTGGTAGAGGACTTCGGCTTTGTCGTTATACCGCTGCCCGCCGACAATTCCGGCGTGGTACCAGATTTTGACGGTGGAGGTGGACACGCCGAGCAGTGCGGCCATCTCGTCAAGGGGGATGAGGCCGGCGTCCAGCAGCCGCTGGCGGCGGCTGCGTAGCTGGTAGGTGCGGATGACGCGCTGCACCATGACGGGGGTGAAGGGCCGCCCTTCCCCGTTGGGCAGGCCGCGGCGGCGGAGGATGCTGGCGATCTCGGCGCAGGTGTGGTGGTCCAGCAGCTTGTCGATCTCGGCGATGGTGCTGGCTTTGGTCTGCCGGATCTTCCAGGCCGGCTCGGGCACTGGCAGGGTGAGGGTGCGGTGCTGGCCGCCGGCCAGGCGGACGTGCGCGGTGATGGTGTCGCTGGTCCTGGTCATGGTGACGTCGGTGAGCAGCAGCCGGGCGATGCGCTTGCGTTCGCGCATCGGGGTGGCGGGGTCGTTCCAGATGCCGGGCAGGTCGGTGACGAGCTGGGCGATCCGGTCCTTCTGGGCATCGGTGAGTTGTCCGGTGTGCTGTTCGCGGGCCTGGTCGTAGGCGGCCTGGGCGTCGTTGAGCGCGCGCAGGGCGGTGTTCCAGCCGGCTTCGAGGGTGCCGGCGACGAGCCGGTTGGCCGGATCGACGGCCAGGTAGCGGCGGCGGGCCAGGTCGGCGTGGTAGCGGGCGCGCTCGACGTGCGCGGCGCGCAGCGCGTCGGCGTCGGCGGCTCGCTGCCGGAGTTCGGCGGAGACCTGGAGGGCGGCCTCGACGGCCAGCGGGGTGAGGGTGCTGATCAGCAGCTGGCCGACGTGCTCGTCGAGGGTGTGGCCGGGGATCGCGGCGCAGATGCGGCGGGCGTTCTCGATGCCGTCGCGCTGGCAGAGGTAGGTGGGCAGGTCTTTCCCGCCGCGGGCGTGGTAGCGGACGGTCATCCGGTTGCCGCAGCGGCCGCAGATGATGATGCCCGGCAGCAGGGCGGGGCCTTCGCGGGGCGGCCCGGCGGCGCGGTCGCGTCCGTGCGCGGCGGCGTTGGCCGCCAGCCTGGCGATGTTGGCCTCGTGCTGGCCCAGGGTGATGTAGCCGGGGTGGGCGCCGGGGATGAAGGAGGTCCACTCCTCGCGGGGCAGGTGCCGGGTGCTGGCTTTGCCGCCGGGCAGGAGCGGGTGGGTGGTCCGGCCGTAGGTGAACACGCCGGCGTAGCGGGGATTGTGCAGCACCCGCAGCACGGTGGAATGCAGCAGCGGCTGCCAGTCGACCTCGCCCTTGCGGGGTCCTTTGTGGTGCCGCCAGGGGAAGGACAGCCCGGCCGCGCGGAAGGCTTTCACGACGGCGGTGGCCGACCCGGCGGCCTCGAAGGTGGTGAACAGGTGCCGCAGCGCGCCCTGGATGGCGGTGTCGGGGTCGAGGATGACGTGCCCGGCGGCGTCGTAGACCAGGCCGATGGGCAGCAGCATGACGAGCTCGCCGCGGCGGGCCTTGGAGATCTGCCCGCCGCGCAGCCGGGCCCGGATGAGATGCAGCTCTGCCTCCGAGAGGGCGCCTTTAAGGCCCAGCAGGAGCCTGTCGTTGAAGTTCCTCGGGTCGTAGAGGCCGTCTTCGTCGCAGATCAAGGTGCCGGACAGGCCGCACAGCTCGAGGAGCTGGTGCCAGTCGGCGGAGTTGCGGGCCAGCCGGGAGCATTCCAGGCCGAGCACGATCCCGGCCCGGCCCAGCGACACTTCGGCGACTAGCTGCTGGAAGCCTTCCCGGTCGGCGGCGCTGGCGCCGGACTGGCCCTGGTCGATGTCGATCACGGTGATCTGGTCGATTCCCTGCTCGTCTCGCACGGCCTCACCCCGCGGCAGGTGCGCTTTAATAACCAAGTGGCCTTCCCGGCCGTGGCACGGATTCTCATGGCTCCGAACAGCCCGGTTGTCGCCTCGTTCGCCCCCGAGCCGTTCGTCAGCGGCGGCGAGGCGGCGGTGGGCCTGGAGGAACTCGCCGATCTGGACCAGGGGGCAACCCAGGACTTCCCCATCCAGGGCTATGCGGTCACGGCGAAATGGGCGAAGCAGAACCCCAACACGCTGAAGGCGTTCACCATTGCCCTGTCCCAGGGACAGCAGATCGCCGACACCGACCGCGCCGCGGTGGAGAATGTCCTCGCGAAATACCTGGGTATCGAGAGGCAGTCGGCCGCGTTCATCTCGCTCCCGGCCTTCCCGCTCGGCGTCGACGCGGTGCGGCTCCAGCGCGTGGTCAGTTCCATGAAGCGGTTCGGCCTGCTGCCGAAGAGCACCAACTTCCAGGTCACCAGCATGATCGCCGGCTGACCCGGCACCGGTTCGTTTCGTCCGCCCCCGGATGCCGAGTGGTTCCCCTGGCACGGCCGGGCCAGCTCGATCACCTCATCCACCCGGCGGCGCCCGATGCCGGCCGTCCGCGCGAGCGCCAGCAGGTTGTTGCGGGCCGACGGTCCGGGATGGACCGACCTCGCGTCTAGCAGGATGCCGAGCTCTGACATCGGGGCGGCAGCCTCGGGGTAGTGCTTGCCATTGACTCGCACCGTCCCGCTCGGCACCACTGAGTGGACGTATCGCTCGCCGCCAGCCACGATGGAGACAGAGAAAAGGGGGGTTACGATGGCTGACACGCCGCTCGTGTGGGAAGACCTGGCCAGATACAAGGCTGAAGGCCGCTTCCTGGACGGATATCCCGACGACCAGCGGACCTTCTTCGCCCCGCGGGATAACGTCCACGGGCTGCTGGTCGCGCTGCTGGACAGCGCCCAGCACTCTATCGTGGTCAACATGTTCGGCTATGACGACGACGAGCCACACGAGAAGCAGATCCTGGCCAGCTGGGCCAACGATGCCTTCGGCAACAGCATCGCCATCGGCACCAGCTCGGTGCACAACGCGATCTCGCACCTGAAGATCGTGATCGTCGACGGCGTCTACACGGTCAAGGGCTCGACCAACTGGTCCTTGTCGGGCGAGCAGCAGCAGGATAACGAGCTCACCCTGAGCCGCAACGCGGTGGTCGCCGCCGAAACCCGCGCCATCCTCGACCTGAATCACGACTTCATGCTCAAGCAGATGGTCGGCACCAAGCTTGACGTGAAAAAACTCCAGGCCCCCACCACAAGCGCAGCCATGCCACCCCTGCCCCCAGCCCGAGCGGCACCATAAGTCCTGAGAGCAGCCACTGGAGAAATGCGGCTCACGCACATACTGAATAGAGAGCGAAAGACACCTCTCTCGATTCTCACCGCAGCCGGACTTGTTCAAGTAGGGCACAGCAAGCTGCGCTGGAGCGGGATGATTGTGGATATAGTTCATCCCGATCTTCCGAGGATAAACAGTGTTAACCGGTTCTTCCTCGAGTATTGTCTCGTCTCGCAGAGGCCTTTGCTGATCGCTAGCAGCGACGGGACGGTCTCTTCGCTCCCCTGTCCGACGACCTTCGCGCTTCTCGCGCTGAAGCTGTACTCTGTCACTCTGTTCGCAGCCGGGGTGTCCTCGAAGGTCCTCTGCCCCGCATCAGGGACCTTCGGCCCTGGGCCGACGGCATCGGTGCCGGCAGCCTGGCGTTATGACGGACCTCGGAGGTCGGGGCGCTCATCCCCGGGCTGTGCGCCCGGCGGGGCAGACCGCGGATCTGCCACCTGGCTACCCGCAGGAGTACCGGCGGGTAGCCACGCTGCGCGATGGGCGCAGTGTCCTCATCCGCCCCATCCAGCCCAGTGACGCGCCCGCGCTGGCCGAAGCGATCGAGTCCGCCGACGCCGACACTATCCGCCGCCGGTTCCTCGGCGGCCACCCTCAGGTCACGCCCGAACTCCTCGATTACCTCACGACCGTCGACTACACGAGCCGGTTCGCGCTCGTCGCTGTCGAACCCGCCCGCCAGCGCGGTGTCGCGGTTGCCCGCTACGAGCCAGCCGAACAGGACGGCACCGCGGACGTCGCCGTTGCGGTCACCCCGGGCTGGCGCGACGTCGGCCTGGCCACCGAACTCCTCCGCATGCTCGCCCAGGCCGCCAGCGAACGGGGCATCCATACGTTCACCGGGACGTACCTCGCCGACAACCGCCCGGTCACGGCCCTGATCAACGACGCGGACGAGCCCGCGAACCGGGTCACCTCCCGCGGCATCGCCGAGTTCTCCGTGCCGCTTCCCCCCGGATCGAGGGCCCTGGGGCCCGATCACGAGGGCACAGGGAACACGAGGGCACAGGGAAGTAGTGGGCCAGGCTGACGGGGACCGAACCGACCCCGGCCGCCAGGTCGGCTGCCACCCGTGCCGCGCTGCGTAAGCTCGGCCAGTGGCTCGGCAGTTAGGCGTTGCTGTACTTCAGTGCTATACGGTCAGCAAGAACGGCCGGTTGCAAGATCACAACCAGCCGTCTACCTGGGTGGGCGATACTGGGATCGAACCAGATGACCTCCTCGGTGTGAATGGGGTCCGGTCATCTTCCTGGCCACGGCTTTCCGGTGGAAGGCCAGGTCAGAGGCTTCTCTTCGGCATAGTTGGGAGAGATTCAGGGCGGTCCGCGCTAGTCGCGACCTCCCAAATTCCTCCCAGTTGATCATGGAGGAGCAGCTCATGCCCGATCCCCATTCCACCAGGCACGCAACGGAGGCGGGGCGATGACGACGCTTACCGCTTCCTCGCAGCTCACCGATGGCTGCGACGTGGCCATGGCTAACGCTATCGACCGGCTTATTCGCATCTCCACGGCGGTCGCTGTACTCGCGGTGGCGAGCGTCGCCGCGTATGTGTCGTACTGGCACGCCTACGCGGTCGTACGGACCCACGGCGAGAGTGGCCTCACCGCCCGGCTGGAACCAGCCACGATCGATGGCCTGGTCTACGCCTCTAGCATGGTGATCTTGTACGCGGCGAGGCACGGGAGTCCCGTGCCTCGCTTGGCCCGCTGGCTGCTCGGGCTGGGGATCGCGGCCACTTTGACGGCGAACATGGCCCAGGGCTGGTCACATGGTCCTGTCCGGAGCTGCGGTCGCGGCCTGGCCTGCGGTCAGTCTCGTGGGTTCATATGAGCTCCTGGTCTGGCTCATTCGCACTGCTGGGACGGTGGAACGTGGAGTCTCAAGTGAGCACCCAGCCGCGGCCGACGGCGGGCACCATTGTCAGGTCTCAAGTGAGCTGGCCATTTCTCGCGGATATGGCCAAGCAGGTGGCCAGGTCTCACGAGAGCTGGCTGTGCCGGATCGTGATAGTTGCAACCTGCTTACGCTAGTTGCGACCATGATCATGGACGGTGTTCAGGTGCTGTTGTTAGCCAGAGCGATTTCACCCGCTGTAGTCGATGTCTTTGGCGAGACGATCGCCGTGCTCGATGAGAAGCTTGCGCAGTTCGGCGTAGTGGATGAACCGGCCGGGGCGCGTGAGCAGGGACCATGTGCTGCTGCGGTTCCTGGCCCAGTCTCTCTGGACTGGTCCGGGCTGGCTGTCCTGGATCGGGTGAGGGGCGAACCTGGGCTCGCCCTGAGTGACGTAAGCCCAGGTGAAGGCCGATGCGGCTTGCCGCTTGCGGTCGTTCAGGACCGGCTGGACCGGACCTGGGACAGGTGCTAGGCGGGTGGTGAGCTGCTGCCATGTGCCCGGACCCAGGCACCATTCACGCATGGCCTGGCGGCGGCGCTGGTAGTTGATGAGGCCGGGGTCGGAGTCCAGTTGCGCTGCGAGGTTGCGGAGGGCTGCGGTGAAGTCGCCGGGGCCGTGGTCACGGAGCCACCGGGTCAGGTCGGGTGCGTATTGGTGTGTGGATCCGGGGGCTCGGATGCCGAGGTAGCTCGCGGCGTCTCCCATGGATCCGCCGGCTGCCCACTGCACGAGGATGACGGCTCCTGCGCGGCGCATCGACTTGGCCACCCGGTAGCCGAGGCGGGCGAGGTGCGCGTCATACCAGTCCTGGGGTAAGAGGGCGGGGATGTGCCTGGGGCGGTAGCCGGCGGTCCGGGACGGGGCCTTGCGGCTGTTCGGGCCGGCGGTTCGCCGGAAAACGCGCGTGGCCGGCTCGGCGGCGTCGCGCAGTGCCGCCGAGCATTCGGGATGGTGCCGGTCGAGGACCCGTGCCCAGGAAGACTTGCTGGGGCTTCCCGTCTTGCGGGTTTGGACGTGCCGGGCCACGGTGCCTGCTAGGTCCGGGCTGTCCAGGATCGTGAGGGCTGCGGTGAGCAGCCCGGCGGTGGCCAGGACGTCGCCTGGCGGTCTGGCCAGGGCCCGGTAGGAGCTGATGTTCAGCCGGTGGACGTGCCTGCTGACTGCTGCCGCCATTGGAGGGTCCATAAGCTCCCGGCCGAGGGGCCAGGAGTCGCATAGCAGTGCGGTGATGACCTTGATGTCGGTGAAGGTGGTGGCAGCGGCCTCGGCCGTGTGCAGGCCGTCGAGGAGGCTGAGCAGCCGTTGCTGGGCGTCCAGGGTGTCCTGGCCGGCCGGATCCGGCCTGCCGTTCCCGGTGCCTGGCAGGTCCAGGCGGGTGCCGCAGGATGGGCTGGCCGGGCCCCTGCCGGCGGCGCGCGCTGGCCGGCGGCATTGCGCCGGGTGCATGGCGCTGCCGGCGGCATAGCGGATGAGTTGCCAGTTGCCCTGCTCGGTGGGTGAGTGCTCTTGCGGGCAGTCATCCATGAGGAGCAGGCGGTGCTGGGGGCAGGCGAAGGCGACCGGGAGGATCCAGTATTTCCGCCACGGGCCGCCGTACTGTTCCTGGACGGGGCTGCCGTCGCCGCGCAGGCAAGACGGGCAGTAGCGGATACCAGGGCTGAACAGCCAGGACTCGCGGACTGCCGACTCCGGGCTTGACCGGGACAGGGCCCGGCCGATCGGGGGGTAACGGGCTGCCCAGGGGACGAGCGTCAGGGCAGCGGCCTCGCCCGTTGTCAGCCGCGTGGCGTGCGAGAAGGTTGCGGTGCCGAGGTCGATCATGGACTGGCGGGAGATCGCCGGGGAAGATGCGGCTGCGCATCCGGTCAGCCGGGCAAGGTGGAGAGGTGCGATGTGCAGCCTGCAGGACAGACGCAGCAGGAAGCCCTGCAAGGACTCGCCGGGCAGCGGGTCGAGGCTGCGCCCCAGGGGGCGGCTACTCACTGGCGGCCGGCCTGGTGCCGTGTTCGTCGAAGACCGTGTTCCGGGGCCGGCGTTTCTTCTTCGGCTCCGGCGGGTCGGGGGCGGCGGGGATGTCCGGGATCTCGCCGGAATCAGGGTCGAGGTCGTGGAGGTTGCGCAGGCGGATCGGGGTGGCGGCCAGCAGTTCGCGGGTGAGCTGTTCCTCGCCGGTGGCGATCGCCTTGGCGCAGCCGTCCTCGATGAGGCGGCGGAGCAGCCCGACGACGCCCTCGGTGCGGCGGAACAGGTACTCGGGCATCTCCCCGGTGGTGAGCATGCCGTCGGAGGACCGCAGGAGCCGGAGCTGTTCTTCGATCCCGGCCAGGTGCTCGATGAACGCGGTCATGCCGTCCGGGGCGGAGTAGTCGAACGGGTCGAGGTCGGCTAGGTCGAACCGCCGGCTGGTCTGGGTGGCGGCCGCGTCGCCGTGAGCGGCGGGGAACGCCCACTGGCCGGAGGCAGGGTCGGGGCGGGCGCGGCCGAGCAGCCCGGAGCCGGGGATGTCGACGCCGATCAGCACGAGGGTGGCGCCGAGGTCCATCAGCTCGCGGATCAGGTCCAGGGTGTCCTGGTCATCGCCGCGGTGCAGCTTGAGCCTGGTGATGTCATCGATCAGCAAGGCGGTCGTGGCGTGGTCCCGGAGCGCGTCGCGGACCGCCCGGACCAGGTCGTGGAGCGTGGCGGGGTGCGGGTCGCCGTAGATGTCGAGGATCGTCTTGCACAGCGCCTTGGGCGTCGCCTTGACCGGGAGCCGGCAGTAGGCGACGGGCACGAACAGGTCCCGGGTCCCGGGAAGAGGGCCGGGGGCGAGCTGGCGGTGGATATCCCGCCACAGGTCCTCGAACTCGGCCGCGGCCTGGCAGGCGGTCTCGGTCTTGCCGTGGAACCCGCCGCCGTTGATCATCAGCCCGTCGCGGGTGCCCGGAGTGAACTTGACCGCGTTGTTCTGCAGCCGACCCCGCATCAGGTCCGACACTTTCCTGCTCATCGGGGTTTCCTGCAGCCGGAGGTTCACGTGGGTCGCGGTGCGGTGCAAGTCGTGCAGGGCCCGGCCCCGCGGGCTGAGCGCCTGGTACTCGGCAACCGACAGCCGAGGCGCCGGGATGAAGGTGCCGCGGGCGGCCCGCCACTGCTGCCAGCCTTCCGCCCGGGTCCGGTCGGGCTGCGGCCCGGCCAGCAGGAACGGGATGACCGGGTTCCCGCCGTCCGGCGGCCCGCCCCTCATCTTTGCGGCTCCGCGTCGTCCTCGGGCAGCACGAACACGTTGCGTTCCCGGAAGCTCGCTCCCAAGCGGGGAGGCGGCTTCGGGGTGAGGGGGACGGCCGCTTCCCTCCTGCGGCGCCGCTCGGCATCGAGGCTGTCGCGGGCCTGCGCGGCCCGCTGCACCCAGCCGGGCTCGCGGTGCAGCGGGGTCACGGTTGCCCCGCCTGGCCTGTCGCCGG
>WNFY01007180.1_pt1 | contig 15003 bp, 10 predicted proteins | sample 5400091 | NCBI WGS metagenome assembly WNFY01 (sample SAMN13153364, study PRJNA577476) | soil metagenome | isolation source: 60 cm soil or saprolite under grassland replicate 1 | place: USA:California | collected 2016-06-15 | reverse complement strand
GCTGCTGGGAGCCCTGATTCCGTCTATCCGACAGATTCCCGCGCCGTCGACATTGCTCGGGGGCGCAATCGTCCTTGCGGGCGTTGTCGTCGCAGCCGGAAGGCCCTCTCGACAGAGCACCCTAAACGCCTGATCATTAAATTCTACTGCGGGCCGCTCTCATGCAGAGCGCATCCGACCACGCCATCTGCTCACCGGCAATACGATGCGAAGCCTGAAATCCGTAGCGCTACTCCTGTTCCTCCCGCTGGGCCTTCCTGCAACGAGCTCGGCGCAGAGGAGAATTGCCGCGCCAGCGTCAAGAACCATCACGTCTCCCCGTGCCGAGTTCGGACACAACATTGGGGACGACTACTTTCTGGCCAATTACGGTCAGATGATCGACTACTGGCGAAAGCTCGATCGTGAATCTGACAGAATGAAGATGGTACGCATCGGGACGACGGCCGAGGGCCGGCCGATGTGGATGGCCATCGTCACGTCTCCTGAGAATCACCGGAAGCTCGCGCGTTACGAGGAAATTTCGCGGCGGCTAGCACTGGCCGAGAATCTGACCGATGCCCAGGCGCGAGCGCTCGCGTCCGAGGGGAATGCAGTCGTGTGGATCGACGGCGGATTGCACGCCAGCGAAGTACTGGGCGCACAGCAGCTCATTCTGATGGCGTACGAACTGGTGAGCCGAAAAGATCCGGAAACGCTCAGGTTTCTTCGCGATGACATCATTCTGCTGGTGCCCGCGAATCCGGACGGGCAGGACCTGGTGTCCAACTGGTAAGGCGATGGACAGCATTTTGTTCAGAGCATGGTATCCGCAAATCATGTATAACCATCACCAGACCGGACCAATCGGGACGGTGATTTTTGCGCCTCCGTTTAGGGACCCCTTCAATTACAACTTCGATCCGCTGGTGCCTATGGAGCTGGACCTCGTCGGAGCCGCGATGCATTCGAGGTTTGTGGCCGAGGGCAAACCCGGCGCAACGATGCGCAGTGGATCGGGTTACTCGACCTGGTGGAACGGTGGAATGCGGACGACCGTTTACTTCCACAACATGATCGGTCTGCTGACCGAAGCGATCGGCAATCCTACGCCGATGGAGATTCCGCTCGTTCCCGAAAAACTGCTGCCGAAGGGCGATCTACCAATGCCGATTCAGCCACAGAAGTGGCACTTCGCGCAATCGATCGCCTACGAGCTGACCGCAAATCGGGCGGTGCTGGATGTCGCATCGCGTTATCGCGAAACGCTCCTCTATAACATCTACCAGATGGGTCGAAACTCGATTCAGCGCGGAAGAACGGACACCTGGACGACCACGCCGCGCAAAGTTGCCGCGCTGCAAGCTGCCGTACCTCAGGACACCGCTCGTCCGCAGGGGGGTGACGCTGGCGGAGGCGGCGGAGGCGGTGGGGCAGGTCGCCCGCAGACGACGAGTCCGGCAGAGATGGCGACGTACGTCAGCATCATGCGGAATCCCGCCGACAGAGATCCGCGCGGCTACATCATTCCGTCAGATCAACCCGACTTTCTCACCGCGACGAAATTTGTCAACGCGCTGATCAAGACCGGCATTACAGTGGAGCGGGCCACGTCTGCGTTGACCGTTAACGGAAAAGACTACCCTCAGGGGTCGTACGTCGTGCAAACAGCACAGGCATTCCGACCGCACATCCTCGACATGTTCGAGCCCCAGGATCACCCCAATGACATTCCGTATCCGGGTGGGCCGCCAACACCCCCATACGACAATGCAGGTTGGACTCTCGCATACCAGATGGGTGTCCAGTTCGATCGAATCCTGGATCCTTTCAGCGGACCGTTCACGCCGATTGTCGGATTCGCCAGGCCACCTCGTCAACGTGTTGGTCCGGCCGCGGCCGGGTACGCTCTCAGTCACTCCGTAAACGACGCATTCGCGGCAGTGAATCGTCTGCTGGCGCGTGGGGAAGAGGTGTACACGCTGCTCAGGCCAATCAGCATCAATGGCCGGACCTATGACATCGGCACATTCTACATCCCGGCGAAGGCGGGGACCGAAGCGATTCTTTCCAGACTCGCGGCCGAGAGGGGACTGACTTTCGATCCCTTCCATACCGAGGTGTCGTCGACATCGTTGAAGCGCTTGCGACCGGCGCGCATCGCGCTCTGGGATCAGTACGGCGGCTCCATCACCTCGGGGTGGGCTCGGTTCATTCTCGAGCAGTTCGAGTTTCCGTACCAGGTGGTCTATCCGCAGACGCTCGACGCCGGGAATCTGATTAGCAAGTTTGACGTGCTGATATTGCCGGACGGCGTGACGTTCCGACGGCCCAACGCACGCCCGGGCCCGCAAATAAATCCGGAGGAAATACCTGCGGAGTATCGCGATCGTCTCGGCAGTCTCACCGTTGCCAGAACGATTCCGCAGCTCCAGGAATTTCTCAACGCCGGCGGGACTATTCTCGCGATCGGTTCCGCGACAGATCTCGGCATTCAGCTGCAGCTCCCGGTTGCCAATGCTCTCGTCGACAGCGCCGGACGGCCATTGCCCCGGACCAGATTCTACGTGCCGGGCTCCATCCTGAGCATGCGCGTGGACACGACGGCAGCGCTCGCTCAGGGACTGCGTCCGGTCACCGACTTTTACTTCGACAATGCTCCTGCTTTTCGGCTGCTTCCAGCTGCGGAATCGCGCGGTATCAAGAGGATTGTGTGGGTCGACGGTCCGGCTCCGCTGCGAAGCGGCTGGGCGTGGGGCCAAAGATATCTGAGCGGGGTAACAGAAGTGCTCCAGGCTCCGGTCGGCAAAGGGATGTTGGTCCTCTACGGACCCGACCCGTATTTCCGCTCGCAGCCGCACGGCACGTTCAAGCTCTTGTTCAATGGCCTTCTGTATCGAAATGACCTAGGGGATTAGACGATGCGCTCACAGATCCTGCTCGTGATGCTCGCGGTGCCCGCGTGCTCGTATTTCCAATCGGGCTCTACGACTGAACCTGCGCCCGCGACAGCGACGAAACCGACGACGTCGAGACCCGTATCGTCAGCGGTGCGCGTAACGAGCAGCGCCGAACTCATCAAGGCCATGCACGACCGTTACGACGGTAAGTATCTGAAGACGATGAGTTTTCTTCAGAACAACACGAGGTATACGACAACCGGCCAGGAATTAAAGTCCCAATGGTACGAGCACATCGAAATTCCCGGAAAGTTGCGGATTGCTTTCCTTCCTGCTTCGCAGAAAAGTGGGCTCGTCCAGGTCGGTGATCGGGTCGCATCGTTCGACAACGGAATTCGCGTCGACTTCCGTCCCTCTGTCAATCCGCTCCTACTGCTGACCGCGGATGTATATGCCGCCCCCCTCGCGACGATCACCCGCGGTCTCGATTCGTTGCACGTGGATCAGGAAATAATTCGCAGCGAGGAGTGGGAAGGACAACCAGTGTACGTGGTCGGCGCCAAGGCAGGTGATACCACATCCAACCAGTTGTGGGTCGACCGTGATCACCTGCGACTTGTCCGCTTCATTCAGCGCCAGAAGGCGGGCGAACGGACTCTGGTTAGTGACATCCGCGTGCTGAACTACAAGGAGATCGAGGGGTTCGAGGTGCCGACGGAGTTCCTGGTTTTCCGGAACGGCCGTCCATTTTGGCGTGAGCAATACGCCGACGTTCGCATCAACGAGGATTTCCCAGCGGGCACGTTCGATCAGGCGCGGTGGAACGACATCCCGATTCCAAAATAGCAGCGGTAGAGCAGATCGCCGTAGGCACGAACTCCCACAAGCGAGCAAGCATGAGAACAGGAATACTGCTGGCGACGGCGGCGCTCTTCGCTGTCGATGCTTCTGCCCAGGGGCGGGTGCAGCGCCCAATGACCTTCGAGGATTTTGCAGCCGTACGCAATGTCGGCGATCCGCAAATCTCTCCCGATGGCAAATGGGTGCTCTACTCTCTGCGTATCACTGATGTCAATGCCAACAAGCGTACGACCGTCACCAAGCTCGCACAAATTGGTATTGCGAGAGAAGGAAATCGCGGCGAGCCATTCGACCTGGCGCCGCTCCAATTCCCGAATGCGAATACTGCCGCTGCCGAAGCCCGCTGGTCGCCCGATGGTAAGCGTGTCGCCTACATCACCAACGGACAGGTGTGGATCGCCGACGCGAGCGGAGGAAATGCGCGCCAAATCTCGAATGTCAGCGGTGGCGCTGGCGGCCTGGTGTGGTCACCGACCGGCGATCGCATTGCTTTCGTAACGGGAGTCTATCCCGACTGCGACAGCGACGCGTGCAACATTGAGCGCGCGAAAGCCGCGGACACCGGTAAAGTCAAAGCACACATCGCCGACAATTTGCTCTACCGGCACTGGACGGAATGGACGCCGGCCACACGCTCCCACCTTTTCGTCGTTTCTACTGACGGAAGTGGACTTCGCGATGTGACTAGTGGCGTGAAGTACGATGTTCCGCCGGGACCATTCGGGGGTAGCGAGGCATACGCCTTCTCACCGGATGGAAAAGAACTCGCCTACACCGCCAAGGACCAAGGCCGCGAAGACGCCTGGTCTACGGATCTGAACGTCTACATCGTGCCGGTGACCGGAGGCACGCCCGTCGCCATTACTGCCGCCAATCGCGGCGCCGATCAGAATCCGGTTTACTCTCCCGATGGCCACACGATCATCTACGCATCGCAGGCGCGCCCCGGCTTCGAGTCGGATCGTCAGCGCCTGATGGCGTACGATCGCGCGAGTCGGACTTCGCGTGAGCTGCTTCCCAACTGGGACAGAAACGCGGATGCATACGCCTTCTCTCCGAGTGGTGATGCGATCTACATCAACACCGTCGACGCAAGTCGCACGAAGATCTACCGCATAACGCGCGCGTCATCGGGATGGACATCGCCGCCGCAGCTGCTCACTTCTGGCGGGAACAATTTTTCGCTGTCGGTCTCGGGAGACGGAAAAACGCTGGCTTGGTTACAGGATGCAACCGAACGGCCCGCTGAGGTTTATGTCGCGAGCGTAGGACCGTCGGGTCTCACACGCGTGACGCGACTCACCCACGAAAACGACGCGCTGGTCGCTCAGCTCAGGCTCAACCCCATTGAAGACTTCTGGTTGAAGGGTGCGGATGGCGACAGCGTCCAGGGTCTCGTCCTCAAGCCTCCTCAGTATCAGCCCGGTAAAAAATTCCCCGTGCTGTTTCTCATTCATGGTGGCCCGCAGGGAGAGTGGCTCGACCAGTGGCACGGCCGCTGGAATTTTCAGCTGTTCGCCTCGCCAGGATTCGGCATCGTGGCCATCAACCCACGTGGCTCTTTCGGATACGGGCAACGTTTCACCGACCAGATCTCCAGAGACTGGGGCGGAAAGGTCTACACCGACCTCATGAACGGCCTGGACGCTGCGCTCACTCGCAACACCTGGCTCGATTCGACGCGAATGGGTGCCGGCGGAGGATCTTACGGTGGGTACATGACCAACTGGATCGCCGGCCACTCAAACCGGTTCAAGGCGCTGTTCACCCACGCTGGGGTGTTCAATCTCGAGAACATGTATGGCGCCACGGAGGAGATCTGGTTCAGTGACTGGGAATTCGGTGGACCGTACTGGAACAAGAATGCGATGGACTCGGTGTATCGGCGCTGGTCGCCGCATCTTTTTGCGGGAAACTTTCACACGCCGCACCTCGTCGTCGTCGGTGAGCTTGATTACCGAGTGCCGTACACCGAAGGGCTCTCGCTTTTTACTGCGCTGCAGCGCCAGGGAGTGCCGAGTCGACTGATCGATTTTCCGGACGAAGGGCACTGGATAGGCAAGCCGCAGAATCAGAGGCTGTGGTGGGGCGAGGCGCTCGGCTGGTTCAAGAAATACTTGAATCCGTAGTGACGTTCGCGCACAGGGGAACGGCAAATGAACGGGTGCGAGTTGTTAGGGGCACCGATGCCAGTTTTCAGTTCACTACGCCCTGACTTACCTCGGTGGCGTAAGAGCCACTGCCTGTGCCACGAATGGCGCTTAATGAGGTCCCGACGTCGTGAACCGGTAACTGGCATCTACGCTACTGACGCCTCGCACCCGTTCTTTTGCAGTTAATGACTTTCCTTATCGGTAGCCTTGTGCCTGCATCGTGAACAGCTCCTCGTAGAGACCCTGCTTCGCGAGCAGCTCTTCGTGTGAGCCCTGCTCCTCGACCTTGCCGTGCCGAAGGACGATGATGCGGTCGGCCATGCGCACCGTGGAAAACCGGTGCGAGATCAAAACGGCCATCCGTCCCGCGACCAGCTCCGAAAATCGCAGGAACACCTCGTACTCGGCCCGCGCGTCGAGGGCAGCTGTGGGTTCGTCGAGGATAAGCACCTGCGCGTCACGGATGTATGCGCGAGCGAGCGCGATCTTCTGCCATTCTCCGCCGGACAGGTCGACGCCTTCGTCGAACCGCCTGCCAAGCATCTGCTGATAACCTTTGGAAAAACGCGGAAGCAGCGACGCGGCGAGCGAGTTCTCGGCTGCTGCTGTTATCGCTACGGGTGTGCCGTTGTTTTTCTCCAGGTCAGTGCGAACAGATTCTATCTCACCAACGCCAATGTTTTCGTCGAAGCGCATGTCGTAGCGCACGAAATCCTGGAAGATGACGCCAATCGCGCGCCTCAGACTCGCGAGATCGTATTCCTTGAGGTCGACGCCATCGAGCGTGATTCTCCCTTCGGTCGGATCGTAGAGCCGCGCCATCAGCTTGGTTAGCGTCGTCTTGCCAGCGCCATTCTCGCCAACAAGTGCTACGCGCTCTCCCGGTCCCAGCACCAGATTGACATTACGAACCGCCCATCGGTCGCTGCCCGGATATTTAAATCCAACATTCTCGAACACGAATCCTGATTTGATCGTTGCAGGAACGGGTCTCGCATCCGGCGGCGACTCGATAGTCGGTCGCATGTCGAGAAATACGAACAGGTCACGGAGATACAGCGCCTGCTCGTACACGTTGCTCGCCGAGAGCAGAATATTCTGGATGACGTCGCGCCCACGCCCGAATGACGCAGCGAGAAAAGTCAGGGTGCCGATCGTGATCTCGCCTTTCACGGCGCGGATCAGGATGACAACGTAGGCCGTGTAGTATCCGATCGTGCCGAGTATCGATAGGAGGGCGCTCACCACTCCGCGCCGCAACGAGAGGCTGCGATTTTCCTCGTAGAACTTTTGAGAGAGATCGCGGTAGCGATCGGTTAGCCACGGTGCGAGGCCGAACATCTGGACCTCTTTCGCCGTCTTGTCGCTCGCGCCAACATAGCGCAGGTAATCGAGCTGCCTGCGCTCGGGCGTCCAGCGAAAAAGCAGTGAGTATCCAAGCGATGCGAAGTGAGTTTCGCCAAGAAAGCTGGGGATGACCGCGATTGCGAGCAGAAGTAAAAGCCAGGGACTGTACGCGATCAGTGCGCCCGCCAGTGTCAGCAGCGTGAGCGCATCCTGCGACATCGAAAGCAGCAGACTTAATAGCGCGATCCGTCCCACCGTCTGGCGCCGCGCCCGCTCGAGATGGTCGTAAAACTCCGGATCCTCGAACTGAGCGAGATCGAGCCTGGCGGCGTGTTCCATCAGCTGGACGCTCATCGCATTGGAGAAAAGGTCTCCCAGCAGACTCTCGATCAGTGACGACGCTCGCGCCAGGATTTCTCCAGACAGCACGATAGCGAGCTCGAGCGCCAGATACCGCCAGACGTGCGAGAGCGAGCCCGTGCCTGCCTTCGCCGCGATCACCGAGTCGAGAATCAGCTTTCCAACCCAGAAGGTCGCGACCGGTATGACCGACCGCACAACTCGCAAGACAACAATCGCGGTTGTGTAGCCACGATGAGTGCGCCAGATCAAGCGGAAGAGTGCGGGAACGTAGCGCAATGCTTCCAGCCGTTCCCTCCAGCTTGCTGGCGCCTTTGCGCGACGGCGGCCCAGCGGAGCCGGCACAAAAACGGGATGACTCATTGGCCGGCTCGTCTGCCTCTAACTTCTTTGGCTCGTGGCGGGCGATGACCTCCGCTTCGCTTCGACCGCGAGGCCTTGAGCGACCCAGTCGTCGTATCCACCGGCGAGATTCGAAATATTGAACAACCCCTGGGACTGCAGAAAGCTGGCGGCGATCGATGATCTGTTGCCGCCTTTGCAGTGCAGCACGATCGGAGCAGAGGCATCAAGCTCAGCGAATCGATCAGGCAGGAGTGCGAGCGGAATGTGAACAGCTCCGGGTAAATGTCCTCTGCTCCATTCTTCGGGGCTGCGGACATCCACCACCTGAACGTCACTGCTCGCGACGAGAGCCTGCAGGCCTGGCGAATCGAGCTGTGGCACTTTCTCGAGCTCGCCGTGTCGTGACTTCCACTCGTGCAGAACGCCTGCGCGAAAGATTCCGCGGACCCGAGTTAGTCCGACTTTGCGCAGGTCGCTCAGGATAAGCTTCACCGCATCGTCGCTCTCGGCTTCAGTTATGATGTAGAAGTCGCAGTCCTCCGGCACGAGCGCTCCGCTCCAGTTCAGGAAAGACTTGCCGAGCGGAATATTGAGCGTACCCGGTACGTGTCCTGCCGCGAACTTCTCCGCCGGGCGCGTGTCGATCACTGTCGCATGCTCGCTGAGCGCTGCTTCGAGCTCCGAATGATCGAGATACTTTGGCTCCGGACTCTTCGCGATTTCAGCGCCACTTCGGTTTATGCGTTTCATGACGGCGAAGTAGCGCGGCGGAATCGGCTGATCTTCGAGGACTTTTTCCACGAATTGCTCCTCGCTCATCTCTCGGAACGCCCAGTTGAAAAGTTTCTCATAACCGAGCGTTGACTGCGGCATGGAGCCGAGAGACTTTCCGCAGGCCGAGCCCGCGCCGTGACCGGGCCAGATCTGCAAATAGTCTGGCTCCGCTTTGAATGCTCTGATTGAGGCGAACAAATCCCTCGCCCCAGTCTCCATGCTTCCCTTCACACCCGCAGCGCGCTCGAGCAGGTCGGGACGGCCCACGTCCCCGACAAAAAGAAAATCTCCCGTTACCGCACCGACAGGGTCAGCGCCGCGCTCAAGATCAGAGACCAGGAAAGTCAGATGCTCCGGTGTATGCCCCGGTGTATGCCGGACTCGCAACTGCACGCGGCCGACCTCGATGGTGGAACCGTCACGTAAAACGTCAGCGCGCTTGAGTAGACTCGCGGCGTAACCCCACTCTCCACTCGCTTGGCCGGAAAGGTGGACAGTAGCCCCGGCTGCATCCGCCAGCGCGCCGACTCCGGAAACGAAGTCAGCGTGTATGTGAGTCTCCGTCACATGGGCAATTCGAACGCGATCGGCTCCTGCCGCGCGTGTGTATTGGGCGACATCGGAATTGGGGTCGACGACGATTGCTTCGCGCGTCTTCTCGCAAGCGATCAGGTAACTCGCCTGCGCCAGATTCTCGTCGTAAAAGCGTCTAAAAAGCATCAATCGGTCGGAGTAGGCGGTAGAAGCGTTGCTGGATGAAGTGACAGTGGTTAGCGTCCTTGTGATGAACTCATGAACTCACCGCGCAATATATCACGACGTGAATAACGAACGGGGCCGAGAGAAACCGGAACTGACTCGCGAGGAGCTCGTTCGCTACAGCCGCCACATTCTGCTCCCCCAGGTCGGAGCTGACGGGCAGCGCGGGCTCAAGGAATCGCGTGTGCTCCTGGTAGGTGCAGGAGGACTCGGGTCGCCCGTCGCCCTGTACCTCGCGGCTGCCGGCGTTGGCACCCTCGGAGTCGTCGACTTCGACGCCGTCGATCTCTCAAACCTGCAGCGGCAGATTCTCCATGGCTCGGGCGCCGTGGGAAGCTCGAAGCTCGACTCCGCGCGAGGCCGCCTTCGGGACATCAATCCAAACGTCCGCGTAGAACCCTACGAGACTCGCTTCGTGTCGAGCAACGCCCTCGAGATCGCGCGCGGCTACGATCTGATCGTCGATGGGACCGACAACTTCGCGACGCGCTATCTCGTAAACGACGTCTCGGTGCTGCTCGGAATTCCCAACGTTTATGGGAGCGTGTATCGATTCGAGGGACAGGCGTCGGTGTTTGGTGCGCCGAACGGTCCTTGTTATCGCTGTCTGTTCAGGGAGCCTCCGCCACCACACCTGGTCCCGAGCTGCGCAGAGAGCGGGGTGCTCGGAGTAGTGCCTGGACTCGTAGGAACGATTCAGGCAACCGAAGCCATCAAGATCCTGCTTGGACTCGGCGAGACTCTCGTCGGCAGGCTGCTCACTATCGACGTGTTGACGATGGCGTTCCGCAGCATCGAGATTCGACGCGATCCGGAATGTCCGGCCTGCGGAACGCGCGAGATGACGGAATTGATCGACTACGATGAGTTTTGCGGGCCAGTGACCGCGGCACAGCGACCTAATGCGGTAAAGGAGATTCAGCCATCGCAGCTCGCTGCCCGTTTAGAGGAAGGAGCGGAACTCGAGATCATCGACGTGCGCGAGCCCTACGAATGGGAAATCAATCACATTCCCGGTGCCCGACTTGTTCCACTCGCAGCTCGCCGACGCCGGTGTTGCCGAAGTTAGAAATTTGGCCGGCGGCATTCTGCGCTGGATCGATCAGGTCGATCCAACGATGCCGAGGTATTAGTTGATCCCACCGGATCCGATCGAGCGCTTCCGCGGCGTTTACGGACTCGCCCAAAAGATCGACCGCTCGATCATTCCCGAACCGGATGCCATGTCGCTCGGAACGATCGAAGACGGCGAACAGCCGTCGGTAAGAATCGTTTTGCTCAAAGCGTTCGACGAGCGGGGATTCGTCTTCTACACCAACTATCACGGGAGAAAGGGTCGCCATCTCCACGCGCACCCGAAGGCGGCGCTCTGCTTTTATTGGCCGCCACTCGACGTCCAGGTGAGAATCGAAGGAACGGTTACGAAAGTTGCAGATGAGGAGGCCGATGCCTACTTCGCCACGCGTCCGCGCCTCAGTCAGATCGGAGCCTGGGCTTCGCGTCAGAGTGAGCCGCTCGAGAGTCCCACGGCACTCGATGACCGGGTGGCGAAATACGAGCGGGAATTCCAGGGCCGCGATGTGCCGCGGCCCAACTTCTGGTCAGGATTTCGGGTGGCACCGGAGCGAATCGAGTTCTGGAAGGGCAAGCCCAATCGTCTTCATGAGCGACATCTCTACACGAGAGATGGCGATGCCTGGCGGATCGAGAGTCTCTATCCGTGACAATGAGCCGGTACCACTGGAGCACCACACACCATAAAATGTTGAAATGACCAGTACCCGCATTCCTCCCGCGTCGAAGAATTCTCATCCTTCTCCGGCGCCGGCGCCGCCCGAGCCATGGACTATCGCGTCCGCTCGGGCGCTCTACAACATCGAAGGCTGGGGCATCGGCTTCTTCGACATCAACGATGCCGGACACGTGGTGGTCAAACCCGATCGCGAAAAGACCGATCGCGAGCTCGATCTGTTCGAGCTGGCTAACGACCTCGAAGAGCAGGGAGTCGGCTTACCGCTACTCCTTCGTTTCTCCGACATTCTCCGATCGCGAATAGAATCGCTGAACGAAAAATTCGCCCACGCGCGCGAGGAATATGCGTATGAAGGCGGATACACCACGGTCTATCCGATCAAGGTGAATCAGCAACGCCACGTCGTCGAAGAAATCGTCGAGTTTGGAAAAGGGGCAGGCGTCGGGTTGGAGTGTGGCAGCAAGCCGGAGCTGCAAGCTGTGCTCGGTCTGGCCGAACACACAGATCATTTGATCGTGTGCAACGGCTATAAGGACGATGAGTTCATGCGCCTTGCTCTGATGGGACAGAAGCTCGGACACCAGGTTTTCATCGTGCTCGAGCAGCTCAGCGAAGTCGATGTGCTGCTTCAGGTAGCGGACGAGCTGGGCGTGACACCAACGGCCGGCGTGAGGATCAAGCTCTACTCGGAAGGATCGGGACGTTGGGCGAAGAGCGGCGGCGAGAAATCGAAATTCGGACTCGGTACCGCGCAGCTCATTAGGCTGGTCGACAAGCTAAAGGGTCTCGGTCGCCTCGACATCCTCAAGCTCATTCACTTTCACCTCGGCTCGCAGATTACCGACATCCGCTACATCAAGGCTGGTCTGCAGGAGGCCACGCGGTACTACGCGGAGCTCCGCGGCATTGGCGTTGATATCACACACGTCGATGTTGGCGGTGGACTCGGTGTGGACTATGATGGCAGCAGCTCGACCTCGCAGGCGAGCGTGAATTACACGCTACAGGAATACGCCGACGATGTCATCTACACGATTTCCGAGGCGTGCCGGCAGCACGAGCTGCCGATGCCGCACATCATCAGCGAGTCAGGCCGGGCGCTGACGGCACATCACGCGCTGCTCCTCCTCAGTGTGATCGACGTCGAGTCGCAGGCAGACAACGCCGTTCCCGAGCTCACCAATGAGCATCATGGTCTCCTTCACGAGATGGCAGCCGACTACGCGTCGGTCTCCAAGCGCGTCTCGAAGAAACGGGTGCGGGAAGTTTACCACGACGCGACGTTCGACAAGGAGCGCGCGCAGGAGCTGTTCAACAGTGGAGTTCTGAACCTGCGGGACCGCGCGATCGCAGAGCAGATATATCTCGCCACGATCGCAACGGTTGTCCGGATCGCGCAAAAAGACAGGGAGGTGTACTCGGACATCATCGACGATCTCGAAGCGACGATGGTAGATCGCTACTTCTGCAACTTCTCACTCTTCCAGTCGCTGCCCGATAGCTGGGCAATCGACCAGATCTTTCCTATCATGCCGATTCACCGTCTGAACGAGGAGCCGACTCGTCGCGGGACGATTCAGGACGTGACGTGCGACTCGGACGGAAAGATCGAGTGCTTCATCGGCGATCGCACCGCACGCAAGAGTCTCGAGCTGCACCCGTTCAACGACGGTGACCCCTACATCATCGGAATTTTTCTGACGGGCGCCTACCAGGAGATTCTTGGCGATCTCCACAATCTTTTCGGCGATACCAACGCCGTGCACATAAGGTTGTCAGACTCGAAGGGATACGAGGTCACGGATCTCGTGCATGGTGACACCGTGACGGAGGTGCTCGATTACGTTCAGTTCCGCGCCTCGGATCTCCTGGCGACATTCCGGCGTAAAGTGGCAAACGCGACCGGCCTCGCGCGTCAGGAGGCGAACACCTTCATAGCGGATTACATCGCGGGGCTCGAAGGTTATACGTACCTAGAGGGAGAAGCCGCGAAGTAGTTGCGTGGTTTAGATCGCCGGGCTGCGGCTCACCTCCACAGAGCCAAAGCAGGGAGCTGCAAGCTACTGTACTGAAGCTTTTTAGCCACAAGCTTCCATACAGGCGTTCGAGACGCGCGCGAAGCTAGTTTCTCGGACTCCTTACGCCGCCAGAAAGCTTGCAGCTGAGAAGCTGTAAAGCTATCAGCTTCCCTGCTTCAGTTATGTGGATGTCAGATTGCGCCAAGATCAACGGCCCGCCTCACACAGAGAATCTCTTCTCCACTTCCTTCCAGTTGACGACGTTCCACCACGCCGCGATGTAATCCGGCCGACGATTCTGGTACTTGAGGTAGTACGCGTGCTCCCAAACATCGAGTCCAAGGATCGCCTTCTGGCCGTCCATTAACGGATTGTCCTGGTTCGGCGTGCTCGTGATCGAGAGCTTGCCGCCGGTGTTGATCAACCACGCCCACCCCGATCCGAATCGTCCAACGCCCGCGGCACTGAACTGCTCGCGAAACTTCGCAAAATCCCCGAACGCGCTCTTGATGGCGCTTCCAAGATTCCCCCCCGGCTCGCCGCCGGCCTTTGACGCCATTATCTGCCAGAACATCGAGTGGTTCCAGTGTCCCCCTCCGTTGTTCCGAATCGCTGTGCGGACAGCTTCGGGAGCTTTGTTGACGTTGCGCATCAAGTCATCGAGGGACTTCTTCGCCAGCTCCGGCGCTTTCTCGATGGCCGCATTGAGATTGTTCACGTAGGTCTGATGGTGTTTTCCGTGATGGATCTCCATTGTTTTCGCATCTATGTGTGGCTCGAGGGCCGCGAAGTCATAGGGAAGCGAGGGAAGCGTGAATGCCATTGTCTTTCTCCTGTGTGATATCCGCTCAACAGCCGCCGAGCGCCTTGCAGCCGGCTTTTGTTATCATCTCCGGAGTTCCCCAGTTTCGATCGCAGGCGCCGCGCTGTAGCGTCTCCTGCGCTTTGCTTTGTATCCGCTGATGAGGCCCGGAAGCATCGAGATGAAGATCACGATCACGACGACGATCTCGATGTGCTTGTCGATTCCGGGAATATAGCTGCCCAGAAAATATCCAATGCCGAGCATGCTCCAGATCCAACAAAAAGCGCCGATGACGTTGAACGTGATGAAGTCTCTGAGTCTCATTCCTCCAACGCCCGCGATCACCGGCGAAAACGTTCGGATGATCGGCATGAATTGGGCTAGGACGATAGTCTTGTGTCCGTACTTCTCGTAGAACTCGTGAGCGCGAATAGCATGCTTTTTGTTGAAGAAGAGGCTGTTCTCTCGCCTGAAGACCCGCGGACCGGTGGCGCGACCGATGGAATATCCAACTGAGTTACCGAAGATTGCTGCCAAAGTGAGGACAGGAGCGAGTGCGTATACGTTGAGGTATCCTCTTGCTGCCAGGAGTCCAGCCGTAACCAGCAGTGAGTCGCCGGGTAGAAATACTCCTACCAGTAGTCCCGTTTCGGAAAAGACTATTGCGGCAAGTCCGAACAGTCCCGCCCATTGCACGAGATCGGGAAGATTCGACAGCCGGTGGAACAGATCGGTGATCGCCTGCATCGAGACGGGTTAGAGAGGTCGAATGGAAGAGAGACGTTCAAGTTCACCGCCACCCCGACGCAAAGCAACTACCGGAGATTGGCTGCTCGCGTTTCCCGAGCGTCGTCCGCGAGGGTTCCGGCGGCCGCCCGGCAGAGCTGAAAGAATCTTCAATTCGATATCGGTCGCCATGCTCGTGGTGTTCGCGGTGGGTTGGTCGTGG
>WNFY01007135.1_pt1 | contig 15007 bp, 14 predicted proteins | sample 5400091 | NCBI WGS metagenome assembly WNFY01 (sample SAMN13153364, study PRJNA577476) | soil metagenome | isolation source: 60 cm soil or saprolite under grassland replicate 1 | place: USA:California | collected 2016-06-15 | reverse complement strand
AACCAAGTAGCACGGTAGGGACATCTTCCTATGCCCGAGTTCACCATGTTTTTATGCTGGGTTAAAAAGGTGAAAAATCGCGAATCAAATTATGTTCATTTATATCTGTTTGATAAATCAACTTCGTACTAATACCCCCATCATCTCCTATCACAATTATTCATCTAAAACCAAATATAGAATAGATATAAAACTCAGTTATGATGAAGACAAACCAAGTTCCTATAAAGGATGTCCTCTTTTCGTCCAAGTACATGTACATAACATCCACAGCACCAATTATATTTGCCATCGCGATAATAACAGCGACAGCATTAACACTACTGACATCTTTCACATCTGCATATGCCACTAGTGGCTACATGCACCATCGCCACAGCTCAAACTTAAAGTGCACGCCAACCCTGGTACACTTAACTGATCAGTCAGTAACAAGTATTCAATATTTATGTAACGTGTCAAAGAGCCATACTGCTAACGTCCATCTACCCGACTCGTTAGCCGTTGGGTAACAAGCATATTTAAGAATGAAATAGTTCGGAAGTAATTATATGCGTATAATTAAAAATATAGATTTTTTTCTAATCTTAATAATACTAAATCTACAGTGTTATCATGATTCTATTAAAGCTCACAAAATAGTTCATAATTTCGATCGATAGCCTTATCCCTAAAGCTATTTCTGTATTTGTACACACCATCTGTGCACGACATTGAACAACGGGAACTCCTTTCGTTGTCAGCAATGACTAGTTTTAGGTTCTACGTGCATGCAATACACCAGCTCTGACCCTGGTGCATTCGTCGAATGTATCATATTATTTTTATAAAATATCTGTGTTAAGTTAGTATACCTGGGAATTACTTCATTCTCAGTGATCGCAAGAACAGAAAATACCCCACCCTCTTGCGGCGTCCGGTTATGACGAAGTGCTGGACGCTGCTCCTCAATTATGCGTTGCCTGTTTTCAATCAATATCAAAAATTACGTTCTCTATGTACTTCCATACGAATAAATGAAGCACTAACTGTCTATACAGGCAATTTGATGGCGCTTGGAGAGAGCTTCGATAAAGCGTTGCTATTTGTCATAAACCAACCGCCAGCCGTGAACGCGCCAATGCTATAGACGAATTTTAATTCGATGAATAACCCTTATAAGGCCATGAACACAGGTCATTGCAATGAGAAAACCATATGTATCTACAATAGCTACAATAGTTATTGTTTTTTCAATAACACTGATAATAATTCCATTGAGTACATTTAGAATTCCAGTTAACGTTATGGCAATACAACAGCATCCAGTAAATTCTACAAGTCCAACCGAACAAAATACTAATACTTCCTCTTCTTCTGCTACCCCCTTACCTCTCAAGACAATATTCAAACAAGTAGAGAAATCTGTTGTGCAAATAACAAGCAAAATACCAGCGGCACCCGACGCTCTAAATCCTCAGTCACCAAATGCTACTGCACTAGGTTCTGGCTTTGTATACGATAACCAAGGGCACATAATCACTAACGGTCATGTAGTGGGTGATGCAAAGATTGTGGACGTAACATTTGTAGATGGAAATAGAGATACAGCAAAGGTGATAGGAACTGATATCTTTAGTGATATAGCGGTCTTACAAATTTCACGGAACACGACACAACAACAACAGCAACAGTTATTAGCTTCTGTCGAACCACTCGCAATTGGCAATTCTTCAAAACTCGAAGTTGGAGATCAAGTAATTGCAATCGGTAATCCATTTGGGCTTAGTGATACTATGACAACAGGTATTGTAAGCGGGGTAGGTCGATTACTTCCAGCTGCTGCAGGAGCTGGATTTTCTATACCAAATACAATCCAAACAGATGCGCCAATAAATCCCGGCAACTCTGGTGGGCCTCTGCTTAATATACAAGGACAGGTTATTGGAATGAATACTGCCATATTTTCTGCATCAGGTACGTTCTCTGGGATAGGATTTGCAATTCCATCTAACACGATACTCAGAATAGCTCCGGCATTAATTGAAAAAGGATATTATATACATCCATATCTAGGTCTTAATGGTGCCACTTTGACGTCGGATTTATCAGAAAATCTGACAGGTGGACCGGCAGTAACGAATCTTAAAGGCATATATATTGACACAATTACGAAGAATGGGCCTGCTGATAAAGCAGGTGTCCATGGAAGTACCACAGACCAATATTCAAAGAAACACGCAGGTGATGTGATAATAGGTGTGGATGGACATGCTGTCGTAAGAATTGATGATTTGATCTCCTATATCGACCAGCACAAGTCTGTTGGCGACAATATTACTTTAACTGTATATAGAAATGGACACGCAATGGACCTGAAAGCAACACTTACTCCTAGACCCTCCCCTCTTCCGTTTCTCACCGCGCCATCAATCCCTCCTCAAATTCCTCATCCACCTGCACGACCCCCCACGATCCCACCTCCATAATTTTTTGCACAAAACCACATTTTCCACAATTAGGATTACCTAACATTGATTATAATAACCCCTCCAAACTTTTGTGAATATTTATAGATGTTCCTTTATTGATGGCATATACTATTCGCTTTTTCTTGCTTCTCGACTTGTGTAGGTTTGCGTACCCATTTTTGCATTTCAAAAAGGGGCATGTGTAAACTATCACAGATTTGTCGTATACATCTGTCATAGAAAAGTTTCAGTTACTATTAGAGGCATTCGCATGTTTGGATCCTGACTCCAAGGCATACAAAAGTTATTGTCAGTAAAGATGTGAGATCGGGACATGCAATGATCTAATCCTATCAAGTGAACAATAAAATAGAACCATGACAGGTCGAACCTTACGAGGACTTTTCCTCTAACGATGGCAGACGCAGCTGCGAATATAAAAAGAAAAAACACTCATAGTTGTTATGCTAATCATAAAATTTCACGATGAATGCATTCTAAACTAAATTTAACGAAATTGAATTGTACCGTTTAATCGTATAATACTATCGTAAGAGATCAGAAGGAGAATCAAATGAATTTTTCTTATCAGAACCTTAGACGAAGTTCATATAATATGTAAAGTAGGTGGTTACGTTGTAATGGTTTATCCGACAATTAGTACTTCCCTGCTGGCTATCTTCAATGTCAGATGCGAAATGAATCCTTCTAAAGTAAAATCTATCAATACAGAACTTTCAAACTCTAACCCCAACAAAATTGGCTGTGATTATGATCGAAGCATTGTTGTGTTCGGAGGTGGCAATTATTGGTGAGCAATAAATCCATACCGTTGCTTGGATTTACTTCGCTCCTCATTCTTTCAACGATAATCGTGAACTCTGCAGCGGCGCAGCAACCGACAAAAACCATCGGAATTAAAATTACATCTCCTGCAAAGGGCCAACCAGTATCACTCACTAGCACCGCTCTGAAGATTAGCGGGATTGCATCTCATAACGGCCCGCTGGATTGTAAAGTGTATGTCATTGTGAATGACATGAAACCATACCAGAGAGCACTTCCTACTGGCGGCCATAATAATACAAATGACTATTCAACATGGGTCTTCAATCTTGTTCCAACTTATACTACAATCAAAACAGGAACAAACAAGATAACATCGAAACTAGCCTGCCAAGAGAATAATGCCAACGGTAGTAACAATTCAACCCTTTTAACAAAATTCTATAGCGTAAATGTTACAGGAGCACCGACATCTACAATGAATCAGCAAGAACACTCCCTTAAAAATTCAAGTAATATCAAAGTAGGTAATAATAGTCTCAACGCCACTAAAACTCAAAGTAGTATCGGGAAAAAGCATTCACCATTATCGAATAATACTATAAAGACATCAGGCTCTATCCCTACGAATTCTCAGCATCTAAATAGCAAAACAACAAAAACAAATGCAACAAAAACCAACGCAATACCGGTAAACGGGGCCAATAATAATGCTACCGGACAAACAGGAAAGGGATCGCAGCAGGTCAACCCACCCTCACAAATTACAAGTGTCAGTGCTGCCGCGCTACTTTCTACCACGGGCATCATATCCACACATCAAAGTGACACTCACACTAGCGGGACCACAAATGCAAATATTGATCACGGGCAACAGAAAGGTACCACTTCGAAATCTTCATCAGGACCGACATCACCTAGTACAATCAAAACTAATGATAATAACCTGAATAACAAGGGTTCAGTCGAATCTGGGAAGCAACAATCCAACACATCATCTATCACCAAAGTTGACAATAATAACTCCAGATCATTATTCGTTTCGATGCATCTAGCAAAGCGCCCTGTTCATGTAGGAGATAAAGAGAATCTGACACTTGGGGTTACTGATAGTAACAGTACGCATGCCGTTGCTGGAGCTTCAGTATCTGGAAGTATCACAGATCCGTCTGGGGTATCTAAAAGGTTAGAGGGTACTACAAATGAGAAGGGAAAAGTATCATATTCATGGCAAGTTAGTGGAAATAACACAAGTGGCAAGTATAAGGTGGCAATGAAGACATCTGCGCCAGGTTATCAAAATAATTCAGTTTCAAAAACATTCACAGTAATTCCCATTCCAATCGCGAGTTCAAATAATAGTACTAGTGCTTCAGGCCTAAATAATATCAACAATAATAATAATGTCACCACCACGAAACAAATTGCTTCACTACCGCCAACAACCACACCATCACCAACAATAAGCAATAACAATAATCACAACTCTCCACTTATATCTTCAAAACAAAACTCAACTCATCTTGCTTTGCAGAGCAGTGTGAGTAATGAAAGCGGAAAGGTTTACATACCTAGTACTACTAGCACAACTCTTAGCAATCCCACAGTTCCGCCAATTGCTAATAGTTTCAAATCCGAGAGCGGCAGAGTTTCAATTCCGAACCCTGGACACAATATCAATATCCCGGCCATTTCCAATAAGATTAATGTCCAAAATCCTCAGACAAATAGCACCAAGAGTCCTGTTAATCAAGCCATTAACCCTATTCAAAAACCCCAGCTACCAAATAATAATGATAAAATTCCTTTCGTGATAGCTACACCTTTGCTTCATATCACAAACGGCACAGCTATGCCTGCTTCAAATGATCTATCTAGTACTAAGGCTTTGGAACTTGTTGATAGAATGCGTGTCATCGGGTTCGACTCAGGTATGTTTGGGCCACCATCAGGAGTTTCAGCTTCGTCTACCGCGACTTCGATTCCACAGAAGAGTACAGTGTTCATTCCTACAGCAAAATAAGTCACAATTATTTCATGCTTGATTCTGGTGGTCAAAAAATCAGCTTGAATTTAACAACCAAAATGATCGGAATTAATGATTAGAATGCTGCCGCGATTGGTATTGTGATCCTAAGCTCTATATTGAATGACTGAAAACTACAATTTTATTACTCTGGAATGTCGACATCTTAAGATAGTTGGTTTAAGGTACTTTGACGAAAACAGGTAGCACAACCACGATTCAGCGCAAAGCGTCATCAATGATATCTTCCGGACTTGTTCATGGTGTAGGGAATTACCGGCAACACCATAATACCATCAACAGGAAAAATCGAAAAATAGCTCATGAGGGTGAATTTATATGTGACGATGCTTTTTTTTAATATTCCGATGGAAAGAGTTGTCCTTGATAAAGACATCAGATATATTGATAATAACGGGAACTTATTAAGAAGCAGGGCGGAATTCTCCATTTCAAAGCTGTTGTCGTTTCTAGGAATAACCTACGAGTATGATGCTAATTTGAGCTTCAAAGATGGTACGAGCGCGAAGATCGATTTCAAGACAAGCAACAGGTACATCGAAATAGTTGATTCAAAAGAAGACATAGATAAATTCGAACTAATAAAAAAGGAACTACCTGATGTCGATGTTATTGCCCTCGGACACTCAAAGCATGCTGCAAAAGTCAATGAATTAGACTCTTTATTTTTCTATGATTCTAACCCCAACAACCACACCGGATCAATATTTATAGAGGATCCTTCACTTGCATTCGACTATGCGCATATTCTCCCACTGGTCGAGAAATGTTCTATCTTGCATGGGCATACTTCCACTGTGATGGTAGAGATTATTGGCCAAATGACAAATAACCTTGTGATCGATTTCAGTGAAGCCAAGAAGATAATTAAAGATACGCTAAATGTTATTGACCATAAATTCTTCATTAATAAAAAATACTTGCAAAAACAAGACGATCTTCATTATTATATATCATTTGAAGGACCTCGCGGATACTTCAATCTGCAACTGCCAAGACTCACGACATTCTTATTGTCAGGTGAAGCAACGGTAGAAACTCTTTCAACGGAAATAATAAGATTGCTTGCCCCAAAAATGCCAGCAAATGTAGAAGCATTGGGCGTCTATATTTACGAAGGAGTCAATAAGGGCGCCCATCTAATTGCTAAAATAAAAAACGATTAGATAATGAGAGAATCAAAGGCAATGGTGATGCTCTCAGGTGGACTGGACTCAGCTACATGTCTTTATTGGGCAAAGGAAAAATTTTCAGATGTTTCAGCGATTACTTTTAATTGTTACGATAGAATTCGCAAAGAAAAAGAAGCAGCAGTTCAATTAGCGAAAAGAGCAAACATTTCTAATTTCTTGGAGATCGATATTCCTTTTATTAAAGAATGTTCAGATTTCGAGATTGGTAACTGTCACAAATCTGATAGCAGATGGCCATCTTATGTTCCCGCGAGAAATCTGATCTTTTATTCCATAGCTGCGCACTATGCAGAATTTCTTAACATTAAATGGATTGTTGGAGGCCACAACTGCCACGATGGATCTTTTTTTAAGGATGCCACGAAGAACTACATAGAAAAGATAAATTTACTGTTCAAACAAGGCAGTTTATTTTCCAATCAGGATCCATGTGTTATAGTGACCCCATTAAGCAAGATGGATAGAAAACATGTAATCAGCCTAGCAATAAATCTGAAAGTACCACTTGAATTAACGTGGAGTTGTCATACCAAAGCCAGAAGGCATTGCGGAGAATGTTACGCATGCATGCAACGACTTGATGCTTTCAGGTCATTGGGAATGAAAGATCCCGTCTTTAGGCATTCAAAAAAAAAATATTACCATAAGCTGCACGCAATGGACAGTACTTCTAGATGATTGATTTCTCCGAGTAGAAAATGTTTTACGAAGTTATTTTTTTAGTGAAGATTTGATTATTGCTCCATTTAATCGGTCATATAACTTGCCAGCAACTTTATGCAGAAATACTACTGTCAGAATTGAAGGCGGTACCAATGCAAGCACCATCAAATTTCCTGCTTGTTCACCCGATACTCTTGAAGAAAAAATTACCATTGTGAAAAAAATAGAACAACCAAGTGTGACCAAGAAAAATATTATTATTACTATGATTATCAATATATGCAACCCCAATAATCTATCGGCCATAGTTACTAACCTTAATAATTCCAAAACTATACTAACATTAATAACGGTATGGATACGCCACTGGGTAAACTATTAGATGAAAGTGTGAAATGGTACCCAGAATTGAAGCCAAGTTATGGAATCCTGCCCTCGAAAATATTATTCTGCAAAAATGGGATAATAATGCGATCTACAAGTTCTCTATAGACGAATCTAGAAAAGCTTTTGTGATTGATACTCCCCCTCCATATCCATCTGGGAGACCTTGGCATATCGGAGCCGCTGCTCACTATTCACAAATAGATATGATCGCAAGAACTTCCAGAATGATGGGATACAATGTATTGTTCCCATTAGGCATTGATAGAAACGGTCTACCGGTCGAGATTTACACAGAAAAAAAATATAAAATCGTGATGCGGAAGACGGATCGAGAAAAATTTCTTGAACTCTGTGCTCATGCGCTCGACGATCTAGAGCATGAAATGATTCAGATAATGAAAACTCTGGGCATTAGTGGAAACTTTGAAGAATATTATCGTACCGATTCAAATCAATATCGGGCTTTAACACAGAGTACCTTCATTCATTTATGGAAACAGAATCTTATATATCGTTCAAACAGACCAAATAATTATTGTCCACAGTGTGGAACAACTATTGCAGATGCGGAAATTATCTACGAAAATATTCCAACAAAGCTAATTTACATAAGATTTAGGATAATGGAAACTGGGAATTACATAGTTGTTGCTTCAACTAGACCAGAATTACTTTTTGCATGCCAATCAATTATTGTAAATCCAAAAGACGAGCGGTATGTAAATCTGGTAGAAAAGCATGCTCTAGTACCCATATTCGACAGAACGGTAAAGATCATTGCACACCCTTCTGCAAAACAGGAATTTGGGTCGGGGGTAGTCATGGTTTGTAGCTATGGGGATGAAAACGATGTTCGGCTATTCCGCGAGCTAGGATTAAAAGAAATAGTATCGTTAAATGAGAACGGGAGAACGACTTCTGCAGCCGGTGCGTATACTAACCTTTCGGTAACTCAAGCGAGAACCAAAATCATTGAGAAGTTAAGAAACATCGGCGTTCTTGAAAAAGAAGAAAATATTATTCACCGGACACCAATATGTGAACGCAGCAAGACTCCGGTCGAAATCATACCCCTAGAAGATTACTACCTAAAGCAAATCGATTATATCCCTATATTAAAAGAACTAGCAAAGAAAATCACATTCCATCCTGATATGCATAGGCAAATTTTGCTTGATTGGCTAAACTCAGTTGCAATTGACTGGCCGATTACAAGAAGAAGATTTTATGGTACCGAGGTTCCAATATGGTATTGTAACAAGTGCAAATGTCCTAATCTACCAAACGAAGGAAGATATTATAGACCGTGGAAAGAAAAACCCCCATTTGAAGAATGTTGCAATTGTGGCGGCACGGAATTTATCGGAGAAGATAGAACATTTGATACATGGCTGGACTCTAGTATTAGTCCGCTGTTTATTACAAAATATAAGAATAATTCGCAATTCTACAAATATACTTATCCTACTACAGTAAGACCACAGGGGAAGGATATCATAAGAACCTGGCTTTATTACACAATGTTGCGATGCTTCCAGCTTACTAGTCGATTACCGTGGTCTGATGCCTGGATTATGGGATATGGTCTAGACGAAAAAGGTGAAAAGATGAGCAAAAGTAAAGGGAATGTTATTGATCCTCTTCCTCTTATCCATAAATACGGGGCGGATGTTTTCAGGTTCTGGGCAGCAGCAGAAAGTAATTTGGGGTATGATTTTCGTTGCTCCGAGCAAAGAATCACAACTGCAAAGAATTTCTTATCAAAACTATGGAACATTGGCAGATTTCTATCTTCATTCGATGTTATTTTAGAGATGCCTGTTATGCTCTCAGCATCTGACCGATGGATTATCGGTGAATTATCCAAGCTCATCGATAAGTGCAGGGACGGTTATGTTGATTTTAACTTTTTCATTCCCGCAAATGGGATTAGAGAATTTACATGGAATATACTTGCTCCACACTATATAGAAATGATAAAAGGACGCATTTACGATACCGGTGACCAATCTGGGCAGAGATCAGCCATATTCACCTGCCACAAATGTTTCTCGACAATTTTAGTTCTCCTAGCCCCAATATGTCCATTTATTACCGAGGAATTATGGACAAAAATTTACTCCACCGAGAGTATCCATCTACAACCAATGCCTCAATCGCTGGGACATTATGGCGAACTCACAAGATATACCAGACTGATTATGGATTTTAACTCGACGGTATGGAATAAGAAAAAAGAAACTATTTCAGACGAAACCGGAAAACCGTTATCTCTAAAAGATTCCATTGGTAGTATCATCGTTCCCCCCGAATTAGATTTATTCAAGGAAGATCTGAAGACTATGCATAATTTGAAAAGTTGAAATAACATAGACAGATGCTTGCTGCGCCGCACGTCTACCACCATATGCCAGAAGAAGACTGTGATCCATCATTTTAGACATACAAATTGCATCTTTATTTTGAACGCAGCAATTCCAATGCATCTTCCGCGATATCAATCGCAGTATGAGAGTCTATATTTGATTCCAGGGTTACGATGAGAATATTCTTATTTAGATAAAATGTCAAGATCGAGATTTTTTCGCGCTCTACGTACGCGAATCTTGCTTTTCCCATAGTGTCATCAAACCTCTGTCTCATTGATTTACGAAGAGCTGTTTGTGCAAGGTATAATTCCTCATTGGTTTGGTCAACAATAGAATCCATACCGCTACGCATACCACCAGCAATTTGTAACCCCGAATCATCCACAACAGCAGCATAGCGGATATCGTCGTGTAAAGCAAATATCGATTCACAAAGCTTTGAATATTCCACGCCGCCCAGAAGGCGGGTCTATTTATTGAATGTTGGGGTTCATCAAATAACAATGGCTAGCATATAAAGAACTAGCTACACGTTAATTGTTCATATTCTTTTCTGCAGTTTGTGATAAATTATTTCGTTTCTAGACCGAACATACTCTTAGATGGGTTGGATTGTATCAACTAAAATAATGGGTATTACTGTTGCCGATAAAACCGAAAAAATTAGATTCCCCCTTCCGTCCCAATATTACAAAAATCGACAGGTACCCTTTGTCATCGCAAGGAGTTGAAAGTGATCTCGAATTATGCTAAATCATCATTTTTTGTTTCAACTTCAATATTCGTTCTCTGCAATCGGACACTATTGTCGTGCAAGTACAATACTTGTCTAGATTTATTTATATACTTATTTTTCTATAGGATTATCAATCATATTGCCCCATTCTGTCCATGATCCATCATAGTTCTTAACATTCGGGTAACCAAGCAGGTATTTGAGGACGAACCAAGTGTGCGATGACCTTTCACCGATTCTGCAATACGCAATCACTTCTTTGTCAGGCGTTATTGCCTTTGATTCATAAAGATTCCTTAATTCCTCTACTGGTTTGAATGTGCCGTCATTATCATTGACAGCTTGACTCCATGGAATGTTCTTTGCTCCGGGGATATGTCCTCCTCTCTGGGCATGTTCTGTCGGATATTCTGGCGGAGCGAGAATTTCCCCTGTAAATTCTCTTGGACTTCGAACGTCGACCATTGCTACTCTCTCTTCCTTCTCTAACGATTCTTTAACGTCGTTCAGAAACACCCTAATTCTATTGTCAGCATCTGACGCCTTGAAAGTTCCTGAGGGATATTTCGGAATGTCTTTGCTCACGGGTCTGTCTTCCACCAACCACTTTTTTCTGCCTCCATTCATTAGTCTGACGTCTTTGTAGCCATAATACTTAAAGACCCAAAATGCAAAGGCTGCGAACCAATTGTTAAAATCTCCGTAAAGGATTAACGTGGTATCATTGTTAAGTCCTGCTCTCTGTTGTAATAAATCCTGGCAAGCTTGCTTACTCAAAACATTCCGACTTACTGGATCGTTGATATCTTCCTTCCAGTCAAACAAAACAGCTCCTGGGATGTGACCCAGTGAATAATTGGACCGTGGGTCATAGTCTACTTCAGCTATTCGAACCTTTTCTGAATCCTTTAAGTGTTCAGCTACCCATTGAGTATCGACTAGAACTTCAGGATGTGCATACGCCATATTTTATTGATATTGTACTCGAGTATTTAAGCCAATAACATCTCGACGATAGTAATATGGGTATGTATCACAATATCAAATCCTCGTATCCCATGCCACGATGTCGCCTCTTTTATTATTAATACGCTTCTATAATTTACTCGTGGTGATCATAGCTTTAGGGCCAAAAATTGATAAATTCTCCGAATTGGCTTTTGCTGTTCAATCTTCAACCAAAAAAAGAGTTGCAAGATTACTGTTTTGTTCGGAAGCTTCATAATGATTTGAAACTTCATGAACATTATCAAACAATGTAAATTTGTATCATAATGTTTTGTGTAAATTCTTCTATTATGTGAAAGCGTCTGTCTAAATGGCTGTTGCGATAAGTATTGATTTATAGAACAATTAGAATCCATCCTAAAGCTTGAGTAGGAAATCAATTAAATATGCAAGTTCACGTTTATGTGGTGCCAATGAATGACAACCAGCAGACTCTCGCTACAAAGTGTCTTATGCAACTCGAAGAATTGGAAATCAGGCCGAGTAAGATTTTCCGAAATCTCGCGGTACCGGAATTACTAGAGGTTGCCATCCATAGAATGGAGGGAGAGCTTTCTATTACAGGGGCATTATCCGTTAAAACTGGCAAATTTACAGGAAGATCGCCAGACGACAGATATATTGTCGATGACGATGTAACACACAGTACGATAGATTGGGGAAAGATTAACCACCCTCTATCAGAAGACCAATTTGAAATGATTTTTGGCAAATCTTTATTCGTCCAACGGACATAGAGCTAGTAAATCACGAACCCAAGTTCACGCTCTTATCCGTAAATGACTTTGGCGCAGTCTTTGATTTGGAAGGAACAAGATCTGAGACATTTATTATAATAAATTTCAAGAAAAACCTTGTTCTGATAGGTTCAACATCATACGCAGGTGAAATCAAGAAAGCCATGTTTTCTGTAATGAACTACCTTCTGCCACTTAAGGGTGTTTTTCCCATGCATTGTTCCGCGAACGTCGGCAGAAGTGGAGATACAGCTTTATTTTTTGGTTTATCAGGTACCGGAAAGACCACTCTGTCGGCCGATCCTGAAAGGCAACTTATCGGTGACGATGAACATGGCTGGTCTGATGATAGAATTTTCAATTTCGAAGGCGGTTGTTACGCAAAATGCATAAACCTAAAGAAGGAAAATGAGCCGCAAATATGGAATGCAATAAGATTTGGTGCAGTAATGGAGAACGTCACTATAGATCCTTGTACTCGAGAGCCTGACTTTGCCGACGGCACTCTCACAGAAAACACTAGGGCTGCTTATCCTCTCAACTTCATCCCGCGGGCGGTTATCCCTAGTGTTGCAAATCATCCGAAGGTCATTATCTTTCTAACCGCGGATGCCTTCGGAGTGATGCCTCCGATAGCAAGGCTTACGAAAGAAGGAGCAATGTATCACTTTATGTCTGGTTATACCAGTAAACTTGCAGGAACAGAGAGAGGAATCACGGAACCCAAAGAGACGTTCTCACAATGTTTTGGTGCGCCATTTATGCCATTGTCTGCTAAGGAATACGCCAGGATGCTCGGACAAAAAATTACTAAGCATAATACCAGGGTGTATCTCATCAACACAGGTTGGTCTGGGGGACCCTATGGTGTTGGTAAGAGAATGAATCTTGCACATACGAGAGCAATGGTAAGGGCCGCATTGAATGGAGATCTTGAAAAAAGTTCTTTCGCCCATGATCATATTTTTAATCTGGATATCCCAACGTCATGTACAGGGGTACCTCCGGAAGTCCTTAACACCCGAAACAGTTGGTCTGACAAGCGAAAGTACGAAATATCAGCTAGGAGGCTTGCATCACTATTTGTCAAGAACTTTGAAAAGTTCGATAACGTTAATGAGGAAATTAGAAACGCAGGTCCAACAATCTAAATAAGCAAAGAGTAGTAGCCCGGAGCAGATTCGAACTGCTGTCTCCAGGTTTCTTTTCTCATATGAGATCCAGAGCCTGAAATCCCTAGCCCTTTCTTGGAGATTGGCCACTAGATTCGGTACCTGATTAGCTTAATAACACAGGTTCGACCGGGCTTCACACGAGCTACACAACATCCACAACTAGACCCGTATTTGACTTTAACGTTTTGTGTTGATTTCTCTAAGTACTAGTCCGTATTCCAAATATACTCTCTTCCGCATGTAAGGAATGAGCCTATAGTGTATAGAATAGATGTTCTTTTCTCTGATAAGTATCCCTTTAACCAATAATGAGACTACACCGCCTGCGACCTTTGATGGTCGTATCTTGTACGTTTGACAAAATTGATCTCTCTTTACATGATATTCATTCAAGATAAAATATGACCTGTTGACATCTAATATTAGAGGCCAAATGATTTTCTCCCATACCATTCTCCGATTTTCAGTTGAAGATGCATGCTTTCCTTTACCTTTGACTCGGCTTTCCTTTGCAGCAGCTTCGACTGAAGGCTTCGTGCTCATTTCTTAATGCGAAATCCTTCCACCACTGCGTCGCGGGGCACATTTAAACGCCGGGTTTTGCTATATCTGCATATGAAATCTGATAGTTCTGTCAAAGACTCTCTTGAACTGCTTTCTAAAAGGTGGATGATAGATCCAGAAATATACGATCTACACCTTGGCAAAAGAAACGACGTGGTGGATACAGCGCTAGAAGTTAATGGAGTCATTTTTCACATTCCCACACTTACAGATGATAGTCTCTACGTATTGTGGAGATGTATGTGGCCAGATTGTCACAATTGTTGCGAGCGGCAAGGAAGACTGCCACTTACAAAAGATGATATCGAAATAATTGCCAGGAAGATGGGCTATCTTTCAAAAGCGGAGTTTATCGAAAGTGAAACAAGAATCTCAAGTTGGGCAGAACAAGAATCGTTCGGCAATGTTATAACTACACTAACAATGCTTTCGCTAAAAAGAAATTCTGAGGAGAAGGAAGAGCAGGACGGCGTGCCACTTCACTGCAGATTCCTAGATGCAAGCGGTTACTGTGGAATCCATCCCGAAAAACCCGGGGTTTGCTGGCTGTATCCCTTTGCTTCATGGATAGAGTCTGACAATCAAAAAGCTGTCATTCATGCCACGTTTCAATTAACCGGTGACTGTCCTGGCTTTTATGCAAGTAAATCGTTAGATCCTATCAACCCAGTGCTCCAGGAATATTCTGAAAAAATTTACAACTATAATATGGCTGTAAGCAGAACTACACGGGAAAATTATTGTTCCATTAGCATTGTCGACTTGCAAAAAGCCTAAAGGATTAAACAGATTAATTTCGATGCGAAAGCTCTGCCATGTAACCTTGTAATTACTTAGATTTATTGCCGCATGCATTATGAGATAGATGAAAACGAGTAGGTCTACTTTAGTT
>WNFY01003343.1_pt1 | contig 15009 bp, 10 predicted proteins | sample 5400091 | NCBI WGS metagenome assembly WNFY01 (sample SAMN13153364, study PRJNA577476) | soil metagenome | isolation source: 60 cm soil or saprolite under grassland replicate 1 | place: USA:California | collected 2016-06-15 | reverse complement strand
CGGCCTTCTACAGCAAGGGAGTGGAACAGCTGTGGTTCTATTGTTCGTACAGGCCGTTTGCTGGTTCATAGCCTGGGTGACATTTGGTACGATGGCGCTTTTGAGCGCCTACCACATCATATCCAGTTTACTCTTTGGCCCGAAGGTACCACCGTTGCAGCCCACTCGCCCCACACCACAACAACTCCCGCACGCGGCGAGCGTTCCGTCTTTTGTAGGGGAGGGGAGCGTATGTCGAGCGGAGCCGACATAGCGATGGGGGAAGGGAAGGAACGTAGTGGAGCTTCCCTTGCCGATATAGCGATGGGGGAAGGGTATATGACAGTTGACTAAAATCTACCAGTATGTTATCTTCTCCTTAGTTTTTGATGTGCTTTGAGCGCATCTTTTACCCGAACTATCGAGTTCTAAACCTCCATCCTATACGGGTGAAGGGGCCGTGCTGCGGTTGCCACGGCTAGCCCCTTGGGGCTACCTGCCTGTAGGCAGGAGAAGAGGCCTGAGTTCGTCATGCCTTTGAGCATGTGCGGATAACAGGATATTTTAGCAACGGTATCATGAAGAGAGAAAGTATCAATGCGGCAATGCAGGGCAAGTCGCCGATACTTTCTTATCTGGATGAACTGGTCTCATAGATGCTCCATCAGGGCAGGGCAAGCCCTGCCCCTACTGGGTGGGACAGGTCCTCATTGGGCGGGGCAAGCCCTGGGTGGGATAGGTCCTCGTTGGGCAGGGCAAGCCCTGCCCCTACGATTCATTCCGTTTCATTTCATCACTTTTTGGGAGATTTGCTTGCAGAGGTGCAGACATAGGGCGTCGCGGGAAACCTGGAAGTGGCGAAGGTCCTTCTCGTTGTAGCTCTAAACCATGTTGCGATGAAAAAAGATTCGTGACAGGACGTGGGGTAAAAGGGTGACCTGATGATTCATGTGACAATGGTTGGGTGACGGGATGAGTGGCGGGGTGATTGATGGGGTGAGACCTGGTAGAGAGAGTGTCTATGTGCATCGAGCGCAAGAGATGATGCATTTCTACAAGCTCATTACAGGATTCTGGTATGATAAGACGCTCTCCCTTCCAATGATTATCAAGCGCTGTGCACAATTCTCCGAGGGCATTGACTAAGCGCTGTGCATAAATGCTTGTTTGCCACAAGCGTATTAATCGATCTGCCATAAGATTCAAGCTGGCTGCAAGTGGAAGTAAGGCGCCACTTGTCAGACGAGCGCGCGCGTGCACATTGCCATTGGCCAGATTTGCCTGTACATCCTTGAGGTGCTCAATGCCATGCTCTAATTCAGCATTATGGATGGCTATCATACGGGATTGTTCTTCTATACGCCTGTTGGCCACTTGCAAATCTTCCAGAGATTCTGCCTGCTGTCTTGTCAAACGCGCGTTATCGCGCATGGTCAAGACCTGGCGTATGACAACGAGTCCCACGACGCCTAAGGTGGCTAAAAGGAGAACAGGTCGAATGGCAAGCTGACTGGGATCATTGGAAAGGACGTTGAGGGTCAAGACAAAAAACAAGAAGGATAGCAACATATAAGGGGCAAATTGAGGAAGGCCAAAACTAACATCTTCAGCTCGATCCCTCATACGCTGTTCGATCACTTCTTTCGGTGTCACTGGCAAGAAACGCCGCAAACAGGCGGCTATGCCAATCGTCATCATGCCGAATGGCCAGCCCAGGTCAATCCATGTAGCCTCGACATATGTTCCCGCGTTTTGTTGCACATTAAACAGGAAGTCAGAGAAGACAAAGAAACACAAACCCAGGCCTATTACGAGGAGGCTGACACGGCGAGCTGTGGCCTGATATGCACGACCCTGCCCACGCAACAGCAGAAACAAAACACAACTGAGCAGCGCAGTGTCACTGATGGGATAATAGAGACCCAGAAATTTGGCAATATTTGCTTCGCCTGGCGCCTGCGCTAAAGATCCCAGCAGTAAATACCATGCTATTGCAAGTATGGACCCCATGCAGATAAGGCTATCCAGCAGTAGTAAAAGACGTTTGCGTCCAGTACCGGAGGACGGCTGTAATAAAAGACCTGTGAAAACCAGCAGGGGGAAACTGAAATAGCCAATATCTGCCAACGACGGAAATGGGGACTCTCCAATTGATACGTAGTAACGCCAGAAACTCTCACCTAATCCCCACATAATGACCCCGCATCCGATGAGTATCCAGCCCAATTGCTCATTCCTGAGCCACGGTTCTGTAGCTTCTCTTCTCCCAATTGGGAGGATAACGCAGGTAAGGGTCAGGAATCCACCAATGAAGGCACCTGTCAATGGAGAAAATTGTCCAACGCGCAGAGCAATGGTGCTGCCTCCTATGTGGAACAACACGATGATCAGCATTGCAACACCTATCCAGGCTACCGATCTTACAACAAAACGAGATGATGAATTCATAAGTCTTCTCCTGCACTTGTGCTGTTTAAGGGAACATAATGACATATGGGATCAGCTCAGAGGACGACCACCAGAGGACGACCACAAGGGTCGCCCCTACCATGGACGAGCCGTTGCGAGAGGTTGTTCTGTTTTTGATATTACTCAAGGGTTATTGAAATCAGGGCAACTCTGTGATAGCTCACGTGGCTTGCAACCTTGATTCAGATGTAATTTCCTTTACAATGATGATAGCCGAAAAGTACTTGTACTTCCTTTCATCGCTGCTGACCGTAGACCCGCACGACCCCCACCCAAGGTTGACTTGGGCAGGGCGGTGGGGTCGGGCTAGATAATGTGCACGACAATCACGCTTATATTATCGTGTCCCCCTCCCTCTAATGCCGCTTGAACGAGCGCCTTACTTGCTTTTGCCGAGTAGGGCAGCGTGGTGTTCAGAATCTCCTGGATATCTGGATCGCGCACCATTTCCCATAGGCCATCTGAACAAAGCAGTAACGTTGTTTCTCTTTCAAGTGGCAGACTGTACATATCGACCTCCAATGCTACTTTATGTCCAAGACTGCGATAGATCTCGTTACGCCTTGGATGGCTGTACACATCTTCTGCTGCAATGCTGCCATTTTCGACCAGCCGCGCTACCACTGAATGATCCCGTGTGACCTTCGTCAACCCGCTGTGTTTGCTGTAGGCATACGTGCGGCTATCTCCCACATTTGCTATTGAGATGGTTTTGCCAACGATCAATGCCGCAGTGACTGTCGTTCCGGTATCTGTCTTGTACATGTGATTGTACTCGCACACGGCTCGGTTTGCCTCCTGAACCGCATCCTTCAGTAGCTCGGCGGACAATTCTTCATCGATCTTTACATCGCTGAGTAAAGCAGGTATGACCACGTCACGAATATGCTGAATAGCGAGACGACTGGCTTCCTGCCCATTAGCATGACCACCTATACCGTCAGCGATAACAAAAAGACCGAATGGTTGAGCACGTATATCACTGGCAAGCGTTCCCTGGATAGCAAGTAGGCGATCTTCGTTGGGTTTATGCTTTCGCTTGATGCCAGGATCCAAACCAGTGCCAATGGCTAATTTAATATGCTTCTCTGCGCTCGGTCCGCCTGCATCTGTTATATCCATCATCATCATCTGCTGGTGTGATGAAATTGTTGTCAGTGGCACATCTTGTTGTTTTGGAGGAGTGGGATCTAATGTGGCAACAGGAGAGGTCGCAGGAAAATGCGCTTGCCCTGCTTCTTTTCTCGCGACCTGGGGAATTGGCTGCGTTTGCTCCTGCCACCATTGCCCCACATCGTTCGACGCCAGGCTCTGAGCCTTGAGCAGCGAAGCTTCGAAGCCCTGCCGTTCACGCAGGTAATGCCATTGCTCTTTTACTATCCAGATTATGGCTGTCGTGAGAAGGAGCCAGAAAAAGAGTAATGTGAAAGAAAGCAAGAGCAATGCGCTCAGTGGCAACAGCACCAGAGGGCCTTTGAGCATCCACAAACGAGGTACGAGGGGTAATGTCTGCAAAAAGAAACGCCACACCTGCGGAGGAAAACCTCCTGAAAACCAGAGGAGGAGAGCACTCCCGCCAAGTGTGCCCAGGCAGGTGGTATATTTGACCCATCTCTGGGTCGTGTATAATGCCTGAAACTGTTCCAACATGTCTCCCCCATTCTCGCTTTATGAAGTCGCTGTCTCCTTAAATGAGGTTATCCTTGCTACTATGCCATTTTCGAGCACCAGGCGAAGACCGCCGTAGCCACTCTGAAACGTGTTATCCATGACCGTAACCATCCAGTTTGCTGGCTCAGGATTCCCATTTTGCCAGACTTTGGCCGAGAGCGTGGTACCTCTCATGCGAAAACGCAAGGTATAGAGCACTCCACCCTTTGCCACGAAGGGGAAGGCGCCAAGGCGCGTTGCCATTCCTGCGACTCTCTTCAGCACGACAAGGTTGTTCCCATCGATATAGCTTTTGTACCAGTCGTTGGTATCTGTCCAGCGCAGCACAGCTCCAATGTTGGATTGGTTGAACTGGCTCATCGAGCCGCTGAATGCTACTTCGGCATCGCTAATGAGCGGGCCAAGCGTCGCGTCATAGGCGCCTCGTCCACCGGCAGCCTGGGCCGTTCTGGCAGTTATCGAAAAGACATTCTTACTGATAGCATCTTCTCCCCAGGAGCGGCCATCGGAGGCCGTACCCCAGAAGAGTTGATTGGGACGTTGAAATGTATCCTGTGCCAGGATGTTTGTTGTTAGCGGGCTGACAGCCTTACGAGGTGTGCTTGTAGTAGTTGTTGGTATGCTTATACTTGCGCCGCTGCCGTTTGCAGTGACGGTCAGTGCTGCTTCGATTGAATGGACGTAAAAAGATGATACTATGCCTCCAGTAAGAAGTATACCCAACATTGTCAGGCCTATTAAACGAGGGATGCTGTTCATTAGCTCTGATCCTGAGTTTAGCCTTACATCTGTATATGAACGCTGTGTAGTAGACAAGGGGTGCATAACTCTACAGAACCAGTCCTGGCGGAAGTATTCGGCATAACGACGATATCCATAGAAGCAAGCCGCTGGATCGCAAAGTGGATTTGGGTGACGCCATCCTGTATTTCACCCGTTGCAGGATCAAACTGTCCAACAAAAGCGTCTTGCGCGTGTTTGACCATATCATCAAGAAGAGAGAGCGTTGCGGGTTGCAGTAGTTGTGCACCGGTCATCATCACAAGTTTTTTGGCACCCTGGTGTACCTGCTCCAGAAGGGCCTGTACTTTGTTGATAGCTGTATCAACCTGGATGGCCAGCTGTTTCTGTGCAGTGGTCGCCCCAGGGGAATCGACCAGGCCCTTGAGGTGCAGAGCGATATGATAAAGGAATCCTGGCGGCACCTGGTGCTGTACATCAAATTCGAGCAGGCTTACCCTGGCGAGACGTTCATTTACCAGCACAGGAGAGTCGACAGGCACATCGTTCTGGACATAGGATAAACCATCCAGGTAGTCAAGAATACGAATGAACTGCCGGTGCATAAGAGCCGTATCTCGTACTGACCAATCGTCCCTGGCGCTTCCTGACCATTCCAGGATTTTTTGCACGTTCCTGAACAGCCAGATATCCAATCCACCTGGCATTCCCAGCAATGCGAGCGTAGGGTCTGAGGCCAGCAAATGGCGAAGGTGACTGAGTAGACTGAAATGATGGACGGTATCCAGGGGATTAGGTTTTTGCGGAAATTCGGCCATGTAACGCCATACACTCTTGTCAAGAGATGGAGTGATAGGTGTGATTCCCGCATCCTCTTCTGTCACGAGGAGGCGATTGGTCACCTCGAGCAGGTTTGTATGTTGTTGATCCCCGCCGTACTGGAAATGGACCAGGCCATGGTTCACCGGGAGTTGTCCTAGCAAAAGGGCTTTCCCCTCGACAGGATCGTCATTCAACAACCAGGCATAGTAGCTTTTACCGGCCGAAGGATGAGGGATATTGGAAAGATCAAGTTCGACTTCATCGGCAATACCCTGGCTGGTACTCTCGTTAATCTGCCCACTACTGCTGAAACGGACATGTCCAACTATGGTATTCAATGCCGCCACGGGGGCTTGAGCAGAGGTAGTGTTCTTGAAAAGCGCTGACGAAGAAAATGCCCCTAGATTAAGACTCGCGACGACCAGTACAATCATGGCTGAAACAAGGACTGCACCGCCCACTGTCAGAATTGGTGCGAGTTTCCTCTTACGAGGCATGCTGGGAGGTATGGGTGGAGGCATGAGTCCGGTATCTGGGCCAAGAGGATTGGTAGTAGGTGCTGGTTGAAAAGGGTACGAGAGATCGTACCTTGGTGTTTGTTCCGTCTGCCTCAATGCTCAGGCCTCCTTATAGAGTCCAGCAAGGCACGCGGTACGTTTACTATTTCTTCACCTAATTCAGTAGTCAGTTACTCCATTGGTAGGTTGCCGTGCCCTGTCTACCTGCAAGTGTACCTAATTATAGGTGGAACTTTGGGCTTTTAGACCAACATTTTTGGCGTGGACATCCTATGCAATTTGGACGTGAGACTGGGCTAGCCTAGGCTTCTCTTTGTCTCCGGCGAGACTGGAACATGAGCACATAGCCAGTCTCAAGAATCGAAAAAATGTCTATGCCAAAAGTGTGCATTTTGAGACGGGTGCGAGAAAGAACGTTTCTGACCGGCCGCATCTCTTGATCCCACACACCTTCTTCTTGCGCTTCCTGCAAACGCTGGCGGCACCGATCAATGGCCTGCTCAGTCACATGACCACTGTTAAAGCTCGCGAGCAAAACTTCATAGGGACAGAAATGAGGGTATGACTCCAGCATTGGCCTGAGTACGCATAACTCACTATTGGTAAATTGTTGCTCGGCAGTCAACTTCGCCCCATCGGTGGTATTAGAGATAAGAGATAAGGTGCCCAACGCTAAATTTAAGGCTAACATGTGGCCTGCCGGCAAAAGGCCTTTGAGTGAAAAGTGGACAATATCGTCTGGGGATTGTTTAAGGGGACGTGTGGTAGGTTTTACTCTACGAAGAGTGGTGTCTTGCATGGAGGTACTCCTTGTCTAGCTTATGCATGAAAGATGCATTGCTCACTCCTAACTTGGAGAATGCTTTCCCGGTGTTTTACCTTACAACATGTATTCAGAATTCTTCGTTGATTACTTGGGCATTACCCCCTTTCTTTATTGAAAAGAACGTACTCATCCACATTTTTCGCTACAGATGACGCTCTTTTTTTCTCATTCCAGAGAAAATTCCCTGGATGTGTGTTGATCAGTTTAGCGTCCTAGGACGCAAATTCTTTGGACTTCACTAGTGTATACATTAACTTTCTCGTGTGTATAAGAGCTACATAACACAAGGTTTTGTGAAAAATCAAGGTTTTTTCAGCGACTTTTTATGTAAATCACACAATATTCACAAGTAGAATAATCATGTCAAATTCCTACATAAGACATTCGGGCTAATTGCTCTGTCATTGAGCCTCAGAAAGGAACATTTCGACACATACTACTTCATGTATCACTTTTTTTAGGGTACTTCCTTGCATTGCTCCACCTGCGGTGGGTCCTTGATAAATCGGGACGACGTGCTGGATATATCCTCACGCTACAATGTAGGGGGCGGCGTTGCAGCGATGGATTTCAGGGTAGCGGTATGGCTTTTCCTCGCGTTTCTGCTGTCGCTTTTCTCATTTTCCTGATTGGTAGCCTCTCTCTCCTATGTATCGGTGTGATCGCGTTGCACCGGCCTGCAGTTTCTGCAGATTCAGAACAATACACTATTGAGAGCGCGGAAGGTGAGATCGTGGCCATAGGGCCTACCGGGCCTGAGATGGATTTTGTTTTGAAGACGGCGACAGGTCAATATTTGCATTTCCGCTGCGCCAGCTCGTGTCAGGCATCAGTAGGACACTTACAGCGTCACTTATACGAGCAGGCTACTACTTATGTGTACTATGTGGAGGAACCAGGTAAAACGTTATTGGCTTTGAACGTAGATTAAGCAATCTCGCAAAAGATGGAGTGCGCAATGAGCATGCAGAACTACATAAGGGTATCTGCACAAATGATACACCGACAAAGCCAGAGCAGTGCAGATATTGTAATTGTGGGTAACGGCATAGCAGGGTTGACCGCAGCGATAGAAGCACGTCGCTTTGCTCCTGATTTGCGCATAGCCATCATTACAGAACAGAGCAATCCCACCATCAATACTCCTGCACTCAAGCAGTTTGCTATGGGCAAGCTGGAACGACAGCAGCTTCTGGCATATCCCGTAGGCACCGAACGGGCGCAGGGTATTCAGATGCTTCAAGCGCGCGTTGTGGAGATTGATGCTCACGATAAATTCGTGAGACTGGCAAATGAATCTGCGATTGGCTACGGTTCACTGCTGCTTGCCACTGGCAGTGCGGCAGTTGGCCTCCCCACAGATCTGCCCGGACGCGATTTTTATGGTGTCATGACGCTTCATCAACTTCATGACTATATGAACCTTCGTCGGAGACTTTACGAGGTTGAAGACGTTGTAGTCATTGGCGGAGGCGCTCATGCCATCGAAACTGTGACGAGTTTGCTTTATCTGGGTATTCGGACGCACTGGCTTATTCGAGGGAAAACCTGCCTGTCGCGTATACTGGACCAGCGTTCATCCGAACTTGTTATGAGACATATTCAGCAGGCAGGAGCCAGAATCTACACCGAAACCGAGATTGTGGGTATAGCTGGCAATACCGGCGCTGTAGCTGGAGTTGTCACAAACCACCAGCAAATGCTGCCCTGCCAACTGGTACTGGCTTGTACGGGAATGAAACCTGTTACGACCCTGGCGGAGCATTGTACGATGCCTATAATGTTTGAGCGTGATCAGGGTATCTTTGTGAATAATCAATTGCGCACGAACGTTCCTGACATCTATGCCGCGGGAGATGTTGCCGCCCTACACAATCCACAAACGGGAAACCATGAGATAAGGGCACAGTGGTACTCGGCCGTGGTACAGGGATGTACCGCAGCTGCGGCGATGACAGGACAACTTGAAATCCATCACGGTAATGCAACGCCACTCTCTTGGAGCGCGTCTAGCTTCGCTCAGCAGCGATGCAAGGAAGTACCGGCAACAGCGCAACAGCCTTTTGGTGTACACTGGCATGCAACTCGCCTGGGTGCACTCTCCTTACTGACCGTCGGTAGTCCATTGGCGCGTACGACGGGGTCAGTCACGCTCACCGATAGCTATAAAAGGATGTATCGCCGCCTGTCGATTTTTGATGATCGCCTCATTGGTTACCTCTCGCTTGGCCAGGCTGGGCAAGCACAGGCCGATGGACTGGCCATCAAACGCCTGATCGACGAGGGTCACTCTATCGCTCCTCTCAAGGATGCTCTTCTCAATGGCACTTTCGACCCGCGTACATATTTTTCACAGCGGCACTCAGTAGCAGTACTTGACATGGCAATATCGGGGAAAAAACCCGTGGTGAGAACAACACAAAGAGCGCTTCCTCCAGTGCGATCGACATTACTTGAGCGTGTTTCCCTCTCGTCATTGGAAAAGGAAAGAGCTCAGGCGGATCGTCCCCTTTCAATTGTTGGTTTTATTGCCTCTGTTGCCTCTGTGCCAATTACACCTCTTCCCAGGCCATCCGCAGGTGTTCAGTTCCGCGTTATTCATTCTCCAACAGAAAGGCGATAAAATGCGAAACTCCATCCTATTACATAAAACTGGACCAGTTATACTGGAGGAATTGCACGCCTGTATCGGCTGCAACGAGTGCCTGCTGATCTGCCCAGCCCTGACAGAACCCATCAGGATCGAGGAGCTGAATTTTGAAACGTTCACGGGTTCAATCTCAGCGCCGGTGGCTCGTTTTGCTCGTGCATGCTATCAATGTGGAGCTTGCGTTGCACCCTGCCCAGTCGGATTGCATCGTGACGCGATGATGATGTGGCTAAAGGTGAGGCTGTTGCGCCTGGGTCGGAAGGAGTAATGGGTTGGCTCGACGTCATGGGTGTGACATGCAGCATCAAAAAGGTTATTCCTGGTTCTACTTACGCATGAGTTCCTCCTGGGTTACAGGACTGATTTCAACGGTGCTGATCGTTGGTACAGGCGGCTTCTTTTACGCCTGGTACTACCAATTCAGCAATGATATTGCCCCTGACAGCGTAGCCGGCTATGTATATGGCATCGCTGGAACCAGCTGCATTCTGCTCGCCACTGTGCTTTACACAATACACCGCCGCTCGCGCAAACGCCTCATGGGAAAGCTAAATGCTGCCCTGAACTGGCATATCTTCTTCGCAATTATGGGTATTGCCTTCATATTTATGCACTCGTTTGGCAATTTCAATGCGAAAACAGGTACGTACGCTTTGTACAGTTTGATTGCGTTGATCATAAGTGGCTTTGTAGGCCGTGCCTTAGACCGTATCATGCCCTGGCTGATTGCACGTGAAGTAGATAAGATTCTCACAGCAGAGGGAGAAGACCGGGTAGAAAGCATTTCGCGCAACTTGCAATTCCAGGCAGAAACCTGGTATCATCATCCGCGGCCCACGCCCGACCCCCCCAAGGTTGACCGCAAGGGTCAATCAGGCATTACCGCGATGGATTTCAAGCTTCAGGCGCGGCAGCTTATGGTGGAGATACGAAAAGTAGAGCAGGCGCTACAGCGTGAACAGTTTTATCGTTATGTTATTCACTACTGGCGGATACTCCACGTTGGATTGGCGTTGCTTACTATTGGCTTGATTACCTGGCATCTCGTCTATGTTGGGCAGTTACTGATGAATGCATTTATGCATCACAGGTAAATGTTGGGAGCGCACCTGGTGGACGCCATAAATCGGGGACGCCATAAATCGGGTCCTTACAGAGAAGTTGTCGCTAAGGGGCTGTTGCCGTATAGAGATACCTAATGCCAAAAACCGTATAATTCAAATAAGATATATAGCCTCAATTCTCCGCTGATCAAGCTCGGCATGACATTCGCTACAAATCTGCAAAGCCTCTTGCAAGTAGCGCAATGCCTGTTGATGACTGGTCTCTTTCTCATCATTTTCTTGCAATAAAGCAAGAGCATAGCTCTGTAAAGTGCGAGCCGTCTCTAAACGCATAGTGCATGTGCGAAATATTTGGAGGGCTTGCTCGAAATGCTGGTATGCGTCTTGCTGCTGCCCTTGCGCGACAAGAATGTTACCTAGTAGATGATGGGAACGGGCTACGAGCCATGTCAATTCATGCTGGCGCGCTTTTTCGAGAGCGTGTTGTGCCTGTACCAGTGCGTTCTGTGTGTCACCTTGCAAGAAGTTGACCTGCGCCGAGGCCAGTTGTCCTCTATTCCTGGCCTCCGCCTCCAATCTTTCAAAGGTAAGCGCTCGCTGTAGTGTCTTATTGGCACGAGCGAGGTACCGCTGATAGGCCCTGGACGACCACAAACCCCTGGGCGACCACAAGCCCTCGGGCGACCACAAGCCCTCGGGCGACCACAAGGGATCGCCCCTACTATGGACGCGCCGGTAGTAGTCGATTTCTAGTGCCTGCGCTTGCGCGATGCGTAAATTTCCGAGAGCCACCAGGGCGAGACCGATACAGGGAGTATTCTGCATTGCGCGACCAATTGCGAGAGCGCGGCCAATACATATGCCTGCATCGGCTAGCCTGCCCTGATCCTGGTAAACAGCCGCTAACTCAACATTCCATGTACTTAAATAGACCTGGTCGTTGGTTTGCTCTGCCAGCGCGAGGCTGCGCTTCAGCCAGTTTTCCGCCTCTTGCAGATCACCTGTACGTCCCGCCAGCACACCAAGATTGCTATAAATCACCGCTGTCAGGGGGATATCACCTATTTGTTCAGACAGGGAGAGTGAGCGGCGTAAGAAGGGTAGCGCCTGCTCGTGTTCCGCTTTCTGCAAGTGGACATAGCCCACGTTACAGGAGACATGGGCCACCTCTCGCTTGTGGTCGTGCTCTTCCAGAATGCGCAGAGCAGTATTAAAATGAGTGAGCGCCTCAGAAAGCTGACCGTCACTACTGGCGAGCGCGCCCAGCAATCTATGGGTGCGTGCCAGGTCAACAGGATCACCCGCAAGCGTGCTCCTCATTCGTGTCAAAGGAGGAGTATTTCCTGGTTGGCCTTGTTGTTTGGGAGGCATTTCCTCAAAAAGTCGCAATGCCTCGTTAGCCGCCTGCCGCGCCTCGCCATACTTGCCCTCTTGCCACAAGATAAAACTACGCTGAAAATACAACCTGGCCCACGCCGGACCACCAATCACGCCCGATTCGCGCAAAACCTGCTCGCCGCGTTCACAATATTGACGGGTGTGTTCATAATCCGCCGCGTAGTACCACGTCCAGCCCACTTCACTCCATAACAGCGCGTCAATCTGGGCTACATACCCTTCCCCCATCGCTGTGTCGGCTCCTCTGCGTTCCTTCCCCTCCCCTCGCTGTGTCTCAACAGGTGAAGCACCTTTTTGTTGTGCTCCTTCCCTTGCTCGCTCTTGCAAAAGCTGCTCGTAGACGCGGCGGGCCTCCAAATAATTTCCCTGGATACGCAAACATTCACCTAATTGTTCGAGCAGGTAAGCAAGACGCACGCGATCTTCCAGGCCGGCAGCTGGCATCGCCCGTAATTCCCCGCTCGACATACGCTCCCCTCCTGCCACATTTTCGGTGGCTATGCGGTAATAGCGTTCGGCCTCGGGATAGGCGGAGAGGCTGTAGGCGCGGTCTCCAGCAAGTGTAGCATAATGGACGATACGCTTTGGCTCAGCTCCTCCCTCAACCAGGTGGTGGGTGATGGTGGCAGCACCTTCTGACTCGCGATTGGCATAGGTTTGGCAGAGGATATCGGCGGCACGCCTGTGCAGCTGAGCGCGCCTGGTGGCGGAGAGGCTTTCATAGAGATGACTGACCAGTAAGGGCTGCCAGAAATGATAGTTGATGCGTGCTCCCCTGCCCTCTTCCGTTAAGACACCGGCCTGCAGGGCCTCGTCAAGCAGATCAAGGACAGTATCTTCGTCGGTGTCGGGGAGGGGAGTAGAACCGCTGATCTCCATCGAGCGGATAAGGGAGAATTCAAAGGAGCCACCCAGAACGGCGGCATTGCCCAGTAGTTGTTGGCAGTCACGGCTTAACTTGCTCATGCGCTGGTCAAGCGCGGCAGAAATTGAGCGAGGCAGCGACGAGCTTTTTTTTCGAGTGGCTCGCTGAGCATTTGGCGGTTGTTCGGGTTTAGTAGTTGACGTGACGCTGTAAGAGTGTGCCAGTTCCTCGGCAAAAAAAGGATTGCCCGCTGCCTGCCTGCGTATGTCCACTACTACCTTCTCAGGCAATTGGGGGTTGGCAATAAGTGTGCTGATCGCCGCGTCGCTGAGCGGCTGGATTTGCAGTGTACTAATCGTGTGTTCGCGCTGCATGTGCGCGATGAGCGGACGCAAGGGATGTTTAGGAGCAAGTTCCACTTCCCTGCACGTACCGAGAAAGACAAAAGGGGAGCCGGACAATCTGCGTACAAGATAAGCGAGCAATTCGCAGCTACTGGCATCGGCCCATTGCAGATCGTCCAGCACGACAAGCAAAGGTGAATGCTCAACAGCCATCTTGAAGAGTTCAAGGATCGCCTCCCACAGGCTTTGCTGCTCCTGCCCCGGCAATTGACTGACAGGAGAAACTTCCCCGGGCAACCGCTCATACAATTCAGGAAGCAATACAGCCAGTCGAGCATAGACCAATGCGTACTCATTCAGCTCTGGCTTCTGCCAGGGATCGCTATTAATGAGGCTGCGCAAGATCTCAATCCACAGGCGATAGGGGATGGTGCTCTCCTGGGCATAGCTCCTGCTCCAGGCAACAACCCAGCCTCGCTCCTGTACTTCCCGGCTCAACTCTTCAGCCAATCGCGTCTTACCGATACCCGCTTCTCCCATCAACACCATGCACTGCGGTCTGCGCAGTGTATCAAGCGGAATGGCTGAAACATTTTGCTGGTTGATAGGCTTTTGGCTGTGGAATTTGGCCTGGCTAACATGCTCCGACACGAAGAGAAGTTGACGCAGCATCTCCAATTCGGATGTGCGCCCTACTAGTGGGTTGCGGTGGCTGCGCCCTATGGTATTGCTTTCCAACTCAGACCCCTCCCGCATCGCTATGTCGGCTCCACTGCGTTCCGCTCGACATACGCTCCCCTCTCCATCTCCCTGTTATGCTTCTGCCAGAAAAAACGAGAGAAGCGTATGCCAGTTGAGGATAACAGACAAGCAAACAACTGCTTTGATTATATCTTACACGTCAACGATGAGGCGGAATATTTGTAGGCACCTGTTTCAGAGCAAGTATAAGACAAACACAATATCACAAGGCATCACCCATACCACATTACGTTGAGGCCCTGCGTAAAGCGCCGTCCGTCCATGGTAGGGGCGATGCCTTGTGCTCGCCCTGTGACTTTTTATTAAAAGTACAAATGTTCTAAATCGAACATCTCACTGTTATAACATTCTACCTACTTAATCAATATGCGACATATGCACATTCCTTTCCCAGTTATATATCTTGTATGGCAGTCTACCCTAACAATTACTGATTTCTTCGTCTGCCATTGATGAATTTCCTACAAATTCACAAAGAATGTATGATTCCGCACAAATTTCATCTCAGGGACGATGAGATATTATAGCTACATTCGCTGCGCCACTGACGGTGTGCCAGAAACCATTTAAGAGGTGACTGCCTTCAAACCAGAGAACAGATAGAAGGATGGTTGCTAAGATTACCAAAAAGATAACAAGTGCCAGTAAGCGTTGATTCTGTTGTGCGATTGCCATGAAGTTTGCTCCTTTTGAAGTGATGGGATGTACTGAAGAGAGATCTTCAGATCTTGAGGGCAATATCTCACCTGATGATTGATGGTTAGCTCTCTAAGCTTGAAAAAAGGAGTGACTGTCATCTGGGTTTCTCTTTTCTGTACGCAACTGTACGGAAAGGGTGAAACTCTACCATCAAGTTCCGATATTAGTAATAAATATACATAAAGTTCATTAAAATTTACT
>WNFY01003342.1_pt1 | contig 15013 bp, 13 predicted proteins | sample 5400091 | NCBI WGS metagenome assembly WNFY01 (sample SAMN13153364, study PRJNA577476) | soil metagenome | isolation source: 60 cm soil or saprolite under grassland replicate 1 | place: USA:California | collected 2016-06-15 | reverse complement strand
CATAGCTCGACCGGTAGGCGATATCAACAGAAATTGGCGCCGCTACCAGGAACGGTTCGCCCAGTACTGAGGAGTCAGACTCATTTTCGAGAAGCGCGATGATCCGAGGGGAAACATCATTCTCCTGGGAACTCCCGCTCTGGTCCTCATCCCATAGTTTGGTTGTCCATATCTGGCCAAACTGATACTTTTCTGGCCGAGCAAGGTGCAAGAGCTGCTGGAATTGTTGAGAACGTTGTGCAAACATGTGCTTGAGGTCCTCGGGAATCATCTGGTCGGCGGAGCCACTTCCTGCATCTGGCTGTGTCGACCCTGCGAAGTTGAGGGAGCGCTCAAGAGCCTCCGTACATATTGGGCAATTGTCCACGTGGCTTCTGATTTGATTTGCCTCTGGCCCTGACAAGCGGTTTTGAGCATATCTAAGAAGATCTGCACGCTTCGGACAGATACGTTCCTCCTGTGTGGACATAGTAATCATCTCCCTTTCCGAGCCTGATAGTACGATACCTGGTCATGCCACTTTAATGAGCAATAATCTAGTAACTTGAAAGGTATCTTTTATTCTGGGCTAAGGAGTTCGAGGAGGCGTGCGTAGATAGCCTCCGCTTCCTCCATGGTTTCGGCGTGGCAGCGAATCGCCTCTAACGCCCGGTGGATCTCATTTTCAACTGTACTTTTTGAACATCCTAGCTGACCACCAACGTTGGTCAAAGTAGCTCCTGGTTGTGCATACGCAAGTAATACTTGTTTTTGGCGAGGAGACAATTCGCTCAGAAGCGCTGTTGCTGCCTCGTTAATGATTGCCACCTCTTCTACAGTTGGTCTCTCACGTATCACGTCACTTATCTGAAGAGAATTTCCTTCGCTGTCTTCCGCTAGAACTGCTTCCAAACTTCCCTCGTCAGTCTCAAGTAAGTTGAACCGATACTTAAAGACTAGAGCAAATTGCGCTAGGCTGAGCGCACGACTTACTGTTTCAAGGAGTGCATGCAAAAATGTAATGAGATCGGCATCCGTGAGGATTGGCGAGTTTTTCTTCGAGTCATCTCGGTACCGAATGATTGGGAACCCTTCCAAGCCTAAGCCAATAGCGATAAGCTCCGCGTCCTGGCCCTGATAGGGCTGTACCTCTTGCCAGGAAGCCAGAGCCCACAGCCGAGAGGCTTTCTTCCTGGTTTCGCCAAAGAGACGGAAACGCGGATCACGCTCCAGAAGCGTATTTGCTCTCTGGAAAAGATTATCTAGTGCTGTACGGTCCTTCTGACTAATTAGAAAATATCTAAATGAAAAGGCCAGACCGTTGCGGAATCCTGTTAGTGTTTGATTGGTAAGGAGCAGGTGCTCAAGGTGGCCCAACCGCCAGAGCTTGGCAACCGCCCAGTCATGGGCGAGAGCTGTGAAAGCACCTTCATCCCAATGCCCAGTTGGCGAGTAACTCACTGGATAGCGCCAACTCACCGTGCGAACTGTCCGGAGCAACTCCTGATAGAGATGTTCCCCAAGACCAATGGAAGCATATTCATCGACAAGGGTTTGAAGTTCCATTTATGGTGCCTCGCTTTCCCTTGTGATTTTTTCTCCCCACTGCTGCAAGGCGTCTCTGAGATTGCCTTGCCAGACTTCAGGAAGTAGCCCAATATAGTCATAAAAGCGGAAATTTTTGGCGGGGAACGACCTCTGTATCTTGAGAATCACCACACCGTCTCGCTCCAACTCCTCTAAAATTCCACCTGGTATAAAGAGTTCCCCTATTCTGCCCGCTTGGCTTTTGCTGGAGGTCCGTGGACAAGCCGTGATCATCGGACGTTGGGGGTCATAAGGAGTAATGACTACCCAGGGATGCTTGTCGTGATCACCGTTTCCACCAAACCCTGAATCAGCATCAGGAATATGGTAGAAGGCACCGAACTTCAGCGAAGGATAGACGAGCAGTGCAAGATCCTCGCCCGTTTTCTCTAAGGAACGTTGTAATTCAGTAAAACTTTTGAATTGTCGATTGCTCCTCTTAACAGAACTACACTCCTCCAATTACAACCTCCAAATACAAAACTACACATGGGGACGCCATTATCCACTTGACCTCCCTGTTTTTAACAAACCTGGGATTACCAAACATTTCCAAACCATTTTCTGGCTTCATCACGCCATCGTGTATCCGGCGGGGGACGATGAGGTGTCAGTATACTCTCTGCTTCCAATACAAGAGATCACGCCTTGAAGCAGTTTGATCTCTTTGTGCGATGATGTGAAGGAGCCTGGAACCGTACTTCACACAGGTGGTTTAAGCTGCTCACTTTCACCAATGATATCATACCTATTGTCGCTTGTCAGTAGGTATGAGATGATCTGCAGGGCTAATTAAATGACAAGAAGCAAAAAGAGTAGAAGTCTTTTCTATGCGAATGGTGTTAGCACAATCCATGGTGGAAAAATCTTACTGTTCTCATTAAGGCAAAGAAAGCCATCTTTTCTTCATCTGACGATGATAGATCCTTCCCTCATGGATGGCACTGTTCCTCGTTTCAATTGCATTTATCGTTTGAGTAATATCTTCTAAAAGGATTTTACCTGAAAACGCTGCTACTATTGTTAAGCGTCAATCTGATCCGCCAAAGCTTGTAATTGAGCAATGCTTGCATCCCACTCTCTGATTGGTAAGAGGACAGCCCCAAATTCAAAGGGCTTGCCATTTTGCTCACTATTCCAATATTTCCCTCGTTGCGTTGATACATCGTAGAAGATGAGCTTTGATTTGCTGGTAGTATCATTCAGTCCCTTTGTTGTAATCCGGTAGTAGTCGAGTGATTCCACTTCCATCCATTCCTGTAGCAAGGACATCGCCTCGTCTCGGTTAGCAAGAGCGCCAGGCGCTCGTGTCACCAGACAATCAACCATAGCTGACTGGCCTCGATGGCGAACGACTGAATGCTTTTCAAAGGTGCAACTTCCAGTTGCAAAGCGACCGGGAACTTCGAGTTGATGTAAGAAGTTTGCACGCGTATCGAAACGAGCGATTTGGGCTAGTCCTTTCACGATAGCGGTAGCTGATGGGGCATCGTATGGTAAGAGGTGAGCAAGCAACTGTTGAGCTCCTGTTAGTGCTTGCGCTTTCAATGGAAATGGTGGTTGGCACAAGAACCTTCTCCAGAATGCGCGCAGGGCAAACAATTGTTTATGATCGCTCTTCGCAGCGGCCACTTTAGCGCTGTAGAATACTGCTGCCAGCATATACGCATCGTTTTGATAATCTACGATAAGTTGGAGAGCACGTGCCTGCTGTTCCGCGTCTAACTGGTACCAATATCCAGTTTGTGCTTCGTCTCCCCAGACGAGGTCCCATACTTGGATCAGCGAATCGACCACAAATGACGCTTCAACCCAGTCTTTTGCAAAGAGTCGCCATAGGACGTGAGTGAAAACGATATAGTTTTGCATCACGATTTCATACCCGGCGAACGCTTGAAAGCCTGGACTGTGTAAACCGAACAGATACCGCTGAATAAACTGTCTGAATAAGCGTCCAATGCGTTGTTGCGTTGTCCAGTGCCGTTGTTGCCGCTCCTCAATTGCTGGAGGGTTCTCTCCCTCCACAACATCTTCACTTTCCTCAAGTTGGGTACTGATGGTTCCTATAGAGGTAGAAAGGGAAGCGATCCCCCCTCCAAGTTTTTGGAACGATGCTGTGATGGCGTTTAAGATGATTTGTAACCGTGAGCGTGTATATCCCTGGCTGCCAGTTGCGCTATGCAAGTATTGCAGAATTTTAGGATGCTGGCGCAATCGGTCGTAGTCGATGTCGTCGTAAGGTATATATTCGCCTGCTTCCTCGTTTCGTGTTAGTGCAGATAGTGTGCGTCCTGCTAACTGCCAGACACTGCGCTGGTCAATAACGAGCGTTTCGTTTAATTCGCCTAATAATTCCTCTATCTCTTTGTCATCTAGATCCAGATCTCCGGTACGATCCAGCACTTCGTGTTCCGTAGATTCTTGTAACGCAGCATCAAGAGCGGCTTTGTTGCAAATAAAGAGAGGATTTGTTTGTTGGGTCGCTTCCCCGTCTTCCCACAGAATAATGATGGGAAGCGGTTGAGCAAGCAGTCCTAGAGCCTCTCCAGGCACTGTCAGTTCGAGCATGTGTGACTGCCGTTCGAGCTTCGAGACTATCAGAGGAAACAGACTCTCGCCAATCACCAGCGCTAATTCCTTGAGGCTGGGAAGCGTCCCCTGGTAATTCAACAACAGGCGTTTTCCATACCACTCACCTCCCGTAATTTGCCATGTTTCTTGATCCACCTCTTTCGGCTCTTCAGTAGCCTGGAAGTCCAATTTCAACGGCGTGAGGTCAACCGTTGGTGATTCAATCTGCAACCTGTCAAACACATAGTCAAAGGCGTTACGCGGTCCGGTAAGCAGGTTGGCAACTTCCACATTACTGTGTGGGCTGGACAGAAGCATCGCTACCTGCGAGAGGTTGGGAGAACCTTGCAAGCAAATGGCGCGGTCCTTTAATTTGAGGAGGTAACATTTCGCATGAAAATAGGCGCTGCCACTTTCTCTCTGAAAAGGTCTGATCTCGCAACGCCCGGGAGCCCGATCAATGACTTTTTGTAGCGCAGCAGTATCCACTGAAGTCCGTCCCGGCTGTAGCAGAATCGTTGTTTGTTCCGGTTGGAATTCCTTCAGAAGGCGTTCCAGCGCTATAGCTTGCTTGTCATAAAAGGGTGAAAGTATCCATAGTTCCTCGACCGGTTCTCTATCGACTGCAAGAAGGAGTTGGTCAAGGAAGCTGCTTGAGAGGTTATGACGCACTGGTCGCTCAATACTCGTCGGTGCATGAAAGAACCATGGCGTCTGCTCCCACATGTACTCTATACGTCTCCGGGCTGTGAGTCCGATAGATCCGCGTTGTATGAACGCATCAACAAGTTCACGCACGGCGAGAAAGGCTGGTAACGGTTCAGGAGCATCAAGACTGTATTCATAGGCCGTGAATAGTTCACCTCCTGAAGCGTAGCCTTGCCAGTGCAGATTCCCGCTGCCGACCAGCAGTCGTCCTTGTTGCGCATTCGTAAGAAGAATGAGCTTGGCGTGCGCAGAGGTGTATGCTTGCAGTCCAAAGATGCCTGCAACGACATACAACTGGTTCATGTGCCGTACCAGGCCTCTTTGTTGCGAATAAACATCAGATACCTGCAAGTACTGCTGGCCGTCTGCCAGGATAATTTTATTGCGGCAGCGCGCGGGGAACTGGTACCAGAGTGCTCGTTCGAAGAAAGGGATGTCCAGACCATATGAGAGGATCAGGGCGTGATCCCAGGGTCCTTTTAACTGCTCTGGCAGCTCAAGTGCGCTCATATCAAATACCCTTCAGTCAAGAAACGCTGTCCGTCTGGTGTGAGGGGATGTACCGTCAACGTGAGATTCCCACATAGGCCTAATTCATGGATGGTTGTGCTGAGGGCATTGAAGCGCGAATCCATAAATCCCAGAGGATTCTCCAGGCGATAGAAGCGGAGGCGATTCCCCTCGCGCTGGAAGCGGAAGGTGTTTTCAGGCAATTTGCTGGCAGCGATCAGTTGGTGTTGGAGGATGATGTAGTCATTAAAGAGCCACCTGATGATGTCGCCGGTCGTTGTAGAACGTCGCTGAAGACGATAACGAAGAGCTAGAATAAAGTCGGCAAGACTGAGCCGTCCATCCTGCCCCATCTGCGAAATTTCCCAGGCGGGCTCTTGCCAGCGATCACGTGAACCAAAACGGAGATACACCAAGCCTAATATAATCAACATACCTGCCACCATAATGTGCGGCTGCTCATAGCGTTGCATGGCCAGTTGGTACAGGCGATCTTCATGTAGGGGAGCTTCTAGTGTGCAAGCTGCATCGAAGCCTGACTGATCAGCTCCAACCAGTGTTTGTAGCCACTCAAGAACGTTTGCGAAGCTATCATTCGCTCCCAGGCCAGGTGGAGGCAGTTGCAGTTGTTTTGCCAGAGCGTCAAAGTTCAGACTTTCATCAAAGTGACGCCAGAAATCTTCGAGGGGTAATGGGCGGATATCACCATCGTGCTTGAGACCCCACTCACACAGGTAATACCACAAGGCATTCAAGGCAAACGCATAGTATTCACGTGCCTGGTAGTAGCGCCAGCGCTGAAAGACTTCCTCAAGGAAGGATTGTGGATGATACACGATGCCATTGGAGGAGGCCTTGAAGTACAGCAACTGGCGGAAGATATGTTGGTTCATCCCGGTTCCTTGCGACTGCGCGGCCATATCGAGAAAAAGTCTGAACGTTTCTCGCCTGGATGTGGCTGTGACCTCGTTTCCACCGTGTAGAAATGCGTTAAGGAGTAAAGGGCGATCAGGGGCAGTTGGTACCTGCAATTGGCAAAGGCAGGCATGACGAATATACTCTTCTATGATCTTACGAGGTACATGTGTTGTATCATGATCAAAATATTGGGAGAAATATGATGTATGCTGTACAGCTTGCCGGAACGCGGCAGCGACCTGTTTCCCATACTCAGTTGGCACGTCCATTGGGTACGGGAAGCCTGGTCCTCCTGGGTAGATCAAACCCAACTCGATCATTACGGAGCGGTAGTAAAGGCCATAGCCGCCCAAATCACTTTTGATATAATCGGTACTGGTATCATAAGCTTCTTGACGCTGTTTGGCGAGCGGTGAGGTTTTTTGGCTTCCCACAGCAGCTATTCCCTCTTCATGTTCCTGTTGATCACAGAGGAAAACTCCAAGAGAGAAGATAAAGTCGCGCGGACGGAAGAACAGTCCCCAGGAGGACCAACTACGCACACGATCTCGCTGCCAGAATTCATCTAGTAGAAAAGTGTAGAAGCTATGGTACCGTGGATAGATCGTCAGAACGTTAATCCCAGGAGAAAGTCGCGGAAGGATCTGGTCTGAAGAGACGCTGCCCAGGCCAAGGTGATCCCGTCCTTTTTTGGGCTCGTACATTTTTGCAATCCATTGGGGTTGCGCGATGATTGGCATTGATCTCCCTCCACGGCGTTATTACATTACCACTTCTGATTGAGGTAAGCCAAAACAGCTATTCAAGCAGGAAGTATGTAGGATCTCGAAATTAGTGTCTCTGTGCCCAATATTAGTGTCACTACTTCTCAGAATTACTGTCATTGTCACAAAGGGTTTAACCATACAAGCAGTGCCATTAACCTTACAGACTCATCCAAACTGCTCCCTCCTCATTCTGGCATATATACATGCGTTACTGCTGCAGCAAGGATAGGCATTAATAGGAAAAAGGCTTACATCTGCTGTTCTCCACTGTCCAAAGATGGAGAACCGAATGTGGAAGTTGGTGTTGACGCTAATGAAGCAAAGTAGTCCCGGAGCAGGCGGTGCCGGAAGAGGTAACCGCCGCCCACTTTGCGTAGCAGGTGGCAGCTATACCTATCGTCAAGAAAAGCAACGTAATGCCAAGGTCGGGGTGTGCATCTGGCACACCAGAGGAGCAACCGCAGGACAATATGCCTAATACAGGCATTCCCACCCCACTACAGCCGCACTTCCTAATCACAGCTATTTAAAGTAAACTGTTCTACCTGTCTTCAACTTGCTTCGAGCTCATTGTTGAGATGTCACATATCTTGATCGGCAAAGTCTCCATGGGTCCCAACCATATATTCCCCCTTGTGTGTCGAAATCGGGCGTGGTCTCAGCACTGAACTTGATAGTTCCTTGGTGAGTCCTCTCACTTCTTTCTTCTGTGACCAACGGAAATAATGCCCTCTTTCGTTTAGTCCACCACACGCAGGACAATCTTGCCTCGTGTGTGCCCTCTGGCTCCTTGCTCGTATGCCTGGCGTGCTTGAGAAAGGGGGAACATGGTGTCGATGATGGGCCGAAGATGTCCCGCATCAATCAAGGTGCCAACCTGGATCAGTTCATCACGGTTGGGTTCAACAATAAACCAGAAAGGGTGTATGCCATGCGCCTTCGCCTTCTCAAAAGAGGGTTGGGGACTGACAATGGTGACAAGTGCCCCTCCTGGTTTGATCACCTGCCAGGATCGTTGCAAGGTGTCGCCACCAACGGTATCGAAGACGAGATCGACATCATGAACCCCATCCTCGAAGCGCGTGGTGGTATAGTCAATGACTACGCTCGCACCCAGTTCGTGGAGGAAGTCGCGATTGCGTGCAGAGGCGGTTGCGATGACATGCGCCCCCGCCCAATGAGCCAGTTGGACAGCAAAGACTCCAACGCCCCCTGCGGCTCCGTGGATTAAGACGGTTTGTCCTGCAACCAGGCTCGCGTGCTCAAAGAGGGCCTGCCAGGCCGTCAAAGCTGTCAGGGGAACGGCTGCTGCCTGCACATAGTCGAGCGTGCGTGGCTTGGGAGCCAGCTCGCTGGGCAGAGCAATGGTAAATTCTGCCTCAGCACCGTCGCGGCCATAGTCCGTCATGGCATACACTTGCGAGCCTTTGGTGAGAGTGGGAGTACCAGGACCTACCTCCTCCACCACTCCTGAGAGGTCGCGTCCGGGAATGGGGAGAACACGCTTGCTTCCCGCTTTGGTCTCATAGGTCTCGTCCCAGCTCAACTCGCTTGCAATCACCCCTGTCGCATAGACGCGAACCAATACTTCTCCCTGGCCAGGATGTGGCTGTGGCACGTCTTCATAGACGAGCCGCTCTGGACCACCACGACCATGTATACGGATGGCTTTCATGTTGTTGTATCGTTCCTTTCGTTTCGGCCTATCTGTAAGAAAGCTAGTTCGACATCAGCATATACTCGCCGGAGAGATAAAGGCAAGCTCTGCTCAAGAGAAAAGTGGCTCCACTCAAAATCGTGACCTTGCTCCCAACCCAGGAGTAGGGCCCTCCCTTCTGCGCCGTCATTGATCGAGCAACGGTTGCTCAATACACGCTTCATCTGCTTCTTCCCATAGGACATACTCTATGGAGGAAGCTAACCGAAAGCCCGCCTTATGGGAAAGGAGAAAGATGTGAAGCAACTCCAACACATCACCCCAGTGGGAGCGCAAACCACCTTGGTTGAAGTCTGGCGATGGGGACAAGAACTCGAACGCCTGCATACCCGCATCGCCCCTCGTTTTGCCCGCCCGGAACCCCGTCGGCGAGCATTGGCCTACCTCAAAGGGATCATCAGTTCCACCCAGCGCAAAAACGGCTGGCAACTGGCCGAACACGCTGGAGAAGCCCGACCCGATGGGATGCAACGCTTGCTCAACAGTGCCGTCTGGGATGCGGATCTGGTGCGCGACGACCTGCGAACCTACATCCTGGAGCGCCTGGGTGATCCGTGCGCCGTTGTGGTGATCGACGAAACGAGTTTTCGCAAGCGCGGCAAAAAGTCAGCGGGAGTGAAGAAGCAGTACTGCGGCACCACCGGGCAGCTTGAAAACTGCCAGGTCGGTGTTTTCCTGAGCTATGTCGGCGCGAGGGGACACGCGCTCCTCGACCGCGAACTGTATCTGCCCAAAGAATGGATCGACGATCCTGAGCGGTGCTGTGAGGCTGGGATTCCAGAGGAGACGCGCTTTCAGACCAAGTGTGAACTGGCCCGACAGATGATCGAGCGTCTCTGGAAAGCCCAGGTTCCTTTCGCATGGGTCGTCGCTGATAGCGTATATGGCGGCAATCTCGACCTGCGTCTGTGGCTGGAAGCCCATGGGTATTCCTACGTTCTGGCTGTCGCTTGCGATGAGCCGGTCGGGATACAGACCGCTTCGGGGCGCAAACGGATGACCGTGGCCGAGGCAGAAGCCCTGCTGGTTCAAGCCGAGAACTGGCAACGCCTCTGCATGAGTGATGGCACAAAGGGGCCGCGCCTGTTTGACTGGTCGGTCATCCCCATCCTGCATGGGTGGGAAGATGATGGGCGACACTTCCTGCTCATCCGTCGTTGCCTGGATGAGCAAGCCGAGAAAGCCTACTACTTCGTATATGCCCCGACGGGTACCACCCTTGTCGAGATGGTCAAGGCTATCGGAGCCAGGTGGAAAATTGAGGAATGCTTTGAGACTGGCAAAGCGATCGGGCTGGAAGATTACGAAGTGCGGGGCTTCACTGCCTGGTATCGGTTCATCACCCTGGTGATGGTGGTCATGGCAGCTCTGGCTGCCATCTGCGCGGCAGCGCTTTTGCCTCGAACCTCGCCTCCATCGTATGAGGGAACCTGCCCCCTGCTCCCTCTGACCATGCTCGAAGTGCGTCATTTGCTGGCCTGCTTGCTCTGGCCCCTGCCTCGCAGTGCCTTGCCGGTTCTGGGTTGGTCCTGGTGGCGGCGCTGCCATCAGAGCCGAGCCAGCTACTTCCATACCAAACGCCGTACTGCGGGGAAATGACCTCGCCAAGCCTTTTTGTGCCGCATTCCAGGGAAAAATACCGGTATTTTTCCCCGTATTCAGGACCCATCACACGGCGGTCCTTTTTGAAAGGAGCGTTTCATGACCAGTCTTACCTTCACAGAGTGTTGTCAACGGCTCTCTGTGACCCCCAAAACCTTGCGCCAGTGGCTGACCCAGGCCGAAATGTCGCTGCACCCTCATCCCACTGACGCACGGATCACCTGTTTGGCGAGCGAACAACTCCAACTCTTAGCGGCTCTGCATGGCCGTGTTCTTCAACCATCAGGAAATTCTCTCATCGGCGGCGGATTGGGGCCACCTGAGACCACCGACGCTGATCTGCGAACACGATTGGCCCAGCTCGAAGCCCAGGTCGCAACGCTGCAAACGCAGCTCACTGATCTGGCGTTTCAATTGCTCCGGGAGCGGGAGCAACGTGCAGAGCAACGCCTGCCAGCGCTCGAAGCTCAACTCAGTCTGGTCCGAGATGAGGCGTTGGTTCCCCTGGCAGGCTCGGTGCCTGGCGTGCCAGACCAGCCGGAGATACCTTCCTTTGTCTGTCATCCGACGGAGAAACGAACGCCACTCATCCCGCTGATCGAGTACGGAGCCAGAGGCCGCTACGTGCTGATCAGCCCTGAAGGAGAAGAACTGTCCATCACACCGGATGCGCCGGAATGGTTTTCCTGGCTGGCCTCGCTCTCCTCGTTTCGCTTTGTAGGCCAGACGGGTCGCTTTAGCGCGCGTCGAGGCTACAATCGGCATCCCAATCGGAGCTGGTATGCCCAGAGGGGAATTCATCAGAAGAATTACAGTAAATATATTGGAGTGAGTGAACACATTACGACAGCTCGTTTAGAGCAAGTCGCTGCACATTTCCAATCATACGTGAAGTAACGCAAAAAGCAAGAGCAGGTGTGCTCTCTCGGTTCCTTTTCGTCGAAAAAAAGTGCGGCTGTAGTGCACCCTTAGTTAGCCCCCCAACCAGCCCGTTAATCAGTCCGATGGCCAGCCCATCAATCAGCCCTGCACTCAGTCCGAAGCTCAGTCCGAAGCTCAGTCCACCAATCAACCAAACGGCTAGGCCGAAAAGCAGGCCCCCAATCAACATGCAAATAAGCCCGACAAAAATGCTATTACGTGCGGAACTCCATATTCCTTGGTTAGGTACAAAAAGATTACGCTCATTCAGCAATTCACTCGAAAATCCTCCTATCAGCCCAATGGACAGCCCACTGAGCACCAAGCCCAGCAGACCAACGCTCAACCCGGTGATCAGCCCGATGCCCACCCCATGGAGCAATCCAACAATCAGTCCGATGACCAGTGCAACGAGCAGCATGGTGATAAACAATGCAATCGATCTCTGCCGCATATTTTTATTTTTCCATGACCAGACAATGGTCTCCGCGGGCTTTATTTCTGTGTTGTCAATAGTGACCAACACGAAGAACAGCACGATGGCTAGTCCATAGAGCAATCCTACACTTTGCCCGAAAACCAGCCCGAAAACTAAAAATAGCCCGCCGATCAGCCCACCAATTAGCCCAATAACAATGCGATAGAGCCAAATTAACCAAGGGCTTGGCAGCCAATCCGGTTGTATCCGCTCGATATAGAACTCTATCTGGTTATGTTGCGCCATCTGCTGAGCTAGCCATACTAGCCAGTACCTAACCTGTTGCACAGTATAATGAGTTAGCACTACTGGATGTTGCAACATACGTTCAGAGTAAGAGTGGAAGAGCTGGTACTGCAGGAGATCTGTCGACGGAGCAGAGACTAGAGTGAGCAATTCGCGGACGGATAAATCATGATACGTCAAGATCAGCACTTTAAGCATGAAAGGTGTTGTTGCTAGTTGTTGTAGAGTTGTACTTTTACGAAGCGCCACCTGCAGACCAGCGACCTCTCCTCCAAGCTCTGTTAGATATGCGTCAATTTGCTGCAAAGTCAATGGTTGTACCAGTACAGCCGTGCGAAGGTGCAACTGCGTGGAAAGGTGAAGATATTCATCTTTCCGGCTACTCACGACCATCGGTTCCTTATGGGCGCGTCGATACTCGTTGAGTGCCTCGATACAGGCTTCTTGGTAAGCTGGTGCCACCTCATCCAGTCCATCGAGCAGCAGGAACATTTGGTGATTTTCGACCAAAACCCGCCCAATTTGACGCTGGACCTGGTACTTCGTCCATAACTCCTCGATAAGCCACTCTTCAATGGAACGCTGCTTGGCGGCCCAGGATGAAAGGGTGAACACAACAGGAATCGGCGAGTCATCCTGCATTCTGGCACGCTCAATTAGGTCTCGCGTCAGTTCCAAAAGGAGCGTCGTCTTGCCAATGCCAGGATCCCCCAGGATGAGCAGTTCGCCCTCAAGGGCCTGATCATAGACCTCGGTAATGCGGGTGTCAGCAGGGAGTGGCTGTGCTGGTGCATCTAGACGCTGGATGGCGAGATCCCAACGCCCTGTCGATAGTTTGCGGAGTGGGAGGTGAATAAGCTCCTCATCGTAGCGCAGGTCGTCTTCCAGGTACTCCACAATCCACTTGCGATAGACCCGATCTAACATACGCTCACGGTTTTGTTGCTGTAGGGCGGGAGAGAGTTCAGCAGAGGATTCGGTGTGTCCTCGCCAGAGGTCGAGAGCGATCAAAGTGGCTGAGATGAGCACGAAGAGAATCAATGCTATCTGTGGTGACAGAAAGGTGAGCGCACCCGCACCGATATTGCCAAATAGGGTCGCTGAGGCCGTAAGAAATCCTGTTACGATGAGCGTTATCCAGGTTCTTAGTGAAATGCGTCTCATCTATCTATCTCCCTGCTTTTGCGTCCATTTAGTGCTGGTATCATCGCATAGCTGTACAGCAAGTGCAAGTAGGAAAAACTCAAAGAGGAACCTATAAGCGGAATACACATTTGGCCAAAAAGAGTGGAATAGAGACACTAACTTTGGGATTGTTGTAGCCTTGTGATACTTTCCCTGGGTTGCAATGACACTAACTTTAGGAAAAACGGCCGAAAAGGGCCGACAGCGACACTAATTTCGAGATCCTATATATTGTAGGAGTAGTCCTCTACTACCTTTGCGCTCTGTTGATAAGGTGGCGGAGGTACCTGAATAGAAGCGTGCTACTCCTCCACCAACTCCTGCTCGACAAACACATCGCTCTCCTCAATCATTGGCTCAACCACCAGGTTATGCATTGTATTCGCAACAAAGGCTTCACCTGGCTTTGCTGTCGCAACCACAGCAATGGTCATTGACGTTGCACGGTCGTTGAGCTTCTCTAAGGCCTTCACGATCTCGAAGAAATCGCTCGGTCTGCAGTTCAAGCGCAGGTGGTAGCGCTGTCCACCTCGACCTGGAGCGACTGGCCTTGCTGGTGGGACGGTTGGTAACGTTGGGGCTGGTGGCTCATTCACTGCTGTTTTGCTTCCTCCCTCTCCAAGAGGAGAATACGCAGGAAGAGACTGATGGCCTGGTTGTGTATCTGCTGGTATTGTTATACTAACTTGCGTTCTTCCGCAAAACATGCTAAACTGAGAAAAATCGGGAAGCAAAGAGAGGAAAAACGGTGGGAGATAAGACACGAGCGGCTTCGCATTTAACTGTTGAACAAGTGAAAGAGAGAATGAAAGAGGCAAAAGATCCGAGACAGCTCCAAAGATGGCAGATTGTGTATACTGCTCTTATTCAAGCAAGGAAAGCAGAAGAGATTGCAACCTGTGTAGGCGTCTCGAAGAGTCTTGTTCATCAGGTGATTTCTCGCTACAATCGAGAAGGGATTGAGGCTATTGAGATCAAAAGCTGTGGTGGTCGTTACCATGAGTATCTCACAAAAGAAGAGGAAAAGCAGTTCTTAGCGCCATTTTTCCAGCTTGCTGAACAAGGAGAGCTGGCAACCACCGAAAAAATTCATCGTGCGTATGAAGAGCGTGTTGGCCATCAGGTTCATGAAACGACCATCTATCGACTTTTGGAGCGTCACAGCTGGCGAAAAGTGTTGCCCCGATCACGGCACCCAAAAGCCGATAAAGAAGCGCAAGAAGCCTTTAAAAAAACCTTGCAACGTCGCTTCAGGAGACGCTCCAAGAGAGAGAAACAGATGATGAGCGACCAGTGATTTTTCTGGTGCAAGATGAGGCTCGTTTTGGCCGAATTACCCAACCCAGACGAAGTTGGGCACCAACAGGTATGCGACCCTGTACACCGTGTCAGATCATTCGTCAAGCTCTTTATGCTTTTACTGCTGTTGCGCCTCGATCTGGTGAGATGATATCACTCGTTTTACCTACGGCAAATACTGAGATGATGAATATCTTTCTAGAGCATGTATCACATCAGTTTTCGAAATTCTTTCTCGTCATGCAAGTTGATGGAGCAAGTTGGCATCGCTCGAAGGATTTGCACATTCCAGAGAACATCCGTCTTCTCTTTCAACCACCCTACAGTCCAGAAGTAAATCCTGTTGAGCATATATGGGATGATTTGCGCGAAAAATACTTTGTGAACCGAGTATTCTCTTCACTTGATACGCTTCAAGAACTACTTTGTGTTGCTTTAAATACAGTATCAGAAGATACTGATGCAATTCGCTCTATGACCTATTTTCCTCATATCCGTGTTGCATGCGAGAAGGCAATTTAGTAT
>WNFY01027190.1_pt1 | contig 15017 bp, 16 predicted proteins | sample 5400091 | NCBI WGS metagenome assembly WNFY01 (sample SAMN13153364, study PRJNA577476) | soil metagenome | isolation source: 60 cm soil or saprolite under grassland replicate 1 | place: USA:California | collected 2016-06-15 | reverse complement strand
CAACTCAATTCGACCGAGGCCCTCAGGGTCAGCCAGGTTTTTGACGATGCCCGGCACTACGCCCGGATACTTCTTCATTGAGCGTTCCCCTTGCCCTCATCTTCGCGACGAGCATTGAACTTGGTGATGTAGCCACTGTCATTAATTGTGTGCACGGTGTCGGTGACGAAATACTGACCGCTAAAGCGGGCTCCGAGGTCGCTGATCTGAATGCGCGTGCCTGCTCTCAGATCAGGCAGACCCACGCACGTGCCTCCCGCTTTCACCAGATCTTTGGTGCGCCCAAGCAGTATCGCCAGGGCGCGCTGGTCGGCGTGCTTCTGCGTGAACATCGGCTCGTCGACAACCCGTTCCTCGCGAGCGTCACACTTTTCGAGAAGTTTATGAATATCGAGATTCAGTTTCTGATCATCGATCGACGCTTTGCCGACAATTGGTTGCTTCTTTCGAACGTCCCAACCATTTACGGTGACGGTGCGGATCTGGTTGGCAGTCGTCAGTGTCGGTTTGAAGTCGATCAGCGAAATGCCCCACTTCAGCTCGAGCACCTCTTTGCGGATCGCTGGATTACGGCCGTCCGAAGGTCCGAAGTAAAGTCCTCGTTCGATTTTCTGGTCGCCCTGCTTCCCTTCCTCTTGAATGAAGAGCACATATCCTGCGCGGCGCGCGCGCTCGTAAAGAAAGTCGATGTCGTACTGATTATTCTGTGCCACATAAGGAATGTCTTCTTCTTTAGGTTTGGGGGGCGGATTGACCAGCACTGGAAGCTTTTTGCCCGGGTTATCGGGATCGGGGAGATCCTTAAAACTGCTGGCAATCTCGCTCTCTTTCTTGCCCTGGAACGCTTGCGAGCGCTGCTTGGTACGAAGCCGGTGCAGCAAATTGAGACCTCTTACCGTGAGCGTTGACGCTCCCCCACTGGGGAAGGTAGGTTCCATGGTTGTGAAGTTGCCCGTCATAATCAGTTTCAGGCTGTCGCCGTAACCCATGAAGAACTCCACTTTGTTGCGGCATGGTTCGAACAGGCGGTGCAAGGGATTGAAAGGCTGCTTCTTGTCGTTGCTCTTCTTGTCCAACGGCTCGGGCGCTTCGTTCAACGACTCGAGCGTTTCAGAGCCGACGTATTTGAACTTTCGGGCCCCGTCGTCCCAGTTGTTTACCGTTAATTCGAAGGTATCCATTTTTTTGACGTCGTCGGTGTAAGTGACCTGGATCACATCCCTCAAGACGAACTCCGGCAGGTTCGTGCCGCCGACTCTGATTTCAAAGCGGGGGACATAGAAATCGGCAAACCTCGTTGCTTCCTGGGCGAGTGTTACGACTGCCACTTACGTCCTCCTTATCGCGTCGGCGGAATTGTCAGAAATAATCCCGGTGTCAGGCGACGCGGGTCTTCAATGCCGTTGGCGTCCGCGATGAAGCGCCAGTCCGACGAGTGTTGATAGAACTGAGCGGCCATGCCGGAAAGCGTATCGCCATTTTGGAGCACGTGACTCTGCGTGCGATCAGGCGACTTGAGATTCAATTGCGCGAGTTGCTCGGCGAGTGTCTTGTACTCGCGAAGGGTCACGGTCAGCGTGGCGCGCAACGGAATGCCCTCAGGACTGAAGAACGTGAATTTCTGTTTCACGCTTTCCACGATGCATCTGAATCCATTCCGTCGCTCGCTGCCTTTCTCACCGGCGCTCGCCCCGGTCTTATCACTATTCGCGGTGTCTGATTTCTTCCCCAAGGAGCTACCGGGGAATTTTTCGTTCCAATAAAAGGTGCAAATCGGCGGAGCGTGACGATCAGAGTCAATCTTGATTAATTGATAAATCTTATCCGTCCTCTGAGTAACGCTCGTGGCATTAGTACCCATCCCGTCGTCGGTAGTATCGAAGAACAAGTCGAGCGTTAATTTCTCAGAATTGCCACGAACGAACTGTTGCAATGGCGAATCCAGACCGGGAATCGTGATTTCGGCGATTTGTGCACTCTTGTCATACGACAGTTCACTCGGGTTGAACTGGAAGACGACGTCTTCAAATTTTGGGCCGTCAGCCGGGGGGTTGAACAACTCGAACTGGAGCATTGCCTTCGCTAACTGTTGTTCCATCGCTCAGTCCATCTCCTCCAGTTCGTAACTAACGCCCCGGGTGACGCGCTGTTCAGTGCGCACTCGCTCACGGTGGGCTTCCTGATCGTTCACTGCCTGCAACACCACGCGCACGATCCTCGCCATCACGGTTGGTGACAGCAGAGTGTCGCCGTCTACGGCGCGCACTGTGCTTTGCAGTTCGTTAATTTGTACATCCATCACTGGGCACCGATCTTCGCGAGTTCACTGATACCCGCTGAGCCAAGGCCCACCAGAGGAACCTGATAGATTCCTTCGTGGGCGATCTCGATTGATTCAATAGCAACATTGTTCTGCGTAGCATTCATCGCCGGACCCGAATACTTCACCGGCAACCCCTTCCGAAAGCTCCAAATGTTGTTTGGCACATGCAGATCGGAAAGCAGAATGATCAGACCATCGCGACGCTTGCCCTTGCCTTCGACAAAACCGTAGTGCCAGTCCCACAACGCAGTGTTCGCGGCTACACCTTTCTTGAGCGTAATGTTTGACCAGGTAACGCGCGAGGCGAATTTGAGGACCCGCCCGTTGTTGCCGCCCTCTTTCCATTCCTCGGGTTGCATCGACATATCGATCCCGCTGCATTCCATAAACCCGCCGGCCAGCACGTCGAAGACAACCGTAGACGTCAGCACCCCGAGCGACGTCGGTGAGTCGATCAAATTGATCAGAAAATTGTGGTTCAGAACCGGGTCGAGACGCAGTCCTGTTTGACTTAAGAAGGCCATTAGACTACTCCGGATCCCATCGCCAGGGACGATGCTTCGGTTATTTCGAACTGGTTGTGCGCGCGGCCGACGCGCAGGACGATGAATTCAAACGGCCGTGTCGGCGCGACGCCTACTTCGGCCAGCATGCGACCCTGCGCGCGCGCGTCCGGCGGATTGTTTTCATCGTCACACTTCACAAAGAAAGCCTCGTTCACGGAGGCGCCAGTCAGTGCACCGCGCTGGAAGAGAGAAAGCAGAAAACTCGTGATTACCATATTGAGTTTCGATCGAGTGAGCGCGTCGTTTGGTTCGAAGATGGCCCACTGTATGGCGACATCGATCGCCTTTTCGATCATCATCATCAGTCGACGAACATTGACAAAGATCCAATCCGGATCGCTGCTGACAGTGCGCGCCCCATAGATCCGTATCCCGCGGCCGGGCAGCGGCCGGATCGCATTGATGCCCAGCGGATTGAGAATCCCCTGGACGGGATCGTCGACTCCAATCGTCACATCCTGCACCCAGGTCAGGGGCAAGTTGGCCGGCGCCTTGTGGACGCCAAATCGGAAATCTGTTTGCGCATACTGGCCGGCGACGTGTCCGCTGGGAGGAATGTCGCGCGTGATCGAAGTGATCCGCAGGGGATCAACTACGCGTAGCCATGGGTAGTAAAACGCCGCATACTTGGAATCGAACCGGCTCCGCCACGCACGCACGGCGCCTGAGATCCTCGCACTGCTGAATCATGGCGGATTGCACCTGGAATATCTGCCCGTCCGAAAACTTTGGGGGCAGATCGCCCACTGAAGGCGCCCGAATTACGGGTACCGGTGGCGGCGGTGGCAAGCAGGGATCCGGAATGCAATGCGGCGGGGGCAGGTGCCGCGGTGTTGGCTGCGGCTGAATGTTGATGTCCGGGACCGCGAGTACCGAAACTTCGCTGATCTCCGCGAGCGCCCGCAGGCCTCGCGTTCGTTGTCTTTTTATTTCATCGCTGTCCAGCGAATCAACTTCCTCGCCGACAAATTCAAACGTGCGCAAGAGTGCCAGTCCATCAGCTCCGCCCGATAGCGGGATGCTCTGGCCGATGACGAGCGCTAAGGCTCCCGGTACGGAGCTGAGAGAAGATCGCAGCTCTTCGATCACGACCGGTTCGGGCGAAGCCGGCAGGGTTAGAGAGTCGCGGCCAAACTGCGGCAGCTGCAATGGCCCGAGCACGCTCGGTCCATAAGCGGGATTCTCCGGCACCAGCGAGAGCCCTTCATAAACCCTCACGAGCCGGCCCAGTTCCATAACCAGGAGCGTGTATTCGACACTTTCGATCAGGATAGGCTGATCAGAATCGAACCCGCTCAGATCGCTATCGTATGGTAATCGCGATTCAGGTTGTGGGTGCCGCCAGACTAACTGCCCTTCGACCGGATCCACATCTGAGACGACTTTGTAAAAGGTCGTTGCCCCTTGTGAGAGCCGCACGTGACTGCCACGAATGAATCCAGTCACCGACGTAACAGCCGACCGGGCGTTGGTGCTGCTTTCGGGCTGAGTAAGAGTTTGCGCGCGATGCGTTTCACGGAGGACAACGTCAAGGTCGTTGCCCCACACACCCGGACTCGATGCCGATATCCGCCATGCATTTGTCGAACCCGCAAAAGTCAGTACCGTGCTGGCATTCGCAGCCAGTTCAGAGGCAACCCGCACGATCCAGCACCGTTGGCCTCCGTTTTCAAAGAAAGCGCGCACGGCATAAGCGAGATAACCAGCACCAGTAAATTCGCCAAAATAAGCTTGAAATTGGCGAAACGACTGAACCGGCAGAGGCTGATTCAAGGGGCCTCGAGTGGCGATACCGACGAAGCCGGAGATGTCGGTCCGCAAGACCGATATTGCCGGCGCGCTCGCATCTACGCGCTCGTAATAGACTCCGGGTGTAAGACGAGATTGCATCCCTGTCCTTACTGCTCGATCGTCAGGCCTTCATGCACCAACTCGACCGACTCAATTGCGATTTCGTTTCCGCTGGCCTTGAAGCTGGGGGCGTCGAGTTTCTTCACCCAGGCGTTTTCGACGTGCCAGCGAATGACCGGTTGGTGTGCTTCATCCAAAAGAATGATGGTCACATTCCGCCGGTCGGGAATTCCCGCAAAAATGTTGTTGTACCAATTCCAGAGCGACTTATCCTGCGTAACGCCCCGCTTCAACACTATGTTGTTGAACTTGACGAGGCCCGACAATTTGCGCACGTTCGGCTGGAGGTCGGTACCTTCGCGGTAATCCACCGCATCGACCTCGGTGGTCAGCCCGCTGCATTCGCTAAAGGCTCCAGTTGGAATGTTGTCGATTTCGAGTTGAAAATTAAACGAGCGATAGGGATCGTTACGGTCACCGGTTGCCATGACTCAATCTCCTTTCGAAACGCGGCTGCAGTCGCAAAGTGGACCTGAAGCTCCTCAATCTGCGCGCGCGGTAAACAGACCGATGCGAATGATCACGAACTCAGCCGGCTTCACGGGCGCCACGCCAATCACGACGATCAGACGGCCGTTGTCGATATCGGTTTGAGTCATTGTGGTGCGATCGCATTTGACGAAGAACGCTTCCTCCGGCTTTACGCCCTCGAGCGCGCCGTTGCGCCAAACCAGGTTGAGGAAGTTAGTAATCGAGCGCCGGACTCGCGCCCAAAGAGGCTCAGCATTTGGCTCGAAGACCACATATTGCAGCCCGCGATCAATGGACGCCTCAATGAAGATTAGAAGGCGCCGCACGTTGACGTATTTCCAGTCTGAATCGCTGGTAATTACCCGGCCGCCAAAAACCCGGATGCCTCGATTGTTGTCGCGAAAATCCCGGATGACGTTGATATTCACTGGGAACGGATTGAGGATGTCCTGCTGTTCCTTATTGAGTAGACGCTGCAACCCGGTAATCCCGCGGACCACTTCATTGGCGGGCGCTTTGTGTACACCACGCTCGATATCTGTTCGCGCGTAGACGCCAATCAAGTGTCCGCTGGGCGGAATCGGGTAGTCGGGAATCGGCGTGACCGTAGTTGGAAACGGGCTGGGAATCAGGAGCCAGGGATAATAGAGAGCAGCGTACTTCGTATCGAACTGCTGGCGCTGAAACTGGACGTCAGCGAGCGTGTCTTTCGGCGGACGCGGACCGTCGAGCACAGCGAAGCGATATCGCATGAACTCGCAGTGATTAATCAGCGCGTTCTGAATCGTCACGCTGGTCCGGCCGGGGACTGAGACGATGCTGATCTCCTCGACATTTCGCAGACTGTGAAGGCCTGTACGAAGTTCCGGAGTCGGATCATCGTTCCCGACATAGTGAAGAACATCGCTGAGCGTGGCGATCGAATCATTTCCGCCGTGCAGCCGGTGGCGGGCCGGACGGGTAAGCCCGCCTGACAACACGTCCACGAGCGTTTCCGGTCCCAATCTAATGCTTTGAGCGATCGCTACGGTCGCCGCCCGATCATCGACACGGACGTACTGTGATTCTCCTTCCGGACGACGGTCCGACAGACGCAGCGGCCCATTGATGTCGCCCACGACTGTCTGCACATAGCGACTGTGCCGGGGGTCCATCGAGAGATAGCGAAAAGTTTCAGAATCAATAACCAGTTCGTTGCGGGTCGGCACAATCGGATCGGGCTGCCGCAGGAGATACACAGTTAACTTGAACTCACGCGATCGGACGCCGAGGTGTGTGCCGGCTCCAATGGCGGCGACGTGCGCAGCCTGCTGGGCGGGATCGAGGCCACCGCCTGCCAGGATGGTGTCTCCTGTCGAGCGATCGACCGTGTTTACCTTCAGAGGTCCACCGACAGGAGTGCCGGTGGTCGGATCCAACAACTCGAGAATTGTTCCCGGCTCAACTCCTGCGAGCGACGCGAGTTGTGCCTGCGTCGAGAGTCCTATTGATAAAAGATCCGTTCGTGAGACCAGACCGGGATCTTCGTCCTCAATTGAAATCCGCAGGCGATCACCCCAGACGCCGGCATCGATCGCCTCAACATCCAGCAGGTGGCCACGCTCGATGGCGGCCGATCCGACGGAGTGAGACAGATCCAGCGGCCGGTCAATCTCAATCATCTGTGGCGCGATGGCGTCCGGAGTTCCCGGGTTCGGGGTCAGCGCTGTCACGCGCCGGAACGACTGGTTAGTGGAAGGTCCCAGGCGCACGAATGCGGGAGGCGCAAAACCGTTCCCGTCTGAAAGCAGCAATTGGCTGCTCCCGGTCTGCGCGGCGAGCGAAAGGAAAGTTGGTTGCAGTGCTACAGCGCCGATTGGATTCTGTCGGACTACCGCAGTGTTCAAAGCGTGATTCGACACCAGCGGGCTGGCAAGCAGAACATTCCCGGCATCCGGCCCCGCCGCCGAACGACTCGGGAGGTCGCTAATAGTTACGTACTCGTCGTTGGGAGCATCACCCACACGCAGAATATCGCCGGCGACCAGCCCCGCCCGAATATTGAGTGAGATGAAACTGGATCCGGCGGCACCTGCCGCATTCAAGCGTCGAATTGGAATGGCGACATCTCCGATGGCGATACCCGTTACCAGCGGCGCAACCAGCGTGACAACCTTAGTAGTCGGATTGATCACCTGAATTTGAACGGATTCCAGGGTTGGGGGTGGACCGACCAGCAGGTTCTGGTTGACGAAAACTGTGGTTACATCGCTGAGCTTAATTGTGGAAGCACCGGCCGCTGAAACCGCCGCAATAGTGATCGAATTGTCGTCACCTAGATTGACCGCTTCGACAAGCGTCCCCGCCGCATAACTCTCGGCCACAGCCGGAGATATGGTTGCGAGGTGCAGCTCGCCGATACGACGGACTTCACGCTGATCAGTGTTAGCCGAATCAATAACGACGAGATCTGTTCGGGTATCGAAGTTACCGCCGCGGGAATCGAGAAAGAGTATCGTGTCACCCGCGCGTGCTGATGGATCGAGGTGAGCTGCCGGCGCGGCCACAAGACCGATTTTACGAACCGGCGCTGTCGCTGCGTAAGGTCGCATCAGCGCGCTGTCCAGTTGAATCCCCGGGCGCCGGCGCATGTGAGCGGCTCAATGGAAAACTCAATGGTACGACGATGTCCTCAGCCGCAAGTGCCGCCGCGATCTCCCGGTACTCCGCATTACTGCCGTCGCCAATTCGAATTGAATCGCCCAGCGCCAGGTTTGTTCCGTCTAGCGCAACGAGCAATGGCGGATTGGTTGTCGTACCGGTGTTTTCTGCCGGCGCGCGCAAGAGTACCGTGCTGCCGATAGGCGGATTCCCTCTATCGAACAGACCTGTTATTGCTTTGGTTGCCAGCGCTGCGTCCAGTACCCGCGTCACATAGAGGCGTTTCCCACCATTAGTGAAGAACCCCTGGACGGCTTGCGGCAGGTAACAATGATCAGACGTGTAGATCAGCGGATCCAGCCAGTCTCCGAACCAGCGTCTGAATTCTCCGACACCGGTTATCAGAATCGGCACGTTGACCGGACCACGTTCCGTCACGCCAATCATCCCGGCAGTGCTGGTGCTCACTCCTTCGATCGGCTTGGTTCCGGTATCGATCTCTTCGACGTAAACTCCTGGTGCTAGATATTCAGGCATCACTATCCTCCCGCGTCTCACTGCAAATTTGCCGTTGCCGTGTGCTGAGTGTCGATTGGCGGCACGGACTACGGTGGCTCAAGCACGAGATCCAATCGGGTCTCTCGCTGCTGATAGTCAGGGCGAAAAGGTATCGTGGTCGCAAACAATTGCGCGCCGACAAGCCTCTCCGCATGGATCTTGAATTGAGCAACTCGACTCAACGGTGGCAGACGAAAATATCCATCGGCGTCGCTCACGACGTTAAAGCTCATCACTCGGTGGTACTCGGATCGTGGTGGGCCAATGATCTCAACTTCGGTTGCCCCACCCAGTCCGGCCAGTCCGTCGAGGAATACAGCGGTGTCTCCAGAAACCGCGAGCGCCGTTATCTGTTGTTGCGGCCCTGGTGGCAGCGCGTTGAGCTGCGATACCGATGCGCCCCGGCGATGAGACCGGCTGATCTCGTAATCCAACGTGATCGTCGCCGGCTGATCCGGTGAAATGGATGCGTCAAGGTTGGCGATCGCGATGACTTCGGTGATCTCCGGGTCGCCGGCATCAATCTGGATCAAATCCCCGACCGCCAGACCCAAACGATCGGATAGACGAATGGGGTTTTCTCCCGCCAACACATCGTCCAGGAGTGTTTTGGAAGTACCAACTACGACAACATCACGGCGCCGTACAAACTGCGTCACCGCTGCACGCTCCTCGTAAACGGGCGGAACGAGCGCAACCAAATTCGGCGGCGCGGCTGCGCTCTTTGGAGTGCGCTGGATTTCCGTCAGGTTGATGGTCGTTCCGCCCAACGGCGTCGAGGTCCCGCCGATGAAGCGAACTGTTCTTCCGCTAATGACGGTTGGCTCGCGGTGCAGTTCCACGGGCCCTTTCGGGGGTATGGAATGGTCCGGCGGTATGAACCTGTCCGGGAAACTTAGATCCTGATCCACTGTGACCTTCAGCGTTCGCGACACATAACCGTTCGCGCTGATTACCAGCTCGACGTCGTAAGACTGGGTCTTGAGCTTTGGAAAACTGCGCTTGGGAATGCCTACCAATCCCCCGACACTATCGCTCGAAACGACTGGGATCATCTCTTTGTCATCAACCTCGATCGTCACCTCGTTTGTCGGCGGAGCACCCGTCGTCTCGTCAACCACGCCAATCTTCACTAGCGCTTGCCAGCGATTCGCCAGCGGCGGCGGTTCAAGTGGCGAAAAAATAATTCGCCGGCTACCAACTTGAACGATTCGACGTGTCATCCGTAAGACTCGGGTTATTAGGGCTCCGGCCCAACTATTACTCCATATTCCGGCATGGCTATTTGAACCGGCGTGATGCGCTCCGGCTCAATGTCCGGGTCGATGTTGACAATACTGACCTCATAAGAGACCGACAGCTGATAGGATCCTTCGAGCGCCTCCCAGACTCGCGTGATCTCCTCGAGAGTCATCGATTCCAAACGGACCTTGAGCTCGACCTCTGTATCTTCGAAATCACCTTTGAGATCCGCTCCGCGCAACACAGGATGGCTATAGAATGCTTGTAAAACCTTACCGAGGATGAGTTGTTCGGTACCGGGATCGCCGGTCGTCTGACTGGTGATCGGCGCAATCAAATAGTGAAGACGCAAAGGTAGCGGTACCGGACGCAGCTGCGTCGGACTAATCCTTACCGGCGGATCATTCAAGCGTTGTTCGTCACGTATCACTCGGTAAAGCCAGACCGACAATCCTTGAGCGGGTATTTCGGCCATCTCCTCTGGTGTGGCCAGTGAGACCACGAAGCCACCGGCTGTAAAGGAAGAACCGAGGACTGAATCAGCCTGAAGGCGATCTTCCAGGAACTTTACTAGTGTCAGACTGGTTGCGTGCAACGCGGAATACATGGTTTCTGCTCAAGCAAGCGGAATTACTTTTCCGACAGCCTCGATAGCTTTGCAGCGATGCCTAATCTCTTCACAAACCACATATGCGGAGTACAAGCAAACGAACCCGGCGAAAGGCTCCGAAGTTGACCCCCGAACGCTCCAGGTAAGGCATGATGAACTCGGCTATGCCGGACAGACGCTCCAAATACTTGCGCTCGCCGCTCACTACGTTGGTCACATGACCGCGCCACTTAGCCCGACCCTCCTCTTCGACAGTTTCTTCAAGCCAGATCTTTACGACGAATGATTGAGTATCCGGTTCCTGCACTTCTCGACCCTCTCGCTGATATCAAGCGAATGTCTGAGCTTTGTCAGGAATTCGCTCGCTCTCTGGCTCGATCCAGTTGGTGATCAAACAACTATCGCTCAACGCTGGTTGGTGAATCCTGACTTAATCACTCTCCAAAGAAAGCCGTCTCAAGTCCAAGCGGCTTTCTGCAATTTCTGCGGCGGGTTCTTCCAGTCAATCGGAGCGACCGGCTTGGCTCATTTCGCACCAGCAATTCCACCAAACTATGGAAGCGCGTATCGAGCGCAACCTTTAGTGGAGTGGTTCTGAGATCAGCTGGCACAGAGAGCGAGCGCCCCTCCGCAATCCAATCCTGGACATCAATTAGCCGTCCTTGTTTGCACAGTCGAAGGAGGTTCTTGGCGTCTGCCGCGGATAGAATTGTTGACATCAGCTCAGCGAACTAACGGACGTCAGCGTGAAGCGACAGAACTGGCACAGACTTCTTACCCTAGAACCTTGCGAGCATACTTGAATTGAGTTGGCGAAACCAGATGTTTCCGAGCGTTCCTCGCGATGAGATGAGGACCGTGGCAGCCCTCATTCGCAGGAACTAGGTAAGGATTCGAGATCCGTTGATTTTGCTCGGCAACGACTCAATCAAGGTAGGACCATTCGGCCTTGGAAGCTAACAAAATGTTGAATTTGAAATCGGAAAGGAGAAATTGGGTATTTCAGTTCTGGAGGCTGACAATTAGGTAGAGAGAATCTGCGAGAGGTTTGGCAGAGATTTCCGGGCTTGCTCTAACATCTGAGAATCTAGTCTTATTCCTTAGAAAAATGGAGCGGGCGAGGGGATTCGAACCCCCAACCTCCAACTTGGGAATCTGAATTTTCGATCCTTTATTTTCAATACTTACAGAATCGCTCAGAAAAATTATACGTGCATGCGCTGCATACCGTGCATGCGTTGCCTGATTTGCGTGTCGCTGGGGAACGTTTGGGGGACGGTCTGTCACTTAATTGACTCGTGGGATGAAGCGTCAGCGCCGAAGCCTGCGCTCTCTAGATTTAATTCGAAATCAGAGTGCGCGACCGCCGCTCAAGATCATTGGCGCCCCACCATAGCGCTGAAATTAGATCGTTGCGAGCCTTTGGACTGTGTCGGGGTAACGCTTGACGAGATTGATGAGGAGTGCCGCTTGTGCATTTGGCTTGGCGCGGCCCTGTTCCCAGTTCTCCAGTGTGCGGACGTTGGTCCGCAGGTAAACCGCAAAGAGGGCACGAGAGATCTTCAAGCTTTTTCGCACGCGAATAAGTTCCTGCGGAGTCACATTCGGCGCAGGCTTGAATTCCACAGCATGAGTTCGCAGCGTTCGCTTCCCGTGTCTCGCGTCAGCCAGCGCTTCCATTCCTTCGCTCAGTTCCGTGAAAAGATCACGCGCAGGACTTCGTTTCGCCTTGCTTTTGGTTGCCCGTTTCATCGTTTTCTCCTTGCTTCAAGCTCCCGCTTGATCATTTCCTTAAGCGTTTTGCGCTCAGTCGCCGTTAGGTCGGACATCTCATCCTTGTCGAAAACCGTAAATAACCAAAACTGCGATCCTACATCCCACCAATAATAAATCACGCGCAGACCACCACGTTTGCCTTTTCCACGTCGTTCGTCCCCGAAACGAAGCTTGCGCAATCCACCGGTCCCAGGTATTACAACTCCAGCTTCTGGGTTTAGCATCAGCAACCGCTGAAGTCTCAAGAAGGCTTCGTCGTCGAGATAATCTGCCCGATGGCGTTCAAAGGCAGGTAGCTCGACGAAGACGGCCTTCACCGTTCAATAATACGAGTGTGTACGTCTATACGCAAGTCGCGTATAGACGACGATTTTGACGGACAGTGCCGTGATGAATTGCACCGGAATGCTGAGACGTTCGAAGCGTTAACGCGTTTGTGGTCGAACCCGTGGTCCCAAATCGGCGCGAGAGCCGTTTGCGCAAGATTCGGGAAGCGAAAGCGGCGTTGGAAGCGGAGGCGAAAGATAAAGCCAAGGCCGCTGCCGCCGTGGCCCAAGCCAAAATTGAAGCTCGCCAACAGCGTGAAGAAGAGACCGGCAAGAAGACGCCGGGGCGAGTGCCGCAGGTCCCAGATGTGGAAGCTGCGAAGCCGGAAGCTAAAGCCCAGCGCAACTTCACTGATCCCGAATCACGGATCATGAAGGACAGCGCGACGGGCAGCTTCGAGCAATCATACAACGCGCAAATCGCCGTCGACTCAGAAGCGCAGATCATCATCGCGACCAGCTTGACGCAAGAGGCTAATGACAAGCAGCAGTTGGTGCCGATGTTGACGGCGGTCAAAGATAACCTGGGCCAACTGCCGGAAAAGGCTACGGCCGATGCCGGCTATTTCAGTGCCGCAGCCGTCACTAATGAGGCCCTCAACAGCGTCGATCTTTATGTGACGCCAGACAGCGGAAAGAAAACTGAAGCGGCTGAGTTGCTCGCGGCCGCGCCCGCCAGCGCCGAGGACCAGGCAGTGATCGAAGCCATGCGCGAGAAGTTAAAAACCGAAGCGGGTCGGGAGGTCTACAAGCAACGCAAGCTGATCGTGGAGCCAGTCTTTGGCCAGGTGAAGGAAGCGCGCGGCTTCCGCCGGTTCTCCTTCCGCGGCCTGCGGAAAAACCAGGCGGAGTGGGCCTTGATCTGTCTGACTCACAACCTGCTGAAGTTATTCCGACAGCAAACCTTGAAAGCCAGCGGAGCGAAACTGAATCAAGGGAGAAAAACCGGCCTTTCTTTTGCGCCAAAAGTCGCCGCTTACTCTCAAGTTCTGGCCGCTTGGATCCAAGGCATCGTTAAAATTGCTCTCGAACTGATCTTAACCGACTTATTCATGGCCAATGTTCTATTTGTCAGTTCGACAACTTAATAAACCGACAGGCTCCTAGCAGAATAGACACCAAGAAAAGTAAGTCCTTCGCCCGAATGTACTTAGAGGATGGGTGCCGAAGCTGGAACTCGAACCCTTCCGATCCCTAGACGACAATGCTTGCACTCGATATGCAGGAAAGTCCGCGGCTACAGCGGCAAATCTTTGAAACAGTACGTCTATGGAAAGCGAGTGCTAACGGAGTGGAACCGGCGAGACGAGGATTTCTGCTCGAAAGATAACGACCCTTGGTGTCTATTTCAGAGGCTTCATAGCCACCAAAATTCAAATCCTGCTGCAAGTGCCTTGTTTTCTTCTAGTTAGAAATTGATTTGCCGAAGGGGGGAAACGACCTCAGGCGATCTGCTAAGTTCCTTCACATCAAAGACTTCCGCGCAACCGACTGAAGTGCCATAATTTGCAAATCTTCTTGTTCGTAGCCTTAATTCTCTTTAGTCTCTCTGGTGCTCATCAGTAATAGACACCAAACAGACACCAAAAATCTGTTTTATCGTTTTCTCTGGTGCCGATGGTCAGCCAATCGTTGTGATGACCGCAACGGCATTCGAGCTATCGAGCCCTACCGTGTCAAGACGCGGCCCGACGCCGCGTAAAGCGCACAAAGCTCTTACGGCGTAATTTTCAATCGATGCGGCTAGAGTAGTCACCCTACGCGCTTAAATCGCATAAACGTCAGGCGCGTTCCGGCAGAATTCCGGTAAATCACGACAGCTATCATTGGTTTGCTTGGTCTACTAGAAATTTCAATTTAACTCCAAACGACTTTTGTTGGCAGAGCGTCCATCGCTTCGGAGTTCGGTGTCTACTCCGCCTGCGGGGTTTCAAAAACTAATTCTTTGATGCCCTGCACTGAGCGGTTCTGGCCTTGCTCCAAGTCGAGAACAATGATTTCGTTTCGGCCCTTCTTTAACCAGGCCGCCGGGACAAAAAGACTCTGCTGTGGACCAATCCGCCAGTAACGGCCCAGATTGTGTCCGTTAATCCAGACACATCCCTTCCCCCAACCGCGCATGTCGACATAGGTGTCGCCAAGTGAGGTCAGCTTGAAGACGCCACGATAGAACACGGGGCCGATCTTAGCCGAGGCAGAGAATTTCAGACGCCGAAGGTCGGTCAACGGTAGCGGATAAATCTCCCAATCCCTAAGCTCCTTTCCGCCTAGTGTTATTTTCCCGGTAATCCCTTTGCGGTCTGTCACCATGCTCGAGCCAAAGTTGATGCGCCCCATGTTCTCCACCAGGATGTCGAACTGGGTCCCGCTGCTCAGATTCACAGTCAACGAACTCTGTCCCAACGCGCCTACTCTCTCGTCGCCCAGATGGACCACCGCGTAATCTCTCGCCTCAGTAATCTTCAGCGCGCCGCTGACTGGGCCATCAAGTTTCTTGCGATAAAGAATGAAACCGTAGCTCTGGCCCAGAGCTTCCATTGGCCGGGGATCCCTGGAATGAATCGCCGGTCCCAGAGCGGTAAAAAGACTCGCTG
>WNFY01009231.1_pt1 | contig 15021 bp, 5 predicted proteins | sample 5400091 | NCBI WGS metagenome assembly WNFY01 (sample SAMN13153364, study PRJNA577476) | soil metagenome | isolation source: 60 cm soil or saprolite under grassland replicate 1 | place: USA:California | collected 2016-06-15 | reverse complement strand
ACCAACTGAAACCACGAGAGCGCCTCGCAAACCTTTTTCCGAAGTGCTCGCTGCGTTCATGGAGCAGAGCAACATTCGCTGGGGCGAGATTATTGGCGGCCTTCTGATTATCGGTTGTTCGACTGCGCTGGTGGTCAGTTTGTGGGCCCAGATTTCGCGCATCCCGGTCTTGAAATTTTTGATCTTCACGACCGTGACGGCCGCGTTGTTCGGCGTGGGCTTTTACACGGAACATCGTTGGAAGTTGCCCACCACCAGTCGCGGAATACTAACAATCGCAACCCTGCTCGTGCCTTTGAACTTTTTGGCGATTGCCGCGGTCTCAGGCAGTACGATTCCGGCCGGAACCCTGGTAATTGGCAGCGAACTCATCGCGCCGGCATTATTTCTCTGTCTGGTTTATTTCGCGGGCCGAGTCATCACTTCAGATTGGCCGCACCTTCTGGCGGCAGGTGTGCTTGGTTCATCAATCGGTCAATTGCTGATTCGACATTTTGCGGCGCCCGAGAATCCCCCGGAATTGCTTCTCGCCCTCGGAGCATTTCCGATTTTGTGTTACGTAGCGGCCGCCGCCTGGATGTTGCGCATTGCTCTGGCTGATGCCGAGATTGATGAAGGAGAGACAAACGCGATCTTCGTCACCCTTGGCGCGATCACTTTCGCGACCATCTTACCTTTCGGGTTATTGCTTTACCGCTCCGGCCCAATTGCCATGTCGATGATGTATCTCGCCCCACTGGTGACGCTGGCCGGGACGCCGATGCTCGCGAGCGGCACGCTGATCTGGCGCCGGGTTAAGCAGAAAGAATTAATTGCCTCGCGCACCGCCGGGACGAGCATTGCGATTTTGGGAATGGCCGTGGTACTCGCGGGGATGATTCTGGCATGGCCGAATCCCGGCAGCATTGTGCCGGCGGCATTATTCAACTTTGCGATCCTAACCACGCTTGCCGTGCTGCTCGAGATTCCGGCAGCGCACATATTTGCCGCCGGTTGTTTGACGCTCTCGTATGTTGTCCTGGTTCACGTCATCGCGGGCAACGTTCGCTGGCAGAACCTGCGCGTCACTTCTCTGCTCCGGGTGACGATGAGCGTACGTACAGGACAAGCTCTGACAATTCCGTTTGTGTTATTTATCCTCACGTCAGAGTGGCTAAGAAAACGGCTGCGAACAGGTGATGCATATTCTTATCTCGTGGCCGCTTGCGCTGTCGGCGTGGTCAGCCTGCTCTTTGTCGGCTTCTATGGCCTGGGGCTGCCGGGCGATCCGCATAACGTTTGGGCGATTTTCGCGTTATATGCGGCCGGAGCATTTTGGTTCGCCCATCGCGAGCGCTCGGTTATGTTTTCATGGGCAGGCGCGACGATGCTGTTTTTTGCCTGCGCGCAATTCTGCACGAGCTTCCTGGCAGTTCGATTCCCGTGGCAGGCAGCACTGCTCTTGTTTGCTTCGGCGTGCGCGGCAGGGGCAATCTTCTCCTCAATCGGTTGGGTGAGGACCGAGCCGAACATTTTTGTTAAGCCGCTTCGCCGCGCGGCAGTCGCAGCATCACTTATCGTTTCGCTATTCATCATCGCCGAAATAACCTCGCGCGCATTCGAACCGGCAGCACTTCTGTGGACGCGGCTGTTTTGGCTGGCCGCGATCTGGCTCGCGTTGCTCGTCCTGAGTCGCGCCCCGATTTTTTTCACGGCATTTCAGATCACGTCATTTCTCGGCGTCGCGGTTTTCGTCAAATCAACACTGCAGGGCTTTGAGTGGTATGCCTTTCAACCAGACGCATGGCTCCACCCGTGGGCGTTGGAGATTCAGGGCAGTGTGCTTGGATTTATTTGTCTTGGTTGGATCGCGTTGCGACTGATTTGGCGCAGTCGAAGAGTGCCCGGCAAGTCTCAGTTTGTCGATCATTCGCTTGAATCATCTCCGTCCGATCTTTCCGGCGAACAAAAGTTTGCCGGACAAATTTACGAAGCGTGGAAGGTTTTGGACATGCCGCTGGCCTTCGATCATCTGGTAGCTGCGGGACTGGTGATCGCATTCGGAATTCTTGTGGTGTACGGGACGATGACCGGAGTTGGCCAGGAACTGGCAACTGATTCCTCTCTCTCGCCGGTTCGAGATCTTGCGAGCTTCTCTCACACAACAATTTTTGATAGTGGCGGATGGATCCTTTGGGCGATTCTGATTTCGGTCATGCTCGGAAGTCTTTGGGAGCGCCGGCGTCCTGCCTTCGCTGTAGGCGCCGTAATAGTGACGGGCATATTTTGCCCGTTACTCGCCGGGCGATTTGAAGCGCAAGTCGCCACCGCATCTACGTGGCGCTGGTCTGCCGCAATTCTGTTGCTCGCAGCGTCCGTTGCATTTTCATTTCGCGATCAGTTCGCGCGAGTTTTCGCGATCGGGAATTCGTCGTCGCTTCGAGGTCACAAATTGGCGGCCGACTTGCGCGCGGTGGTTCTATTCATCACGCTCGCGCCGCTCTTGTTTCTAACCATGGTGCCGGTGATTTCTGAGATCAATTACCACCCGCCGCACGGCCCGCAATCAGGTTTTTTCCACTGGATCGGTAACCTGGCCCTTTACAGCGGGCCGCTGATCTTCGCCGCGGTCGCGCTCGGAATTCATGCAGTGCGCGAGCGCGCGCCCGCGTTCGCATTTGCGGCCGGATTGTTTGTGAATCTTACCGTCACGGTCGTTCATCTACTGACCGTCGTGGCAGCCAACGGCCTAATGGATCGGGTCGTACTCGCCCACACAATCCAGCTGAATGCGATCGCGTCCGCGGCGGTAGCGCTCGTATGGATGGCGACGCGCAGTTGGTGGCCCGGCAACGAACTGCAGTCAGAAACTTTTTTGAGAGTGCAAACGCAGATAGCGGTATTGCTAAACGCACTCGTAATCGTCCCCGTGTTTCTGCGTCTGGTGATGTTGCCCGATCGGGCCGGCATCGGCACGTTCGCAGCGGGTGATTCCAACGCCTGGTTGGCTTTGCTGCTGACGATCGGCGTCGCGCTCGCCTTCGACAAGGTTTTTCAGCGATCAATTAGGGTTAGTTCATTATGCGTGGCTTTGCTGGCCGTCGGCTCCTCATTGGCGTTCAGCGTCGCTCGCTTCGACGTTGCCAATTGGCTTGGCTTTCATGTGCTGCTCGCCGCATGCGCGCTCACGGCCTGGATCGTTTTTCTCGCGCGCGATCTGCCGGCAAAACGCGACCGCTCCGAAACCCTGCGCGGTTGGCTACGGTGGATTTCGACTGCCGATGATTGGGAATGGGAAACCGCGTTATTTGCATCGGTGGCCGGGACGGTGACTGTACTCCTCGCATTGCGAGGCCCTTTCAGCGACCCAACGGGCGCCTGGTGGTCAATCGGATCATTGGTGCTGATCAGCGCCCTGGCGGCCGCGGCGCAGTGGCGGACAATAAAGCGTGGATATCTCTATGCGGCAGCCACTCTGTTTCACACCTCGTTTGTTATCTGGTTAGTGAAATATCATTCGCAACGGACCAGCAGTGGCCGGGAATTTTTCGAGGCGAACGTCATCGCCCTGTCTCTATCCAGTCTGCTCTGGCTCTGGCTCGAATTGCGCGCGCGTCGAATCTCCACGGAGAGCGGAAGGAAGACGGCGTTGTCCTTCCATAATCTGGCCGTGCTTCTCTCAACCTTTGTCGTGGGAGTTATCGTCGCCGTCACCCTTACAGCCGACGCCGGCCGCATTCCGATTTCGCACTCGTTTCTCTTCGACTGGCTGGCACTCATCTCCATTAGCATTTTGATGTTTGCCTGTCTCTGGGATCGCGATGCTGAGTACGCCGTGGCCGGGGTCTACGTAATTGGAATATTCCTGGCGGGATTGATCCTGGACTATCTGCAGCTCCCGCCCCGCCGCCTCACCTGGGCCGCGATGATCTTTCTCGCCATTCATGCTTTAGTGGCGAGCCTCATGTGCCGCGGTCGCGCAACCCTAATCAAGTGGGCGACGCAATTGAATATTCCACCGCGGATGGATCCGTCTGCGCCTGAACTGCGTTGGTTGATGTTCTTCAATGTTGCGGTGGTTGCCCTCGTCGTATATCTCGCGTTCGCGATCGATCTGAAATTCCTCGAATGGACATTGCGGGCCAGTGCGGCCCTCGCGGTAAGCGCGCAAACGTTGACTTTTGGCTTTATGGCCCAGGGCCGCTGGCGCGCGCGATGGCAGCGCGCCGCGGCGGCGGCTTTCATAATTGGCGTGGTGTTTCTCGGTTGGTCCTTCCTGGAGCCCGGGGCCGGCGGCACCTGGCTCAATCGCGGCGTGATTCTAATGACCGAAATGTTCGTCCTCGTCGCCTTGTTCGGCGCCGGGCTGGACAAGTTGATTGAACGGGAACCCGACTGGACGATAGCAATCCGTGAATGCGTGCCCTGGATGACCGGAGTTGGCGCGGCGGCGCTGGTGCTGGTTCTCAGCGATGAAGTGTACCAACGAATTCAGTTCGGCGAGGTACGCACGAACACCCCGGCTCTGATCACGACAGGGCTGACGCTCGCTGCCGTCGCCGTTGTTTGTCTTTGGTTTGCTCTCTCACCAAAACACGATCCGCTGAATCTGCCCGAGCACCGCCGCTCCAGCTACGTCTACCTGGCGGAAGTAGTACTCACGCTTTTGTTCATGCACGTACGTCTGACAATGCCCTGGCTATTTACGGGATTCTTTGAGCGCTATTGGCCGCTAGTGGTGATGCTGATCGCCTATGCGGGAATTGCCACCAGCGAGTTATTGCGGCGTCGCAAAGTCCTTGTCCTGGCAGAACCAATCGCGCGCACGGGTGCGTTACTGCCCCTGCTGCCGGTACTGGGCTTTTGGGTGCTCCACTCGCAGGTTGATTATTCGCTGCTGCTTTTCATTGTCGGCGGACTCTACGGCGTGCTTTCGATCCTCCGGCGTTCATTTCTGTTTGGCATGCTGGCCGCTATTTCGGGCAATGGCGGGTTGTGGTATCTGCTGCATCACAGCGAGGACTATCGCTTTCTGCAACATCCACAGCTTTGGCTGATTCCGGTAGCCGTCTCCGTTTTGATCGCCGCGCGACTGAACCGGAAAGATTTTTCGGAACAACAGATGACCGCCATTCGCTATCTGGCGCTGGTAACAATCTATGTTTCCTCGACTGCCGATATCTTCATCAACGGCGTGGCCGAATCGCCCTGGCTGCCGCCAACTCTGGCAGCGCTTTCAATCGCCGGCGTTTTTTGCGGCATCATGTTTCGCGTCCGCGCCTTTCTGATCCTGGGCTCGGTGTTTCTGCTGCTGGCAATCGCCACGATGATTTATTACGCCTCAGCGAATTTCGGTTGGACCTGGCTGTGGTATGTCGCCGGCATCATCACCGGGGCGCTGATCATTGCGACCTTCGCCGTATTCGAGAAGAAGCGTGCAGAAGTCTTGCGCGTGGTGGACGGATTGAAGGATTGGCAGGCGTGAAGAGCGTAGGGATCTACTATGACTTCGAGCAGCAAAGATAAATGAGATTACCAACAATTCAAGGCATCATTCGCAGGCGCATTCTGGCTAACTTTCGTATCGATCCTGACGTGATGCAACGGCACATGCCTTCGCGCTTCCGGCCGAAGCTTCACAATGGATTTGCGGTCGCCGGCATTTGTCTGATTCGCCTCGAGCATATCCGGCCTAAGCTAATGCCAGAAATCGTGGGACTTAACAGCGAGAACGCCGCGCATCGCGTGGCAGTCCTTTGGGATGAGGATGGAGCGACACGGGAAGGAGTCTTCATTTCGCGCCGAGACACAAGTTCGCAGCTGAATCATTTCCTGGGCGGGCGAATATTTCCTGGTGAACATCACCACGCGTCGTTCAACGTGACGGATTCAGATTTGAAGATAGACTTTGCGATGAAGTCTGTTGATGGAGCAGTGGCTGTAGAGATTGAGGGGATCCCGGCGTACGAGTTACCGCCATCATCCATATTTTCGAGCGTGAAAGAAGCATCGTCCTTCTTTGAAAGTGGATCTCTTGGATATTCCGTCACGAGAGATCAGGATCGGTTGGACGGACTAAAGCTGGAAACGAAAGAGTGGCGCGTCGAGCCGCTCGAAGTTACGAAGGTTTATTCAAGTTACTTCTCGGATAAGATGAAGTTTCCCGAGGGAACCATCGATTTTGATCATGCATTAATCATGCGAAATATCGCTCATGAATGGCATACCGCTGATGATCTGTACACATAAGAGGTTCGAGTGTTCGCCATCACGCTGAAAGCGTGAAATATGGTAGCCCATCGCAAGCGCGAAGCACGCCCCCTGAGATCGAGGCCCAGGAGATTATTCAAGCCCTGAAGTGGCGGCAGAATGTCTTTTGTCTAATAGAAGAAAAGTAAACCTCGGATTGTACTGAAGGAAAGAACCCGCGATTAATTGCGATTGACTTCGGCGCGAAGCAGGAATATGCTTCGCCCGCCTCGTATAACCCGGTGGAATTGAGTTCCGTCTAACTCAAAACTAACTCTAAATGCGGAACTCGATACTCGAAACTTTTCGAGAGGCTGGTCCCAGAGCCTGCGACCGAAGCCGCATCCTTTTCGCTCCAGCCGATTGATTCAGCATTGGGGCAGCGTGGATCACTCAATTCGCCAGCCGATCCTTAAAAAAGGCACACATGCGTGTCACCTTACCTAACCACTCAACAACCTCAAAAGTTCAAGGAGTAATCCCATGAAGAAAAAAGCAAGAAAGACCACTCGGCCACGAAAAGCAGCGGCGGGTGCTGCGCCAGATGAATTGAAACTGAAGATCGAGCCGCGAGGTCCTGACCAGGCCCGAATCGAAAGAATATCATCAGCTTTGATTGAGCATTCTTCAGTGCAGAAATACCTCGCGAAGACTCGAAATCGAATGCTCTCGTTCGAACTGGTCGAACCAGAGGTCGAGACAAAGTCCGCGCGGCCAGGGCCGCCACCGCATGCTTACCGCGCGACCTTTTACGATTACACGAACAACCGCACGATTTTCGTCGACGGAGATCTCGATCAACCAAAGCGCGTTACCGTTTCGGAATCGAGCTTTCAGCCATTGCCCAACTACGAAGAGTTTCAGGAAGCAGTGAGGGTCCTGGTGAAGGATCCGAACCTTGGTCCCGCAATCAGAGAAAAGCAAGTCCAGCCATATCCGCCGATGCCTCCGCTGATCGACGTCGAAACGGCCCATGGTCGCATCGAGCGAACCGTCGGTGTCGGATTACTTCCACTTAAAGAAGGCGCGCGTCATGAAATCGTGGGAGTCAACATGGTTCGGCGAGAGCCGGTGCGATTTGAAGGCCGGGCGCCCAGGGCTTCAGCCGCGCATAATCCAATTTGTGGACCACCCTTTGTGCAACAAGCGACGGCGAATAAAGGCGACGCCGGGCAGGTCTGGATCACGGTAACTCAGGGCGGCACTGTCCTCTGGAAGTTTCTGGCGGTGCGGCCGGCCGCTTCTTCGGGAACGCGCGGCTCTGGCGTCGAGTTGCGTTTCGTTGACTATCGCGGCAAGCGCGTCCTCTATCGCGCTCACGTGCCAATCCTCAACGTCCATTACGACAACAACGCCTGTGGCCCGTATCGTGACTGGCAGTATGCGGAAAGTATGATCCAGGCTGTTGGCGCTGATGTCGCTCCCGGATTCCGCGTTTGTCCGGCGCCGGCCACCACAATTTTTGATACCGGATCGGATCTCGGAAACTATCTCGGCGTTGCCATCTATGTGCAGGGACTGGAAGTGGTTCTGGTGAGCGAGATGGAGGCCGGCTGGTATCGCTACATCAGCGAGTGGCGGCTGCACGCGAACGGCACAATTCGTCCACGGTTTGGTTTCTCCGCTGTGCAGAATTCATGCGTCTGCAACGTTCATCATCATCATCCTTACTGGCGTTTCGACTTCGACATTCGCACGCCTGGAAACAACCGCGTGCGCGAATACAACAATCCTCCGCTAATTGGCAAATCACACTGGCACACCAAGACCTTCGAGATAATGCGGCCGCGCGATCCCGCGCGAAACCGCAGATGGCGGGTAGAGAACACGGTGACCGGCGAAGGCTACGACATTATTCCCGGAGCCGACGATGGCGTGGCCACGACTTCGCCCGACTCGCCCGACGGGCGCGGCGATGTTTGGATTCTTCGCTATCACGCTACGGAGCTTGACGACGGAGTCAATTGCACCACCGGCGGATTTGGCTGCGTTACTGAGGCGAACATCGACAGCTTTGTAAACGGCGAGCCAATCAGCGATCACGACGTGGTGATCTGGTACGCCGGCCACGTGACGCACGACGTTGCTGCCGAGCCGCCCGGTGAGTTCGGCCACATCGTAAATAACAAAGCTTATTGTAAGAACGTCGAGTTCGAGCTTACTGCAAACTCCGGACTCGAAACGCAATCTATCTCGTCATAGATGTGAGCGGAATGGGGGAGAAGGAAAAGAGGCTGCTTGCTTTGAAGAGAGAGCGTGCCGCCGCGCGCTTACCCTTCTCGGATATCGTTATTGTTGACGGTAAGCCGAAACAGTCTGTCAGTAGACGCTGGAAATCTACTTAATCAACCTTCCTGCCCGCGTTCAAATTATCGAAATTCAGAATCGCGTTGAAGACCAGGAAGTAGCTGCCCGAAGTCTGCCCTCGCCAGAACGGATTGTTGGAAAACAACACGACGTGACCTTTGTCCCAGGGTGAATCAATCAACGCCGCGTGTTGCGCGATCTCATCGCCGCCATCGAGCAGTCCAGAAACCAGTAGCTCCCGCGAATCGCTGTAACGCAGAACCACGCGCGGCCGTTGATTAACCGGAATCAAACCCACCAGGTTGCGCCGTTGCTCTTCGCTAATCGGCGCCGCTTCCCAAATCTCCCAGCTCGGCTGCTCAGGCACTTCGGCCGGCGGACGGCCCTGTACCACATCGGGATCGTCAACGGTGCCGCGGCCTGTAGCGCGATCCGTCCCTCGCGCGCGCCTCCCGCCACCGCCACCACCGGCAACATTGCTGATGTTGAAAATGGGTCCGTTGAAACAATAGATCGAAAGTGAATCGCCATAGCCGTAGGCGATCGGACTGGTCGCGTCAACAAACTTTGTCTTCAGGATGTCGCCAATCGCGCGCAGGCGCTGCGAGCGCTGGATCGATACCCCGGGTGTGAAACCGGTTGAGATGGCAAAGTCGGCGGTGTCCATCGTGCCGATGAACACACCTCCGTTTCTCACAAAGTTTTGCAGATTCGCGAGACCGGTTAAGCCCAGGCCGGGACGAGTATCATCCGTTGACGCGAAGCCGCCCAGGTTCGGCGTCAAGTCAGTTTTTTTCCACGGCAGAGGATTGCCGTACATTGGCCGGCCCTGAATGATCTTGAGCCACGTGTGCAGGATCGCCACCCGCGGAACTTTGATCACGTGCATTTTTACCGCCGGCGCTTGATCGAGGGCCACCGCCTGCAATCCGAGATCAGTTAAAGCCTTTCCCACGTCATCACTCGAAGCATTGCGAATGATGAAAGAACCGCGATTGAATTTTCTGCCGGCCGCTTCAAAAGGTTCTTCCGCGACCTCGAACGATGCTTTCCTAAGTCGATAACGCAAAGTAATCAGCGTGTTATCCGCGTTATGGTTGACGACAAAAATCGAGCCGGCGCCACTAATGCCGCCGGGAGATCGGACCTCGCCGTTGATGCGCTCCATTGCCGCGTCGAGAACTTTGACGTCGGTGACCCGCACCACCTGGAGGTTGCCCAGTTCACCGAAGGTCCAACCAGTGTCGTCGTAAACATCCTGTTGCGGATCGCGGGGACTCCAGTACTGATAATCCAGCAAAGCGTCGGCGATGCGACCATATGGCTGGTCCATGCGCACGATATAGCTGCCGGCGGGAAAACTCCGCGTTTCGGTTTCTGCCGTCTTCGTGGCCTCAGGCATGGGAGAAGTTGAAGGAGGCGGACTGGCAGCCGCGCGCGGGACCGCATCAGACTGGGGAATGCTTGCCGATCCCGGAGTGGGCGCCGGCGTGCTTGTTGTGCGCGGCGGTGCGGTGCGGCCCGACTTTTTCTTTTTCACGGCGACGGTAAACGGCGCCGTCGCGCGGTGAACTTCGCAGCCCTGCGCCTGCAGCAGCCGCAACAGCGTAGCCTGGTTCCCCAGGCGTGGATCATCGCCGGGAAAGACATAGGCAGCCGGACCTTCATTCTTTGGTTTCTCGATCGAACGTTTCGATTTCAAATAAAAATTCTTGAGAAACAGTTTGCTGTTGCGATTGAAATAATCGAGCGAGATGAGTAATGCCGTTTCTTCATAATTGTTGTTGTTGCGCTGAGACCATTTTGCCCGAGGCAGAGGCGGATTCTGCCGGTACCATGTGCGCGAGTATTCATCCGCGGAGAGCGTACGCACGAGGGTGTCCGCTCCGCCATTGCCAAAGGTTTCATACAGCCGGCTGATGCCGTTGTGCGTGGCGGCAATAAACATCAAATATCCGGGCGACCAGGTGTCGAACGTGCCGTGCGCGAAAACTCCAGGCATGCCGAACTTGGTCATCTCGGAAACATTGTTCCAGCCGATCATCTGCCACTCGTCAGTGAGAATCGGATCGACCCAGGCGTTGTAGGGTCCATCGCCGACGGTGTTGTCATAAAGATAAGGCACAGATTCGTGCAGGTCGTGCAGCACCTGGGCCTTCCAACCGATGTAAGTGTTCAGCACATTCCGCGTCAGCTTGAGAGACATGCCCATCGCGTCGCGATTATTGTCGTGGGCAACATAATGGCCCCAGTATATGAGCGGCGGCCAGTTTTGATTGGGATGCGCCAGGTGCCATTTGTAAATATCGACCATCCGATCGCGGCCATCGACTTCCACGACCGGGGTAATCAGGGTGACCATGCCCTCGCGAATCGCTTTCACATACGGACTTTCGTCAACGGCCAGCCGATAAGCGAGTTCCATGAGCGCGCTCGGCGCGCCGGTTTCCGTCGAGTGGATCGTTCCGGTGATGTAATAGATTGGGAAAGACTGATCGACCAGTCGATCGGCTTCGGAATCGTCAAGATTGATTGTGCGCGGATCGGCGAGCTTTGCCAGGCGGGCCCGATTCTCATCTAGTTTTGTAATTAACGATTCAGACGCCACCGCAACCGCAATCATCTCGCGCCCTTCTTCAGTCGTCCCGATGGAAAAAACTTTCACCCGCGGGCTGGCTTTCTCGAGCATGCGCATGTAGCGATAAACCTCAGCAGAATAAGGCAGCTTGCCGGGCGCGCCGGCCACGTCACCAAGCACCGCCTCGGGTGTCGGCACCGTGGCAGAGGCCGGCAGATAGTCAGTTAATGGCGAGTTGAAGAAAGTCTCGGTGGTGTACTCGCGAATCTTCTTCGTATATTCGTCATCGACCGGCTGGCTCGTGTCGCGCATCAGTTTGTACTGTGCGTTTCCGATTTGTGCGGCAAAGAAAATCAGCAGGAGTCCAGCGAATATTGTTCTTACCCAGGTTTTACGGTTCATTTATCTGACCTCAGAATCGATTGAAGAAGATAACCGCCGGTGAGCGTTCGCTAGCGTCGCAAATCGCGTCGGACGATAATGCCAATCCAGGGATTGAAGCAGCTTTATGCCAAAGGGCGCGTCTTAAGTCAACCGGCATACGCACCGTTGCTGGATGCGCTCCTCGCATCGCGCTGCTCCATCAAATATAATTGCACGCAAACAAATTATTTTAGGCGATCAGGTGTTTCTTAATTTCGATGGCGCTGGAGAAAGAAAAACTCGCTCAGCAACCTTCGGCTCAATCTCCCGAAGAATCGTCCTCAGTTCGGGTCAAACCGATCAGCAAAGTAGCGGGCGGCGCAACCGCAGCTTTCACGGCCGCGAAATTTGCCTTCGGCGAAATGGGCGTCGTCCGGGGCACCCGCACGCTGCTGCAGTTGAATCAGAAGCAACAGATTGACTGCCCCGGCTGTGCCTGGCCCGAGCCGGACGGCGAACGTTCGCACTTCGAGTTTTGCGAGGAAGGCGCCAAGCATGTGGCGGACGAAGCGACGAAGGAACGCATCACCCCTGAGTTTTTTCAGCAATGGTCGGTGCCCGCGCTTTCGCAGCAATCTGATCAGTGGCTGAACGCGCAGGGACGCATCACTCATCCGATGTATCTGCGCGAAGGCGGCGATCATTACGAGCCGATTGATTGGCCGGAAGCGTTCGCGCTGCTCGGGCGTGAATTGAATGCGCTTGCTTCACCTGACGAAGCGATCTTTTACACTTCAGGTCGCGCCAGCAACGAAGCCGCCTTTCTTTATCAACTCTTCGTCAGGCAATTCGGAACAAACAACCTGCCTGACTGCTCGAACATGTGTCATGAATCAAGCGGCACCGGCATGACCGAAGTGCTCGGTGTCGGCAAAGGGACAGTCAGGCTGGATGATTTCGATCTGGTAGATGCGATCTTTGTCATAGGTCAAAACCCGGGAACGAATCATCCGCGCATGCTGACTTCTCTGCTCCAGGCGAAAAGGCGCGGCTGCAAAATCGTCCACATCAACCCCCTGCCGGAAACCGGGATGACGCGCTTCAAACATCCGCAGGAGTTCTGGACCTGGCTCGGCGCGGGCACGAAGCTCGCCGATCTTTTCGTACAGGTGCGTGTCAACGGCGACGTGGCCTTACTCAAAGGCATCATGAAAGAAGTCCTTGATGCGGAAGAGCGTCATCCGGGTAAAATCCTTGATCACGAATTCATCAATCAACACACCATCGGTTTCGAAGACTTCAAAGCAGCCCTGAGCCGCGTGCATCTCGGTGACATACTTGAACAAGCAGGTGTTAGCAAAGCTCGAGTTGAAGACGCCGCGCGCATCTTCATTGAATCCGAGCGGGTGATTTTTTGCTGGGCAATGGGGCTAACACAGCATAAGAACGCGGTCGGCAACATACAGGAGATCGTCAACCTGATGCTTTTGCGCGGCCAGCTCGGCAAGCCGGGTGCGGGTCTTTGTCCGGTGCGCGGTCATAGCAATGTTCAGGGTGACCGCACGATGGGGATTTGGGAACAGCCGGGCGAGGAGTTTCTCAACAAGTTGGCCGCAGAATTTGACTTCGAACCGCCGCGCAAACACGGCTACAACACGGTGCATGCGATTCAGGCAATGCACGAAGGCAAAGCAAAAATATTTTTTGCCCTGGGCGGAAATTTTCTTTCCGCGACCCCGGACACCGAGTACACCGCCGATGCGTTGCGGCGCTGTCGTTTGACGGCGCATGTCTCGACCAAACTGAATCGCGCGCATTTGATTACCGGGAAGGAAGCATTGATTCTACCCTGTCTTGGCCGAACCGAGATCGATCAGCAGGAAGCCGGCCCGCAGTTTATCACTACTGAAAACTCAATGGCCGTAGTTGAAGAGTGGCGCGGGAGTTTGCCACCGGCCTCGGAATATCTGAAGAGTGAACCTGTGATTGTTTGCAATTTGGCCACGGCTGTTTTGGGCGCTCGCAGTGCAGTTGACTGGGACGGCCTGGCGGCGAATTACGAACGGATTCGCGAACACATTGAACACGTAGTGCCCGGTTTTGAAAACTACAACGAACGCGTGCGCAAGCCTGGCGGGTTTTATTTGCCGAGCCCCACCCGCAAGCGAGAATTCAAAACCAAAGATGGCCGCGCTCATTTTACGGTCCATCCTTTGCCGCGACATGAATTGAAACCGGGACAGTTTCTGATGATGACGATGCGCAGCCATGATCAATTCAACACGACAATCTATGGATTGGACGATCGCTATCGCGGGATTCGCAACGGCCGCCGGGTGGTTTTCCTGAACCAGGAAGACATTCATCTGGCGGGCTTGAACAATGGTCAGACAGTGGATTTGATCAGCCACTTTGAAGATGAAGAACGCATTGCGCGCCACTTCACAATTGTGCCCTACAGTATTCCGCGCAGTTGCGCCGCCACTTATTTTCCGGAAGCAAATGTTTTGGTGCCGGTGCGCCACTTTGCCGACAAGAGCCACACGCCGGCATCAAAATCCGTGGTGATTAGTATTCGGCCGAGCGATGATGGCACAATCGATAAGAGCGCCTCATGATATGACGCACGTTAACAGCGCCGTAAGGCGCGAAAGAAGGTTTTGCCTCAAAAGGAAACTCTGACGTCTCATTCACACCGGGCTTCAGCCCCGTGATGAACGGCAACCAGAGGGGCGGAACCGTTGAAACGGTTTCCTAATTTGTTAGGACGCCTGACACCGGGCTGAAGCCCGGTGTGAATGAGAGGTCGCACTCTCAGACTTTTGAGGCAAAGCCGCAAAGCCCGGTTCTTTGTGCGACTACTTAAAGCGGATGGGGAATTCCAAAAGCGAACTCTACGATCAACTCGCCGCTCAGCTTAGCTCCCTGCTCGCCGGCGAACGGGATTTGACGGCCAACGCCGCGAATCTTTCGGCGCTCATCTTCCATGCGCTTCCCGATTTGAACTGGGCGGGCGCTTATTTCAAGAAAGACGGCGAGCTGGTGCTGGGACCATTCCAGGGAAAGCCTGCCTGTGTCCGGATCAGAATTGGCGAGGGGGTTTGCGGCGCAAGTGCGGCCACGTGTGAAACTGTGATTGTGCCGAACGTTCACGAATTTCCGGGCCACATCGCCTGCGACAACGCCTCGAATTCCGAAATCGTCGTTCCGCTCGTGAAAGATTCGCAGTTGATTGGCGTGCTCGATCTTGATAGTCCTTCGTTCGCGAGATTTGACGAAAAGGACGCCTTAGGCCTCGAACGGCTCGCCAAAATATTCGTGGAATCGGTGGAGTCCGACAACCCGGCAGACGCGATATATTTAAAGCAGCCGGATGTGTAAAGATTGAGAGAATGGTAGACGTCGCAAACGCAAAACCGATCATCGTCGCGGTCAGCGGCTTGTCGTCGAATACCGGCAAGACAACGCTGGTGTGCGAACTGCTGACACGGCTGCCTGGTTGGGAAGCGATTAAACTGACCCGTGGTCATTATCGATCCTGCGGT
>WNFY01007844.1_pt1 | contig 15023 bp, 9 predicted proteins | sample 5400091 | NCBI WGS metagenome assembly WNFY01 (sample SAMN13153364, study PRJNA577476) | soil metagenome | isolation source: 60 cm soil or saprolite under grassland replicate 1 | place: USA:California | collected 2016-06-15 | reverse complement strand
ACTCCGTCCGGGGATGTCGCGCTCGACCGCGCCGCCTGGGCGAGCATCACCGCTTCCAACCCCTTCCCCCCGCTGCCCAGAGAGTTCCCCGGCCAGGTCCTCGGTCTGCGCTTCTACTACTTCTACAACCTTGACAAGTTTGAAATGGAATAGACCCAGCCGGCCGATTTCATTTGGTTTTGTCGTCGCCTCTGGGAGCCGAGTTATGGCCTTATGGCTTCTCCAGGTTGTCAAAGAATGTGGGCAACGGAGCAATGCTCCCATTGCGGCCGACAGCCGGCAGCTCCCCAGTTTGGCACTGCGGACAATTCGGGTCCGCGGGCAGGTTGGGAACGAACAGCTGCGGATGGTCGAAGGGTGCCCGCTGGAAGCGCACCCGCTCGTCCGTCAGCGCCTTCATGAAGGCCACGAGCGCGTCTTTTTCAGCGTCACTGAGGCCAAGCTCCTTGACCTTCACCTCCCCGGTCAGCGGATCAATGATCGGGTCAATGTCCGGACGGTTCCCCCCTATGTCGGGGTCGAGGTTGTCGAGGTTGTATTCAGGGAAGTTACTGCCCCGATCATAGGAATCAATTATATCCTTGAGCGTAAGTTCGCCGCCGTTGTGGAAGTAGGGAGCCGTGAGTTCGATGTTGCGGATCGAAGGAGTTTTGAAGGATCCGTCCACGGCCACCGGCGCGGCTGGGCTCAGCGGCAACACGTTGGTGCAGGCTTGCGGCTGATTGGTGCACACGATGGTGATTGGGTCAGTTTGGTCCAATGGGTTGTGCGCAGTCACAAGTTGGCTGAAGCGCACGAATGAGACCGGCAAATTCAGTGGACCGATGGTGACACCGACGCCGCCGTCATCGCAAGCAGTAGGCCCGCTCAGGCATCGCCTGACCGCGGTGTTGTAAAACCCAGTGTCATAATTGGCGTGCCGAAGATCCGCCATGAGCATGGATTCAATTCTCGCATCGATCAGCCGCACGTTCCGCACTGAGTTGTTGGTGAATTCGGGCCCGCCATGGCAGTTGATGCAATGACCGGGGCCCGTGGGGGCGCCGCTCGTAGGTGCAGCCCCGAACGCCAGCATTCCCTGGATCTGCTTGTTGCCCCATATACAATTGCTCTTGCCCGGGTTGTTGGGATCGGGCGGTACGGACAGATCGTCGGAACACCCGGAAGGAATGCTGAAATTCAGCGGGTTCCCCGAATCAAATGCCTGGTCAAACGGGGTATCGTTAGCGAGCAGCGTGGCCTCGTACATCTGGATAGCGATGCCCCAGAAGAGCGAGAAATTAAACTGCATCTGGGTGTACTGGCCGGTAGGCAACTGGCTGGCGGGCGGCGTGGATTTCGTAGCTTTCGCGAAGGTCAATAGGATGCTGCCATCCGCATCTTTTTGATTCGGATCGACCTTAACGATCAGCCCCGAGCCATACCATCTGGATTGGAAGGCCGCCTGAATCAGCTGGGTGTAGTTCTTGGTGATCCCCGGCGCGGGATAGTTGCTCTTTACGGCCGCCAAGGTGTTATTGCCGAGAACGCTGTCATCAGGGGCAACAACCTGGTTGGGCAGCCCGTGAGCCTGGGCCAGCATCTTCTTGCCAAGATCCGGGAAGGAGCGGCCGCGGAAAGACATTTCCATATCGCTCAGAGCGGGTCCAACCGCCTGCGATGCGAGCGAAGAATCCTCCAACCTAAGCGTTCCGCTCAAGCTGACTTTCCTCAAGAGTCCTGAGGCATTGAGCAGCACACGGGCGAAAGGATCGAGGTCGCCAATGGGGTCCACACCGTTGAACTCGTTGCGGGCGCGCCCGTCGAAGAAATTGCGGAAGTTGAACACCGCATTGATCGTGCTGGGGGTATTGCGAGGCTCCACATTTCGCACCTGGCCCTGAGGACCCGTGAAGATCCCTCCGAACCCGCTGTTGTCGTAGCCACCCCATAAGTCATAAACAGCCCCCGTCAGACAGGGAGGATTGGGACATGAAGCAGCGCCGATGCCGCCAAACTTGTTGTCGAAGACACCCTGCGAGGACACCACGGATTGCGTGTCAGAGACAATGCCGGAGCCGTGGTCTTGCTGGTCCACAAACTTGGTGAGCGGGAAATGCGACGCCTTCAACTGCAGGTCAGCCGTCGGCGCGAAACCCGCCAGATTGGCCACGTTGGCTGGCCCCATACAGGTCCAGGTGACGTCGTAGTCTGGGGTCAGGCTGCCATTGTCTTGGGCCCAGGTCGGCTCGGTTGTGCCACTGTGCGGCAGCTTGGTTGGATCTGGATCCACGGTGAGGGACGAAACACGCTGTAAGTAGCTGTTCGGATCTTTGATGGTGGCGCCGACCAAGTAAACCGTATTTGCGGCCCACGGTGGTGTGTTAGGTGGCGCCGCGATGAACGAGGTCTGGTTGGGGATGGCCCGCAATCCAGGGTCGATCTGGTTCTTGGTGCGGCTGTCCGCTCCCGCATTGTAGTGGCAGCTGGCGCAGGCTTGGCCGTCACCGCCCACCGCCTGGTCCCAGAACAGCGCCTTTCCGAGAGCGATAGCAGCCGCGCGCGCTCCTGGGGCAATAGCCCCCTTCGAAGTGGTTTTCAAGAATTGGTTGAGGTTCGGTGGCTCCGGAGTGGGAACGGTCTTCAGCGAAGCGGGACGGTTTTCGAGGACCTGCGCCCAGGCCGGGGCTCCATATAGAATTACCAACCCAACCAGAATCGTAATACTCCAAAGAGGAACAAGAAAATTTGCGGTATGTAATCCGTAGCGCTGCATGTCAGCCTCCTTCAGGTGGCTCACCCGGCCGGTGCTGCACCGTCTAGGTTCACCGTCAAACCGTTCCAGACCCTGGCTCTTTGCTTTGGAGCTACCGCGGGCAGAGCTTAGAGCCACTTGGCCTTACCCGCTTGCGCGATCCGGGGGCGGGTGAGCCCGCCCCCGGAGTTCCCTGTTTACCCGTTACCTGAACTTGATCGCGCACGTGCCCGAAGGACACGCAGCAAAACCGAACTCACTGGACTGCACAGTGACGGAGGTCGGCGTGGGGAAAACTGATTTGCCGCTGACGAGGCTATAGCTGCAGCCTCCCACCCCTATGTTGGTAGCCGACATTTTGTCGCTGTAGATGACGGTACTCGATGCAAACGCCGTAAGTGTCAGGATCGCGGAGCAGGTTATATCCGAAGAGGTCGCGCTGACGTTCAGCACGCCGGTGTTAGACCGATAAGTCGCTCCCGTAATTGTGACCGTATCCGCGGCCACCGGCCCCGGCTTAACCATGATCTCCGTAGAGCCAGCCGAGGTCAGGTTGGCGGTGTTGGTCACATTGACTTGGAACAGAAGCGGTGTGTCCACAAGCACATTCGGCGCCTTGAAGCTTGCTGTCGCCGTGTTGGCGTTGCTGAGGGGGGTCACCGGCGGCAGGCCGCCAAAGCCGGTCTGCACCCAACTGAACGTGAGCGCCTGGCCTTGCGGGTCAGTGCTCTGGCTTGCATCCAGTGTAACGTTGTGGTTCTGCTGCACCGTCTGGTTCAACGGAGAGATGATCACCGTCGGCGGCTTGATACTTGGCGGCCCGCAGGTGATCGTGGGCCCGGTCGGCGCCAGTGGCGTCAACCCGGGAATGCTATTGGTCAGTGGGAACGGCGCGAGCTGCCCAACGATGTTGTTCGGATCGCCCCGCCACGGTCCCATGCCGTTCAGCAGGAACGGGAAATCCTGGAAATTGTTCGGCACCGCCAGCAGAGTTGGGTCGCCAAAGACGAGGTTCTCGGGGGTGATGTACTCAGCCACCGGAATCTGGAACTGCATGACCGTCAGATTGTTCGCAGCGAGGAGGGGTCCGACTGGGTCCGTGGAAATGGAGCTATAACGTATCCTCCACTGCTTGGTAACGGGGAAGAGACCGGCTTGGTCAAATTCTCGCCAACGCCCCCAGGGAACGCCTCCCTTTTGGTTGGGGATGTTTGCCAACATGAGGAAGTCGGTCTCCACGCCCGTACACGGATCTACCTTGGTAGCGAAAACATCCACGGTTCGCGTCGGGTCGGTGAAGAAGCCGCGGGCCCTAATGCGCGTGGTTAGCTCCTCGGGCACGGACGTGATGGGGACACCGCCCACCCCGAGGAGGATCAATTGTATGTTGACGTAGGCGGGGGTAGTCCGCGGCGAGGTGTAAATGCCGACTTTGTCTATGATCTGCCACGCCGAGATGTATTGGCCGTTGGCTACCCCAGTTATCAACCCCGTCGAGTCCAGGTTGAGGTTGCCGGAGTACTCGATGTAATCGCCCACCATAAAGGGAGCTTGCAGCGTGGAATCGCCATTCGGATCTACAGTCGCCTGGGCGTTGATTAGTCCCAGCACCGCCGGCGGTCGGTTAGCAACGCACGCCTGCACGGTTGGGGTCGTGGCGCCTGGCAACAGCACCGGGTTCGGATTGCAGAGGGTGAAGTTGCCGAGCGGGGCGCCAGTCGTACTGGCGGGATCCAGCGGGCGGTTCGTAAGCGGACACGCCGGATCGGATACCGACGAGTACCTGGGAATGCACATCGGATAGGCGGTCTGCGAGCTGATGGTCGGGTTGTCCGTGTCGCCCGTGAAGCGTGGATCGGGCGACATCTGACGACCGTAGCGTCCCACCGGATCGTTGATCTGGACGCGGGCGCCTTTACCAGCCGGACAAGGGGTTCCCAAGGGCGAGCAGCCCACGTGCATCGTGGCCGTGGTGAGGTCAATGTAATTGATGATCCCTTGGCCGAGGTTGAGCGACTGCTGCGCCAGGTAGACCAGGCCGGCGACGTACATATCCGTGCCCCCGGATCCGATCCGGTTGCCCATGATGTTGATCTCGAACGTGGTGAGCGGCTTGGCGCCGGTGCCTGGATCAATGTCCGACAGGGCAAGGCCAGTTAGCGTGTTTCCGGCGCAGGTGCCATTGGTGCCCGGTGCTTCCACTGCATGTCCCAGGCCCCAGGGGCACGGCGCAAGAGACCACAACTCCTGCCAACTGACATTGGTCGCGGAGACCACGACGATGGTGTTTCTCGGGATGACCACCGTGGTGCCGTTGACGGTCACCGTGCCTCCTGAGAGGACGTCACCAAGGTAAGTAGGGGGGTCCAGCGTCGCCGCTTGAATAAAGCCGACCATAGTGAATTACGAGTCGGCTGGTGGTTGCGGGTAGACCGCCGCCCCAGCCGAACCCGCCAACCAGAACTGGGTCACGATTGCGATAAGTAGGAGGCACATCGGTTTGAATTTCATTGTCTTTCCTCTCCGCTTTTGAGCAGGCAGGCCTCACCAGTGGGCTGCGCTGACACGTCCGCGTTTCCTTTCGGAAACAAATCCGGACACTTGCGGTTCAAGGATGGACTTTGGAAGAATCGGACTCAATCACTGGATGTCTCTATTTCTCGACACCAAATAGCTGACTCCCCCCGATGCAAATCCCTAGGCATCTATCTCAGTTCAAAGAAGTTGGCCAAACCGAGAATCAGCGTCGTAGCGCTGAGATACACCGCACTCGCGTCAGAGAAAATGAACCCGGCGCCACGAGCCTGGCCGGGCCCGGCCCCCACGATCCGCGCCGCCTCGGCCCACTCTGCCGGCCGCTTTGAACGGCACGATTTCTGTTGACGCCAACGACTTCCACTGCAAATACGCACCTGCTTGTCGAGATCTTCTTTATCCGCAACGAATAATCCGGACCATGATCGCGGATGAGTCGCCCCGCGCCGTGCGCACAATCCGCTCATGCTTGCAAGAGGAACCGGCGGTGCAGATCGTGGGTACGGCCTCGGATGGCGGCGAGGCGCTGTCGATGATCGAAAAGCTCCGGCCGGATCTGGTCCTGCTCGATCTGGATCTGCCCGGCATGAATGGGTTCGAGATAGCCCCGCGGGTGGCGGCGGAATACCCTGCAATTCTGGTGATCATTCTCACCAGTGCCGATGTGTTCAGTGCGATAACAAAGCTCTCCAAGGTGGGTGTGTACGGTATCGTCGCCAAGCAGGATCTACGTCGACAACTCCCCGAGTTGCTGCAGCGGATTCTCCGTCTTCCGCGCTCCTGACCCAAGCCCTGCCTTCCTACGGATTCATGAGATGGCTAGGCTCTGTTGACATCCCAAACCGCCGGAAGACGGAAGGTCCCGGAGGACCTTCGAAAATAGCCCGCCAGTTCACTGGCGGGTTGCGGTGTGGAGAAGACCGTGAGTGCCGTAGGCACGACTGAGTAGTACATGCCGCCGGCTATTTTCAGCCGTCCCTGCGGGATTGGGAAATCCGGTGCAGATCCTCGGTGCAAATCCGAGGATGTCAACAGAGCCAGATGGCTACTAAACGGAAGAGCCGCCGGTCAGCCCGCACCCTCAGCCCTCGATCAGGCCATGGCGAATCGCGTAGCGCACCAGACCGGCTATATCGTGGATGTCTAATTTTTCCATAATATGGTTGCGGTGCGATTCCGCGGTGTTGATGCTGACGCCGAGAATGGTGGCAATCTCCTTGGTGCGCTTGCCTTCGGCAATCAACTGCAAAACCTGGCGCTCCCGATCGCTGAGCGGCTCGGCTGGCGGCGTGGTCGCGTGCAAGAACGCGTCCACCACCGTCTCTGAAATCCCCGGACTCAAGTAGATCTCTCCCCGGTGGACGTCCCGAATCGCTTGCACCAGGTCTTCTGCCGCTCTGGCCTTGAGCAGGTAACCTCGAGCTCCCGCTCGCAAGCCACTCAACACAAAGGTATCCTCGGTGTGCATGGTGAGCAGGATGATCCGGGTCCGCGGGCTTACGCGAACAATTTCCCTGCTCGCATCAATGCCGTTCAGCAAGGGCATTCCGATGTCGAGCACGGCCACGTCCGGGCGGAGCTTTTCCGCCATTTGAACGGCTTCCTGCCCGTTGCCGCTCTCGGCGACAATCTGAAATCCTTGTTCTTCCAGAATAGCGCCCAGCCCCTGCCGGACGATCTTGTGATCGTCCGCGAGCAAAATGCGGATTGCCATAGATTGTTCTCTGACGATTCTAAGGGACAACGGAAGGCAGCGGATTGGGCTCTCTCAAATGGCTGCCCCCACACCAGCTTCCCCCGAGACTGGTGTCGTCACGATTCGGACTTTCGCCCCACCCCACATGGTGCGATGCTCCTTATACCCCATTCTCTGGCAGGGTTCAACCACAAAGTTATTTACCTCCGACTAAGTCCGGTGGCGCACAGACACCGCCCTATGCCAGTGTTACGGTTTCGGGCAACGAACGAACTGCACGCGGCCGCCCTTTGACTCCGCGCAGCGGATGGGAAAAATGAGGCTTGCTATGAGCGACGCACAGGTCACAAATTGGGTGGATTTCTATAGAGCGGCTCTCATCGAGACCGATAAGGCGAAGTTGCGTGATCGCATCGTGGCGGCACAGAAAGCGCTTCGCGAACGGATAGGTGAGTTGAAAGAGGACGGCAACGGTTCCGCTCAAGAGAGACGAGCACTCGACGACGCTTTGAGGGCCTTGCGCTCTTTGCTCGAACTGTACGCCCTTTAGCGAGCTTCGGCATGCGGCTTGACGAAGGGGTGTTTTGCGCTCCGGTGCCCAGAAATTGTAGTGGCGCACTTTCGGAGGCAAAAACCTGAAGATGCATCGGGCGCAATCATGGCCGCCCGTCGCGCACACTCAAATGTGATCTAAATCACTTGACACTGGTCGGCTCGGTGCTACTGTGCCTTAGGGAGGATCTGGCTCAAGAAGATCCACGGCTCTCGTTCCCCAGCGTGTCCTATTGCCTCGTCGAGGCCTCCCCCAGTGACGCGCGGAGAGCTAAGTACCTGTTCCGGCGCACGGAAATAATTGCGTCCAGCGTTGAGATGCGCCCCATGGGCGAACCGCGCTGAGCAAGAGCGCGCCGGTCCGCAGCCTTGTTCGATAGTAGGACCATTCGCTATGGGTAACACGCGTTCAGTTGGCGTGCGCCTCAGCCGTTTCTGGCCGGAGATTCTGGCTGCCTCTCTGAGCCTGGCCGTCACATTGCTGGTGTGGCAGGCGGCGCGCACTGCCGAGGCAAACCATATTCGCAGGATGACGCACCTGGCAAGCGCCGCCATACGCGACGACCTGCTATACGACACCCGGACTTGGCGTCGCGACCTGGTCCGGTTGGCCAAGCTTTGGGATTCGCCGGACGGTCCTTCTTTCTCCGAGTGGAAGGCCAATGCGGAGCTGTACATCCAGCACCATCCCGGATGTGTGGCGGTGCAATGGGTCCAGCCTTCTTATCAGGAGCGCTGGCTGGTGGTAGCCCCCGGGGAAGATGCCGAAGGTCCAGCCTTCGATGAAGCGCAAAAACGCCTTCTGCAACAGGGCTCAGCCGTTAGCGAACCGTTTTCCACTCCTGTTTTCAGCCGCAAAAGTGGGCTAAAACAGCGCCTCATCGTGGTTCCGATTTCCCGGAACAACAAGTTTGAAGGCTTTGTCATCGCCCTGATCGATGTAAAGCGGTCAACCGATGCCATGTTCAGCGATGTCGTCGATCTTGGGTATTCGATCCTCCTCCGCGAAGCGGGAGCGGAAATCTACCGGCTGCCGGGCAGCGATCTTCGAACCGAAAAACAATGGGGTGAATCGGCCGAGGTTGAGATACCCGGTGTGACCTGGAATTTGACCGTCTGGCCCCAGGCCAGCGTGCTCAGCGAACTGAGAAGCAGGCTCCCTCTGACGATTCTGCTGGCGGGAGGGCTGCTCAGCTTGCTGCTGACCATGACCGTCTGTCTGGCTCGGTTCTCCAGCGCCAAGTCCGCCCGGCTGCAGAGCGCCAACGCAAAATTGCAAGCCGGAGTGGAAGAACAGCGGCATGCAGAAGCCGCCCTGCGCTCCTCGGAAGCCCGGCTTGCCGGAATTCTGGATATCTCTGCCGACGCCGTGATCTCGGTGAACCAGCAACAAGAAATCATCTTGTTTAACCAAGGCGCCGAGAAAATTTTTGGCTACAAGCAACAGGAGATTCTTGGGCAGCCTTTGGACATCCTGATACCGGAGAGGTACCGTAACACCCATTCCCAGCAGGTAGCCAAGTTCGGACAGTCGGCGCACCGAACTATGTTGATGGGTGGACGCCAGGCTGTTTTCGGCCTGCGCAAGGACGGCACGGAGTTCCCCATGGAAGCAGCTCTGTCCAGACTCGACGATAATGGGGAGCCAGTCTATACGGCAATCGCGCGCGACATTACCGACCGACTGCGCATCGAGGAAGAACTGAGGCGCTCCCGCGATGAACTGGAATTGCGCGTGCTACAGCGTACGGCCGAATTGCGCGAACTCGCTTCCCATGTGGTGAAGCTCGAGGATGAAGAGCGCCGCCGTATCGCGCGTGAGCTACACGATGGGACCACGCAGACCCTGGTCGCTTTGAGCGCGGAACTGACGGGACTGGAAAAGTCGCTGCGCGAGCCCGATGCCACGGTTCTGCGGAAAGTGCGTTATTCCAGGGAACTGGTGAAACAGTCCTTGGATGAGATCCGCACGGTTTCCTATCTGCTGCACCCGCCATTGCTGGACGAACTGGGGCTGGACACCGCCTTGCGCGGTTTTGTGGAAGGATTCAGCGCGCGCAGTGAAATCCAGGTGAGCTTGAACCTGCCGCCCAATATGGGCGAGCTGTCGCGAGACATCCAACTGGCGATCTTCCGCGTGGTGCAGGAATCGCTCACCAACATCCATCGCCACTCGGGGAGCCGGAGCGCAAGCATACACCTGACAATGACGCCGGACCGATTGACGCTGGAGATTGCCGACCAGGGTCGCGGCATGGCGCCGGTGTTGCCGATCAGCCGCGCGGGCGTCGGTATTTACGGTATGCGGGAACGGATTCGCCAACTGGGAGGCCACTGCGAGATCGAGTCGAGCGCCCGAGGCACCACGGTTCGGGCCATTCTGCCTACCACCCGGCCTGACCGTCGTCCCCTGGGCTAGGTCGCGCGGCACCAAAATTGCGGCCGCAGCAGGTGGGGGCCCGATTCGTCTCCATGCGCGCAGCGCACTCCATTCCGGCATCTTCGTCAGTTTACTTCTACTGCTCTTTCGAAGTGCGCTCACCGACTACCTCAACCTGGGCGACGCAGCCCTTATCGTCCCGCCCGCCATTGGTACCGCGTTTTACGTCCCCCCTGGGAGCCCGCCGGGGCTACATGCAGGGCATTTGCAGTTTTCACCATCTTGCCCTCAATCTCGTCCTGGAAGGTCTTAGCCGTTTGTGCGGATCGCTGCTGCTGATCCACTTAGGAGGCAGAGCTCTTCGAACCGCCGCACGTTGAGCGTAATGTTGTCGTCTACCAGGAGGATGGTCCGGGCCCCGGGCCGGCAACTATCTCGAAATGAGTTACCGAATCATCGAAGCTACTCAGAGCCGCGCGCGCCTCTGGCTCCACGACAGCCCGATCCAGTGCCGCCCCAGCAAACGTACGAATCGCTTCCATTGACTCCCAAAGTGTCAAGACGACGAATTCGACGGTCTGCCCATGCGTGCGACGAAGCAAATATGCTCCTCGATATCCTTCGATCGCGCCTAGACCCGGAAAGACTCTCCTGGTTGCATGCAGCACATATTCATTCGCTTTCTCGACTGTCGATTGCGCTCGCCACATTCGCAAAATCATGTCCTGCCCCTCGGAAATCGAAGAATTCTTGACCCAAAGCGCGCGAAGGTGGGCTACGAGTTGCTCTTTCCTGTGACTTCTGCATTTGGCCTTACTGGCGTAGCCGCGTTCTCTCCCGCCACCGTCGTCCATTCCCGCACGTACCATCGTTTTACCGCCCCATTCACCACATAAGGGTCAGCCTTGGCAAAGCTCTCCGCGACCTCGGGCGAGTGGCCTGTAAACAGCAACACTGCGCCGTCTACCGGATTTGCTAACGCACCGGCCAGGATGAGTTCACCACGCTCACTCGCCTTCCACGCCTTTTCGAGGTGCAGCCCGCGAAACTGAGCGCGCTTGGACACATAGTCCTCACCAACCTCATAAAACAAAAGATAGTGCATTTGATGCCTCCTGATTTGGGGCCCGATTGACACCGAAGACTGCGATCGGACAGGTCTGGGATAGTCATTTCTTGGTGAACGTAGTAGTGCCAAAAAGTTGCGCCTGAAGGCATACCCTGATACAAATCTTACTTGCACCACAGGCTGCTAGGCATGGAAATCAGGATCGTCGGTTAATCTCTTTCTTGCCACCTGCTGTACGCCTCCGTTCGCGTCCACCGACCATTGTTCTTCGAGCAAATTGTTTCCATCGAGGTCCGCATACACGGCGGTCAAGTTTGGGCCGGCAAACGACAGGTTCACGTGGCCATTGACCCCATAACCATTTGCCGCCAGCCGATCGTCCCAAAACACCGGACGCGGATCGTGTTGGGCGTCTCCGCGATCAATCGGCATGCCGCCATGGCCGACGCAGCGCCCGAAACACTTCAGATCGTCCTGCCCGTATAGATCGTAACCCGCCAGACGATGCTCATGCCCCCAGAACCACAACATCGGCCGTCTCACTCCTGCCTCCCAAAGCTGCTGTGCCGGTCTCCGATACTCTTCCTGGAAGCCCGAGTAATACTGGTGATGCGACAGGATGACCAGCCCTCGCTTGTCTTGGTCAGGCACGAACACTCCTCGAAGCCACTCCATCAGAGGGTCCGGTAGCCGGCAATCTCCGCCAACACCCGGAATCCGGTTAATGAGCGGGATATGAGCAAGGATGGGAATACCGATGGAGTTATAGCCGGTATCAACGGCGACGATTCGCCAGTGCGAATTCTGCAAGCAGAAGAAGCTGGTCTGCTGGCCCAGCATGCTGCCCGCGGCGCCCCGCAGTCCAAGCCGGGGCAGAAATAACTCGAAATACGCGGTCCCGTTGGCATACATTTCGTGATTTCCGTTGAGCGCGAAGCTGCCCCGCGTTCCTATCGGCCAGGTCAGGGGATCGTAGTTATTGAGCGGGTTTCTTACGCCCAGGCAGTTCTCGTTCACTTCCGGCAGATCGCCCACGTAGTAGACGTCGCCGATGTGGATGGTGAAATGCGGCGCGAACTCCAGCATCTGCGTGGCTACGCTTTCCGCTTCCTCGGTCCCAGTCCCCCAATCGCCGGCAAGGGCGATTCGGACATTTTCTGTTCCCTTTTCATCGAGCAAATCGTAGATCGCGTGCTGCGGCGAGTCGGTGTACGCGGGAAAGGGATGTTTTTTGTGAAATACATAAGCGACGTAATGCCTCGCCCACTCCCAAAGCGCGGAGGCGGAAAACATCCCAAGCGGTGGGCGGTTCGGCGGAGAAGCCGCTTCCGCCGACCGGTACAGATGAGACAAAGCTGCCGACCGCGGCAGGTCCTGGAGGTCGCGAGCGCGCCGCCTCCGCTGGCCCGGGCCCGCGGATGCTGAACCGCCCCCGCCCCTGCCCTGGCTCTTGCCGGACGATAAGGCCATCAGGCCAAAAAATCCCGCAACCGGTCCCGCAAGAATCTTCACCGCGTCGCTCACTCTTGATCTCCAATGCGAGGCTTACGCGCGTCTCTCCGAGGAGCGGACGCACACCTTTTTGCGATCAATCGGCTGTGGCTCTGGAATTTCGTGATTGTCCTTCAGGGAAGTCTTGCTAGGGAATTCACGGGTGTCAACCGGAAAATTTCAGCAGGCAGAGCGGGAAAACCCGCATCCGGCAATCAAAAAGGCCACCCTTTCGAGCGGCCCTATCTCACTAGAAACCAGAAACGAGCAACTAGCGACTGCTCCTAATCCCCCGCCACCGGCTCGCCGATCTCCTCGACCTGCTTCGCGGCGCCGTTGCCATTGGAATGGCCGTTGCCGTTCGCCGGAGCGATGGCGCCAAGCGGAATGAACCCGGCATCGTCTGAGGTCGCCGGCTTCTCTTTCAGGACAACTTCCCGATAGAGCTGGGCCATGCGCGCGTCGTAAGCGGGGTCGTTCTTTTGCGGCCCGCGCGCCGCAGCCATTTTCGCATCGCGCGCCCGGATCTTCTCTTCGCGCGCCGTCTTCGCGATCCCCAGCTTGTCGAGGTCGTGCTGCACCTCGTTAGTCACAATGTTTTCGCGAAGGTAGAGGGCGTGCTCTTTGTCTTCGAGGTTGACCTTCTTGCCGCCGGCGAAGATTTCGTGACGCCCGTGCTCTTCGTACCATTTGGTGAGGGTGGCCGTCATGTGCATTTTCTCGATGATGTTGCGCCAGCCCACGCCCGTGTTGTAGGCGCAGAAGCTGATCTCGCCTTCCTGCGTGGCGTACGGAATGATGCACTGCTCGGTGCGCCGGAAGTCGTAGTTGAACAGATCTTGGAACCACATGCCGGCGACGAACAGGAAGTTCCAGCGGTCTTGCCGCCGCTTCATCACATCGTCAATCGTGCGGTCCGGACCAACCTTGCCGTAGTCCTTGCCCGTCGCGTTGAAGTTCTTATCGAACTTCTTCAGCAGATCCATCATCTTGAAATGCGTAGGCGACTGGAACGGATCGTAGTTCTTCATCAGGCAAAGAGCCATCCCAAAGATAGTCCAGAACTTAGATCGAGCCGCATCGTTAACCTTGGCAATGTCCTTAGCCAGCTGATCGCCCTTCAAGAAAGCAGTAACCGGCACCGCCTCCTTAGTCTCTTTATCAATCATGACCGCCATCCCCGTCCCGCAGTTCGGATGACAGCCACAAGATAGTTGGCCCCAGTTATTGTTGGCGTCGTTGGCGTGCATTACGTCGGCCCAGTCGCTGAAGGTGGACATGAAGCTGATGGGAAACCAATCGCGGGCGGGCTCGCCTAGGCCGGTCTGATTTTTTACGTCGTGGGCGAGGTGGGCTAGGGTGTAACGTTGCGCTTTGCGGCGCTCGTCGGTGATGGCTTCGTCTCGGCCGGTGAAGCTTACGGGTTGGAAGCTGAGGAAGCCGATCTTCTTGGGATTGTCGAGCGCGAACTGGATGATGCGTCCTACCTGCTCGTTGTTGATGCCGTTCAGGATGGTGATGACCGGCACGATCTCGACGCCGGCGCGATGCAGGTTGTCGATGGCTTTCAGTTTCACGTCGAACAGGTTGCCGACCGCGCGGTGCGAGTTGGCGGCGTTGCCGATTCCGTCGAACTGCAGGTAGGCGTAGCGCATGCCGGCTTCGGCGGCCTGCTGCGCGAACTCGAAGCTTTTCGCGAACTCGATGCCGTTGGTCGCCGCTTGCACGCTGTTGTAGCCGACTTTGCGGGCATAGCGCACGGCATCGAGGAAATAGGGCGAGAGCGTGGGCTCGCCGCCGGAAAACTGGACCGACATCTGCCGCCGCGGCTTGATGGTGATGGCGTTGTCGAGCACGGTCTTGATTTCTTCCCACGTCAGTTCGTGGACGAAGCCGACCTGGTTGGCGTCCATGAAGCAGGGATCGCACATCATGTTGCAGCGGTTGGTGAGGTCGACGGTCAAGACCGCGCCGCGGCCATACTTCACCGTCGAAGAGCCGTGGTGGTGCAGGTGTTCATCGCTGTGGGCGCGGATGTCGCGGCCGGGGAAAACTTCTTCCAGGTGTTGCGAGAATTCGAGGTCGATGGACATCAGGTCCTCGAAATGGCCGTGCTTGGGACAGTCTTTGACCATCCATAGCTTGCCGTCGCGCTCGACGATCTGGGCTTTGATCTCGCCTACTTTCTCGTTCATCAGGACGTCGTAGGGGAGATGGCCGTCGAGAATCTGCTGGCGAATTTCGGGCACGCACTTGGGACAGAGCGAGTCGGTCGAGCGTGGCCAGCCCAGCGGCGGCTTGGATTTTTCCCACGTCTTGAGCAGCGGCTTCTCGGACCACTTCGGGGTCGGAGATGGATTGGGAGCAACCCGGTTCAGGCGTTCAAAGACGGCCCAGACGCCAGTGGCGGCGACAGTGACGGCCTTCTCGACATACTTGATCGGCTTGTGCATTCTGCTCTCTCGCTTTCCTCGTAATCCCACGTCTCGAAAACCGCGAGACGTGGGGCACCCGCGAAGTCTAGAACTATCCCCGCGTTCCCGCGTACGGGAAACAGTTTAAACAG
>WNFY01012422.1_pt1 | contig 15025 bp, 16 predicted proteins | sample 5400091 | NCBI WGS metagenome assembly WNFY01 (sample SAMN13153364, study PRJNA577476) | soil metagenome | isolation source: 60 cm soil or saprolite under grassland replicate 1 | place: USA:California | collected 2016-06-15 | reverse complement strand
ATTCGCTAATTCCGGATCGGCGCGCAAACCCCAGACGTCATTCAAAATATGCGCGCCCGCTTTGAACGCTGCCTCGGCAACTTTTGCTTTATATGTATCAATGGAAATTAAAGCGTCAGGAAAATCTCTGGCAGTCCCTTCAATGACCGGAAGCACACGCTCCATTTCCTCGTCTGCGTTGACCGGTTGTGAACCAGGTCGAGTGGATTCCCCTCCCACGTCAAGAATATCCGCACCATCCTTGAGAAAATCTCCAGCCTGTTCCAGTGCTCCTTTAATCCCTCCTCCCTTATCCCCTAATAAACCATCCCCACTAAAACTATCTGGCGTAACGTTAAGGATTCCCATCACATATGTTCGGGAACCCCAGTGGAAGATATGTTTTCCGATTTGCAGCAATAGGGATTTCATAAAAATAATATGTCATTGCGAGCGAATGTAATGAGCGAAGCAATCTCCCCTCAACTTGGAGATTGCTCACCTGCACTGCACCAAACGCAGTGCGGTGCAAGTGTCGTCGCAAAGAACGCTCCTCGCAACGACATGGTGATATTAGGATATTTGATCGAGCGGACGACTTAACCAGGCTTCGGCTTCATTGATATCGGTAAACAATTTCATGGCAGCCGCGGTTTCGGTCATTGCTAAGGCGGCGACGGAACGAATTGCATTTGCCACCTTTTCATCCGCAACGACTACCGCCACACGGATATGTCGTGCCGATGGATCGCTATTCGCTTCCACTGCCATACGGATTGCCTTTTCAGGAATTTCCTTCACAGCACGCAAGTCATACAAATTACGCGTTCGGCGGTCGACACCGAGTAAATGTTCCATCGCAAATTCGCGCCACTCTTTGAGGGTGGCGTCAGAAAGGTCTGTAAATGTTAACGTCATGCCACCGTCTCCGCGGCGGATAACCGTAAAACCAATACCAGGCTTGGGCGTCCAGTTCAAGGGCTTGATTTGATTCATCTTTCGCCTCCATCGAGTATGACGCGATTATACTCTTTGTATTTGCGGTAACCTTGCGACCCCATTCGCTTCAGTCGCTTTTTTTAATGCGGCGAACGGGGTCGCAAGGTTTTTAGTTTATGCAACTTGTTTGATGCCACCCAGGTCGCAAAAGGCGACCATCTCGCGCACGCTTTTCTTCATCACAGGATGAACGAGGTCGGGCGCGATATCCATCATCGGCAAGAGCACAAATCCCCGTTCGTGCAGGCGCGGATGGGGAATCGTCAGCAAGGGCGTATCCAACACCAGATCGTCATAAAACAGGATATCAATATCGATCAGCCGCGGACCATTTCGGAAGGATGCCTTACGTCCCAGCGCGATCTCGAGGCGCTTGAGGTGCTTGAGCAATGGCTCCGGCTCAAGATAGGTTTGCGCCTCCAGCACCTGATTGAGGAACTTCGGCTGATCTTCATATCCCCAGGGCAGCGTTTCATAAATATGAGACTTTGCCTTCACAACCATTTGCGGAGATAACGAGGCAATCGCTTCTTTCAAGTTCTGCTCACGATCTCCGAGATTGGACCCCAGCGCAAGGTAGACAGTGTGTTTGTTCAATATTGTCATATGACCATCAACTTCATGATCTGCTCATCAAGCGAAAGAGATTTGCCCTCTGCACAGGCAGACTCGTAAGCAGACTTCCCTAGTTTCTTTTTCCCTTCGGTCAAAACTTCCTGCATCGCTTTTTGATCAGGTTCAAGCAAATGAATATTGTCTCTATTCAACAATATCTCAATCAGCGTGCACAGAGAAACAGCGCGTTGAAACTCTTTTTCTGCCAAAAAACATCTTGCAAATGCGACCACGCAGGCCAGTTGCCCAGGAATATCCTCCAGGCTGCGATTGCCGCGCAGGCTTTCCTGGATCAAAACGCGGGCACGCACAAAGTTCCCGGCATGGATCGCGGCATATCCCATTATGCGCAAAGGGAAGGGCTGCTGAACTTCATCGCCAATTGTTTGCAAGGCGGCAAACGCTTTCTCTGCGGCGTGATCTGCTTTGGTATAGTCATCCTGAAGAGTATAAAGAATCGCAAGGTTGGAATTGCTGATTCCCTCCGAATAGCGATCTCCGATTTTGAGAGTCATCTCCAGACTGCGTTCCAGATAGTCGATTGCCGCCTCATAATGATTGTTATAGCGGTTTACAGATCCCAGGCTGATGAGCGCATGACTCATTCCCCATAGATCGTTCACGCGACTGGCAATCGCTAATGCCTCCTCCAGAGTCGATTGCGCGCTGACATAATCGCCTTCTCGATTCAGCAGAACACCGAGATTAGTCAATGACACGCTCAATTGAGAAGTGTAATTTTCCTCCCAACATAAAGAGATTGATTCTTCCAGGGCTGCACGCGCTTCCTTCAATTGTCCCAGATTGAACAAAATTTCAGCCAAATAAAATAGTGCGTTGGCAAGACTGCGTTTATCGTTCAAAGAGCGCGAAAGCGTGATCGCTTCTTCGCACAATTTTCTTCCTGTCGCAAAGTCAAACATATAGCCCGCCATCGCACCGGCGCGGAAAAGCATCTTTGCTCTGAGCGGCTGATGCTCAGGCTGCGTTGCACAATTCAAATATTGCGTTAAGCGTTCGAAGCCTTCGTGGAAATAACTTCGTGCAATCCACAGCATACTGACCGAAGATGCGAGGCGCAGAGCGTCATCGAGATTCGCACCCTCATGTAATCCCCACTCCAACGCGGCACGGAGATTATTATGTTCCTGATCCCCGATCATTGTCCATTGAATTTGATCGAAGCCATCGACGTGTCGTTCCATTTCCTCGGCAAAATCAGCAAAGTAAGCAAGATGTTTGTTTCGTATTGTTGTCTCTTCGCCGGAGCTTTTCAATTTCTCACGTGTGAAATCATGAATCGTTTCCAGGAAATAAGATCAACTGCCTGGGCGCGCTGCGCAAACAATTGGATGGCGGCGTAATCCATCAATTGACTCGAGCCTAAAGGATCCTCTCCCTCTTTTTGCGGTAATGGCAGTGGAAGAACAGAAAACTCCCGTTCACCAGAAATGCGCAGTGCCTCGCGGCTTGTGATCAACGCTTTAACTTGTGCCGAATTCCCCAATAGTTGCAGGAGCTGAGGCGCGGCAGATAACAAGTGCTCGAAGTTATCGATTACAAGCAAGACATTCTTTTGCCTCAAGTTGCTGATCAAATGGGTCATCAGCGAAGTGCCAGACGTTTCCTGCATTCCAAGCACATTCGCCAGTGCAGCCAGCATTTCTTGCGGATCTTTGAGCGGGGCAAGGTCAATGAACACCGCGCCGTGGGCGAACATTCCGGCTATTTCGTTGGCAACATGAATAGCGAGACGTGTCTTGCCTACACCAGGGGGGCCAACCAATGTTACCAAGCGGACGTCGAAACGAGTGAGAAGTTTGGTGATAATCTCTACTTCCTTCTCGCGGCCGAGGAGTGGCGTGAGACTTAACGGAAGGGTGCTCAGCGCAGACGAAGTCTCGAATTTTGGTAAAGCGGAATCCGTTTTGGCGGGGTGTGAGGCGGAGCTTAATACCGATTTGCGCGGGGCGAGGGTTTTCTCCTCGCTCGCGGCTAATCGCAGCATTCGCTCGGTCCAGCGTGGCTCGTCCTCCAACCTCAATGCCGGGATGAAACGCGCCATCAAGGTAGCAGAATCTGGCATGCGCTCATTCTTTTCAATACGGCTCATGTACGAGTAGTGATATCCCACCTGTAACGCCAGTTCCCGCTGAGAAAGTTCGGCGCGCTCACGCAGGTAGCGTAGCAATTCTCCAAAACTGTGGAAGGAATCAGGGGTAAGTGCGCCGACTAGCCCAGTCATAAGAGGATTGTACATCATCTACTCTCTCCCGTCCTCCCCCAAATTCCGCAATTCATAGTTTGAATAATTATCCTGAGTTTGCCTACGAAATTTGGGGGAGGTGCCCGCAAGGGCGGTGGGCGTGGGGTAAGAGTCAACACCGTTTGTCAACAAATGACAACATTGTCAACACTATTCTGAATAAACTAAGGACAATCAACCATAAACAAGGAGTAACCACAATGTTCAATTTCAATAAAAAGCAGGAAGAAGATCCCAGAAGGCGCTCGACAACGCCCGCAACGTTGTCAACAAAGGCTTGATGGGTGGCGTGACCAAGGCGTTCATGGGAAAGGGGTTCGTTGACAAAATGAACAACGCCATGGACCAGGGTCAGGCAGCGCTAGATGGGGTCAACCAGATGAACTGGGTTGCCCAGTATGGTCTGGATGCGACCGCCGAAGTGCTCTCTGTGGCTGACACCGGCGCGACGGTCAACATGAACCCGGTCGTGGAAATGAAGTTGAATGTGACCAGCGTGACCGGCACCTTCGAGACCACAGCTCGCGCGATGGTCTCACGGATCGCGGTGCCGCGCACAGGCGACAAGATCAACATCAAGTACAACCCCGCCGACCCGACTCAGATCTTTGTGAAGTAATAATTTTTCTGGCAAGACAACTGGGCGGAGTCTGGTGTCCGCCCAGTTTTTATGCAAGCAACTTATCAATATCAAATTTTGGAGAAAGCAAGAATGAATACTCGTCAAATTCAGTTAGTACAAGAATCCTTTGAAAAAGTCCGTCCTGTAGCTGATCAGGCTGCTGAGACGTTTTATCAACGATTGTTTGAGATTGCCCCTTCTTATCGGTCGATGTTTAAGCATGATATGAAGAAACAGGGCGCCATGCTCATGAGCACGCTGGGTTTAGCGGTTGGAAGTTTGAATCACCTGGAAGCCATTCTGCCCGCCGTTCGCTCTCTGGGACAACGACACGCGGGATACGGCGTGACCGCCGAACACTATCAACCTGTAGCAGAAGCCTTTTTATGGACTCTGGAATATTATTTCGGTGAAGCCTTTACCCCCGAATTGAAAGACGCCTGGACCGAAGCCTACATGACGTTAGCCGGCGCGATGATCGAAGCCAGTGAAGCTGTGCCTGCGTAATTGGTTTTTATTCACACAGGAGGATGTCCTGCAAATATCTTCCTGTGTCTTTTCACTTGTTGTGATCTGTAAGGAGCGTGTTCCATGTGTGTGAAATCTGATCAAGCGCTTGATTTATACAACAAAGCCTGCCAGTCCGAGAGAAAGGGAGAAACCAATCTCGCCGAAGTGTATTATCTAAAAAGCTGGTCTTTGTTCGAGCAAGCCGGTGGATACCATTATTTGAATGCCGCTAATGCAATGAATGCTCTGGCATTCATGCGGTGGTCACACAGGAATTATGAAGGTGCTCTTTACGCGGCGAAAGAATCAAGACGGATTATGGAGACCAAGGCGGCTGAATTCTCCAGTGAAGATGCAGATCTGATTCGCAGTACTGCCTGGGAGTTGATTGACGAAATCGGTTACGCGATCTTACTCAGTTGCGACGTGAAAAAATAACCATGTCTACGCAGATCATTCGCGCGACGCATCTCCGTGAGGAAGCAAGTACTGCTCATCAACAGGGCAACCTCAATCGCGCCGAAGTCTTATATGTCGAAAGCCTGGAAATCTTTGTGCGCGAAGGCGGCGAGTATTTTGTCGAGGCTGCCAATATCATGAATACACTTGCCGTGATGAAACAGAAACATGGAGATTGGTATGGAGCGCTGAAGGCAGCAGAAAAATCCATACAGATCATGAACGGCTTGCGCACATCTCCAAATCGTAAAGCGGATGAAATTCGCTTACAGTCGTGGAGGATTATCGGCAATATCCACCGTCGCCTCATCCGCTATAACGAAGCAGAGCAAGTGCTTCAACGTGCCCTGGATCACGCGTTATATGTTTTCGGTGCGGCTGACGAGCAGACCACTTTAATATTTAATGAACTCGCCTTGCTTTACAAACAAATGGGGAAACTTGAAAAGGCAGAGTGATTGTAGTCAGGCAACTGACGCCAAACACACTTCAGAAGGAGTCTTTATGAGAAAGCAATCCATTTTCATCATCTTTGCAATCATCTTAACATCCTGTAATTCGCTTGCAGTGAATGCACAGTCCCTGTCCCCATCGGATGCGCCCTCTTCTAGCGCAATAGAGAGTTCAACGCAAGCACCTTCGACAGGTATTGAAGCAACTTGGAAAACATATACCAATACACAGGTTGGTTTTAGCATACAATACCCTTCCAATTGGCAAGAGCAGGACCTGCCTGATGAAGTCGCAGGTACAAGGCATCATATAGTTTTGAACGGTCCAGAAGGAGCGGTGGAGTTGCTCTGGGGAACTGGGTTTGGTGGAGCATGTCCGGAAGGCTATCAACCGATCGCTGTAGCAAAAGGGACTTTGCCCGCTTGCCATCTTCAAAGGGAAGATGGAACAGAATTGTGGAGTTTGACTGGCAACCCACTAGAAAATGCTAGCTTTGGGGGCGAGGCGTATACGAACGATGCAACAACGGAAAGTCATGCCGTCGTTCTGAAAGTGATTTCGACGCTCAGTTTCCCGTAAGAGTCTCTCCTCTCAACTTTGAGACAGGGCTGTATTGCCAGATGATAACCCCGCCCACCACAGCCCTTACATGGCTGTGGTGGGCGGGGTGCGCTGTACTACGCATTGAATGCTTGTGGTATAGCCGACGACCAGACTACTACCATCTTCAATGAACTTACCTTGCTTTACAAACAGATGGAGAAGCCTGAGAAGGCGGAGAGACCTTAGTTAGGAAGTAAATGCTCATCAAAGTGCTCAACGACGTCGGCGGCAAGCCAGTCTTCGATATCCTTGTTTGAGAACGCATCGTCGGGTAACTCGTCAACCAATTCGATTAATGACTTGCGAACAACTTCGAAGTGCTCGAGTACATCATCGTCTGACCAAGAAGCATATTTTTCCTTGAGCATTATGTTAAACTGATCAACATCCGGATCGGTCCAGGTAAAGCCTGGCGAACCAAGCATACCCATGATAATGCGCGCGCCTTCCTCCCACCAGCCGGTGATATGGGCGAGCAGGTCATGAAAACTTTCCACCCCCTGTTTTGATAAGAACTCTTTTTGTTTTTCGGAATCCAATTGCTGAACGCGGGCGGGATATTCGGACCACTCATTTTCTAGCATATCCATCGTCAGAAAGCGACTCAAGGTGACCAGATGTTCTCGGGCATGAACGACGACGATCCCATTCAGCCAGGACCGCACGCGTCGGTTCTCGAATATCGCCTCATTCATGGACCTCAAATCCGCCGCCATTTGCTGGCGCGTTTTCTCGAAGTGAGCCATGAATTCGACTTCCTCCCAGGGTTTGTATTTGGCGACGGCTTCGGCGTTGAAAATGTCAAAATCATATTTCTTGCGCTCGAAGGGACGGTCTTCTGCAATCGCGCGGATAACTACCATGCCTTCCTCCCACCAGGCGAGGATGTGCGCCAACATATCTCGAAACGTCTCATATCCCTGTTTCTTAACTCGCTTTATTTGTTCTTCTCCGGGCAGGCGTTGAAATCGTTCAACATACGTCCCCCATTCCTGTTCCATGTAATCCAGCGCGCGTTGTTTGGTAATTGACATATAACTCTCCCTCGAAACGGTAAATCGTTGACGTGCTATACTCCAACTCAACAAATTGTACTCCAATGGCGTCAAGCTTTAAACCCACTCGCGCTGATTTGCTTAAATAGAACCGTTCGAGATGTTATCGCCTCGCATCTGAATGTTTTATTCTGCGGTATCAACCCGGGATTGTATTCGGGCGCGACAGGTCATCATTTCGCTCGTCCGGGAAATCGTTTCTGGCCCACAATTTATCAGGCTGGATTTACACCGCGCTTACTCAGCCCATTGGAAGAGCGAGAGTTATTGCTTCTCGGTTATGGCATTACCAATTTGGTTTCACGGGCGACCGCCGCAGTGGGTTTTGCCCAATCCCAGCGGATTGAATGCTCATTATCAGTTGGCAGATTTAGTGGAACACTTTCAGATTTTGCGTGAGACAATAAAGGGAGAGATTTAATGGTTGATAAAAATAACTCCATTGATTTTGAAGATCACTTTTCCAAACATTCCCAGCTTTACGCACAACATAGACCTCAATACCCGGAAGAGATCTATGCTTATCTGGCATCCATCGCGCCCGGAAATTCTCTCGCCTGGGATTGCGGTACCGGTAACGGTCAAGCTGCGATTGGATTAGCAAAATATTTCGATAAGGTTTATGCCACCGACGCGAGCGCGGAACAGATCGCACACGCGTATGCCAATCCTAAAGTGGATTATCACGTCGAGCCCGCTGAACATACCTCACTCGACGATTGCACGGTGGATCTGGTCACGGTCGCCGTTGCTATTCACTGGTTCAACTTTGATGAGTTCTATACTGAAGTGAAGCGTGTTCTTAAACCAAATGGGATTTTAGCTGCATGGACATACAGCTTTACAGAAATCTCTCCGGAAATTGATTTATTAGTCAAGAAATATTACTACGAAATCGTTGGAGAATTCTGGCCCGAACGCATTCATTACCTGGAAGAAGGATACAGAACGCTTCCATTTCCCTTTGAAGAAATTACTCCTCCATCATTTGCCATGAAAGTAAATTGGACTTTAGATCAATTTGCAGGCTTCCTCAATAGTTGGTCTGCCACGCAGCGGTATAAAGAACGAAAGGGACATCATCCCCTTGAAATCATCTGGGATGAACTATCGGCAGCCTGGGGTACTGGACCACGAATCGTCCAATGGCCACTGCATTTTCGAATGGGGCTACATAAGATTAACGCTTAATATTGTCCAGCTATTTAGAGCCCCTGCCAATGCGAGGAGATTGCTTCATCGCTAGGCTCCTCGCAACGACATGCCTTATTTCATAATATTTACGAAGTCAGCAAATAAACCGTATGCTGTTTCAACAGGTCCACCGCTCATGCCTGCTCGCTCCGAAACAATGATCGAGTAATCTGGCAGCACATCGGTGCGGAAGGTGACGCCTGTCGAGGAGTTCATCATTCCATACAATGGTGAGGACATATCTACAAGTTGCGGCGCAACACTGGCATTTACTTTGTCGTCAACTTTCTGCGCGGAGCAGACTAGTTTATAACGTTTGCCTTCCCCCTTAGCTTTGGCAATCATTTCGGGTGTAATGTCCCGGATCCCCGTCGGGCGAACTTGTTGGGGCGTAAATGGAGTATCCATGAGCACAGTGACCAGCGCCGCGACTTTGATCGCCGCGTCCCAGCCGTCGACATCGTTGGTTGGATCCGTTTCCGCGACGCCAACAGATTGGCAATATTTCACTGCGTCTTCATAGGATTCGCCATTTTCCATGCGGGAAAGAATAATATTCGTTGTCGCGTTGAGGATGCCTTTGAAGGAAGAAAGCTCTGCAAGAGGGAACGCTTCACGAAACACGGAAAAAACTGGAGAGCCGCCGAGCACGGTCGATTCAAACTGGAAGGTTTTGTTTTTTGATTTGGCAAACTCCATTAACTCGCGATAACCATGGACCACAGGTCCTTTGTTGGCTGTGATCGCATGTTGACCTCTGCTGAGTGCCAGCCGAATGTAGTCAATCGCGGGTTCTCCCGTCTGTGTGTTGACGGGGGAATTCTCGAACAGCACATCTGCTTGAGAATGTTGGATGACATCTATGGAATTTTCGACGAGATAAGTAGAAAGTGATGAAATGGATTTTCCACTTTCAACGAGTTCTAATGCCTGTTGAATATCGAGCCCATCAGGATTCACTGCGTATCCATGTCGTCCTGTAGCCACGCCGGTGATGGAGTAGCTGATGTCATATTTCTGTTTAAGCAAATCACGCTTGCGTTCCAGTAGACGGGCGAGGGCGCGGGCGACATTTCCAAAGCCGATCAAGGACAGCCGATAGTGGGACATGAGACGCTCCTGTTTTGTGTTCTCGTTTTCAATTATAAGCGTAGGGGCGACCTGCCCAGCAAAAGTAAATTGACTCGACCCATACAGAAGGTCGCCCTCACAGAATCAGGTAACACCTCATTTTTGCCCTCGTTAATCCCCTTGCGACCCCGTTCGCTTCGTTCACATTTTGGTGAGGCGAACGGGGTGCGAAGGCTGCTCAGGGAGCGAAGCTTCGCAAGGTCGGTTTCTAGTGAGAAAGGATGAAAGATGGCAAAATGTGATGTCTGTGGAAATGAATACGATAAGGCATTTACGGTCATCAAGGAAGGCGAGAGCCGCACATTCGATTGCTTTGAGTGTGCGATCCACGCCATGGCGCCGCGCTGTGCCCATTGTGGCTGCAAGATTATCGGTCACGGCATGGAAGTAGGCGATGGCGAATTTTATTGTTGCGCACATTGTGCGAGCCAACATGGGGTTAGTCAGCTGGAAGACCGTGTGGGTGAAGAAGCAAAAATGTAGTAGAGATGTAATAGGGATGGGCGGCTGCTCATCCCTACGTGTTTACAAGGGGGGCCAGGGCATGGCTCGCCGGTCACGCGGCTGGCGAGGGAACGTCCCTTTTTTACGAATGTAATCTGCCCGGGCACAAAGAGCCGAGATTTCGTTCGGGCTGAGATAAGGTTCCAGAGCAGCCAGCATGCTGGGGTTGACCGCGAAGCGGAGCCGCTCCAATAATTCTCCCGGGATCTTTTGCCCGGCAAAGTCCCATAACACCGTGCGCAGTTTATCCTCTTCGTGAAAACAAATCCCATGATCGATGGCGAATAGTTTATGGGTACCATTTTCGAAAAAGATGTGTCCACCCTTGCGGTCGGCATTATTGACCAGAAGATCAAACAGCGCCAATGGACGGAGAAGCTGTCTGTCCTCCAGGCTAAAGTTGAAGTAATGATAGTTTGGATCGTACTCAATAAATTGTTGCAGCGAACCCGATCCATGGGGACCATCAGGGCGCAAGGTTGTGAAGGGCACCATGTGCAAATCCAGAGCTTCACTCACAACATAAGCGGCAACTTCGCGTAAAGCTAATGTGTTTTCAGGGAAATCCCAAAGTGGCTGCTCGCCACGACTGGGTTTGTAAACAGCCGGATAAGATGCCCCTTCGTGATGAACTTCTACAAGGAAGGTGTAATTCGAACCCAACACAAATTGCCCTTTGAGTTCATATTCGCCGCATTGCAAGGCACTGATCAATTGTTCCGTTACCATAATTGTTTACCACTTGGCATAAGTAAATTCTTTGAATTTACAAATTTATGCGGCACTCCGTAATTTCTTCTAAAACAAAAACTCTCGCTATTACAAATCTCTTTTGCTTGTTCAACGAGTTAACAAAACGTGTGTGACACGAAGTTTCGTATGAATGTTATTAATAAGGAGAAGCCTTGCAGGTTCCCCGCAAGGCTTTGAGTCAACCTCGGCTAGTGCTTATACCCATTCTTCTTTGGACAGAAATGTCCTTCGGGTTCCATCGGTTGACCACATTGCGGGCAAACGGGACGACCGCGTGCGGCAACTTCCACGCCCCAGCGAGCCAGCATCCGTACCTGTGTGCGTGATGCCCAAAAGCGGACAACCGCAGCCGATTCTGGATCTTCCTCTTCGGTCAATAATTCCTTGGTGAAAACGACCACGCGGTCGCGTTCCTTATCATAGCCAAGCCCGATCTCGCCGACGCGAAAAAGTGGGTCCACCGGCGGGTTGATGCGCATCACATCTTCTACATAGTCGCCAGATGCTTCCGATAGCTCAGGGTTCTGCTCACTCACCTGAGAAAGAAATTGTTCAATACCAATCGCCATGGATTGCAGTTGCGCCTTCTCGATGATGACCGTGATTGTGCGTTGATCTTGATATGCTTGCAGATAAAAGACGCGCTGACCCGGCTTGCCGATGGCGTCAGCTGTAATATGGTCACAAGGGTCTACATCAATTTCAAAACGTGGCATAAGTTAAGTTCCCTTTACGGAGGCTGAGGCGGAGTATACCACTAGCCCCTGCGACGTTGGCGCCTCACCAACTCCACAATAGCAATTCTTATAAATATTTTATATCTGCGGATATGGAGCTGGAAGGGGCGCGTTATAATGCACTTACCTTTGCCAAAGGAGAGAGTTATGTACGATAAAAAGAAATTGGATGAGTTAAATGATTCCATCAAGAAGTGGGAAGAAACATCGCTAGAGAAAGCCTTGTCGTCACTGCCCGAGCGCACCGACGCGTTTATTACAACTTCATCTGAACCGATCGATCGACTTTACACGCCGCTCGATGTGGCGGATATGGATTACGGATCCGATCTTGGACTTCCAGGAGAATACCCGTTCACGCGCGGAGTCCACCCGACGCTATATCGCTCCAAGCTGTGGACGATGCGTATGTTTGCAGGATTCGGCACCGCCGAAGAGACGAACGCGCGCTTCAAATATTTATTGAGCCAGGGACAAACAGGTCTATCCATTGCCTTCGATCTCGCTACGCTGATGGGTTATGACACAGACCAGCCCGAAGCATTGGGTGAATTTGGCAAATGTGGCGTCGCGGTCTCTTCCTTGAAAGACATGGAAATTTTGCTGGATGGCATTCCCCTGGATAAAGTGTCTACCAGCATGACGATCAATTCTCCCGCCGCGATCGTCTGGGCAATGTATATTGCCGCGGCAGAGAACAAGGGCGTACGTCCCGATCAATTGCGCGGCACGATTCAAAACGATATCCTCAAGGAATTCATCGCACAAAAAGAATACATCTTCCCGCCCGAGCCATCCATGCGACTCGTTGTGGATACGATGGAATTCGGTTCACAAAAAGTGCCGCAATGGAACACGATCTCGATCAGTGGATACCACATCCGTGAAGCGGGGTCCACCGCCGCGCAGGAATTAGCGTTCACCTTAGGCGACGGACTCGAATATGTCCGCTGGGGCATTGCACGCGGCATGGATGTAGACGAATTTGCCCCGCGTCTTTCCTTTTTCTTCAACGCCCACAATGATTTCTTCGAAGAGATTGCGAAATACCGAGCAGCACGCCGCATCTGGGCCCATGAGATGCGCGAGACATTTAAGGCAAAGAATCCGCGCTCATGGTTGATGCGCTTCCACACGCAGACGGCCGGAGTCAGTCTCACCGCGCAACAGCCTGAGAATAACGTGGTGCGCGTAGCGATTCAGGCTTTAGCCGCTGTGCTTGGTGGAACGCAAAGCTTACATACAAACTCATTAGATGAAGCTCTTGCTCTTCCCTCTCAACATGCTGTAACGATTGCTTTGCGCACGCAACAGATCATTGCCGAAGAATCGGGCGTGGTAAATACCGTCGATCCGCTTGGAGGAAGTTTCTTCGTCGAAGCGCAGACGGATCGAATTGAACAGCAGGCCTACGATTACTTCCGCCGCGTAGAAGAATTGGGTGGTGTCATTCCAGCGATTGAAAAAGGATTCTTCCAAAGCGAGATTGCGGATGCCGCATATCGCTATCAACGTGAGATTGATATGGGCATCCGTAAGATCGTCGGTGTCAATGCGTATGCAGAAAAGAAACCGCTCACGATTCCAATTCTCGAAATGGATCCAAAAGGCTACGAACGACAGGTGAAGCGGCTCGAGGATTTACGCAAGAGCCGCGACAATGGACGCGTCGGTCAAACACTGGACCGCCTTCGTATCGCCATGGAAGGCACTGAAAACACCATGCCCTACTTAATGGAATGTGTCCACGCTTACGCGACACTTGGTGAAATTATCCAGGTCATGAAAGAAGTGTTTGGCGTGTATGAAGAACCAACCATGATATAAAATGAGGTGTCAGGTATCAAGTGTCATGTGTCAGGCGCACATGACACTTGTTTTTTGATTCATCAGGAGACTCATCATGGCAATGATTTCACGTTTTGAAGATATACAGGCGTGGCAGGAAGCGCGTCAGTTGGTAAAGATGGTTTATAAGCTTACCAATACAGGTATGTTCGCTAAAGATTTTGGTCTCCGCGATCAAATACAACGTGCATCAGTTTCAGCCATGACAAATATTGCTGAAGGGTTTGATTGTGAGTCTAAAGTTGAATTTGCTAGGTTCCTCGGAATTGCCAGATGATCAGCGGTTGAAGTTCAATTCCTGCTTTATACTGCTTTTGATCTTGCATACATTTCAGAACCACAACTAAAAGAGCACTATGAACAAGCTCGAAAGACCAAGGCTTGACACTAGCGCGCGAGCTTTGTCATAAAAACCTGATCCCATCAATTTCAAAAGATATCATGCCCCTGAGGGCATAGCCCGCAATTGTATCTTAAGTAAGTATCACTTTATGACAAGGAAAGTTGTACAATAGCGAAGACAACTTTGAATCATCGTGGAGGCATCTATGAGTAATGCAAAAAAAGGCGTAATCGGCATTCTGACAGGTGGCGGTGATGTCCCAGGGCTCAACCCTGCGATTCGAGCCGTCACCATACGCGCAACGCGCGAGGGGTATCAGGTCGTCGGCATTCGACGCGGTTGGGCGGGACTCGTTGATATGGTCCGGGAGAAGGACGCGGATAACAGCAACAACTACCAGATATTGACTGAGGAGACCGTTAACAAGGCTGGCCGCACAGGAGGCACATTCCTCCATACATCTCGCACAAATCCCGCCAAAGTAAAACTGGATCGTATCCCGGCACATTTAAGGGATAAGTACAACAAAGATGTCAACGATGTCACCGAGGAAGTACTAAAAAATCTTGATTTCCTTGGCATTGACACGATGATCCCAATCGGCGGCGACGATACTTTGAGTTACGGCGTCCGCATGTATCAGGAGGGCGTGAAAGTCGTCGCCATCCCAAAGACGATGGATAACGATGTCCCCGGTACGGATTATTGCATTGGTTTTAGCACGTGCGTTACGCGAACCATTGAAATGGCGAACAGTCTCCGCACTGTGGCAGGTTCACATGAACGTCTGATGATCCTGGAAGTGTTTGGACGCTATGCCGGGTTCACGGCTATGCTCCCCACGATGGCGGGCGCCTCACACCGCTGCGTCATTCCGGAATTCAAGTTCAATATTGAGCACCTTGCCGAACTGCTCATGTCGGACCGGAAATTGAACCCAAGCCATTATTCGGT
>WNFY01004580.1_pt1 | contig 15026 bp, 18 predicted proteins | sample 5400091 | NCBI WGS metagenome assembly WNFY01 (sample SAMN13153364, study PRJNA577476) | soil metagenome | isolation source: 60 cm soil or saprolite under grassland replicate 1 | place: USA:California | collected 2016-06-15 | reverse complement strand
GACGTGGACAACTTACAGAACTTGATCACAAACCTCGAGGGCGTAGCCAAAGGCGCGGATAAGGTGTTCGGCTCAGCTGATTCTTTCATTAAAACGACGGACAAACAGCTTTCGGAAGATTTGAAACAGCTGCACGTGACTCTTCTGAACCTGAAAGTTGTCACCACATACGCGAAGGAACTCGTCGGAACGCTCGCCGCGAAGCCAAACCGCGTCATCTTCAGCGGCAAACCGGCAACGCTCACGCCCGAGTCAGAAATCCTAAAAAGCTCAAAGCCAGTGCCGGCAAGAAAACCGTAGGTCAGTTACAGCCGCCTAGCGTTGTGGTCCCACTACTCTTTGAAAATCACGCTATTGCTCGTGTGTCTCAGTAACGTTGCCTGCTTCATTGAACACGCGGATGATCGCCCAGCATGAGCGCGAGCGGGAGCGGTACTTCGCGAACGCGATCGCGTTGCGAACTGCATCGGGTCCTGAATACCAGATTGGGCCGCGTCGGAGGCCATCGCTGATTAGATCAAAGCCGTCTCGCTCCTTGCGGGGACGGATCTCATAAACGTCTTGGGCGGGGCTGGAGGACATTTCCATCCGGCTGTTTGCGTCCCCCGAAAGCTTGTCTGATGGGGCTTCGGCCAATCCAACGCTGTTCCGTTCGGTACGCATGGCTTTCATATTGCTAATAATCCGATCCTGTGAAGGCCAACAAAAGAAACGTTTCCGTTACTTTTCCAGACGTGGCATGCCCAAACCCTTGGTAAGGTTTCTAGTCTTGCGTTCTGCACAGAATTCGGCCATCAACCTATTCCTTATGAAACGCCTTCTCTTATTTTTCATCATCTGGGCTGCTTTTCCGTGTGGTCTTTTCGCAAGTGATTCGCTTCCATTTCCCGTCAGCCTTGGCGGTCAGGCGGCAAAGGACGGGACGCCTTTCGCGAAGATCGAAAATCCGGTACCGGCGGATGCGGAACTGGCGGTCGATTCGAAGAGCGAAATGATCATTGTGAACGTGAATATGGTGAATGCGAAAAACGAACCGGTCCCAGGCTCACCGCCTGCAGTGATTTTGCTCCAGGGCAAGACCAAAACGACCATCGACAAGACAATGGACGGAAAAAAGCTGTCTGCCGGAAATTACATTATGAGCGTCGTCAGCGAAGGCAAAACTGCCAGCGTCCTCTTCACCATCAAGTAGGGTTGGGCTGCGCGAAACGATTCGTTTTTCGTGACCTATCCGATTATCGCCGGAGTCAAAGGATGCGCGGTTCCGAGCATGATCGGGCTGGCATTGGTGCGCAGGCATTTACCATCTAACGAGAGCTAACAGCTCATTCGCGCAAAGTTTTTGGAACTTCTCTTTCTAGTTCCCGTAGAACTTTGTAAATGCCGGCATGAAAAAGCGTGGGCGTCCCCGGATACGCTCGGCCGCGTACTGGCGCGCGTATTACACTCGGAAGCAGCGCGAATGGCGCGCTGCCCATTACTGGTACGCGTATTACATTCGGAAACAACGCGAACAGCTTACTGGCCATCGGCTGACTGGAAAACGGCGAAAACGAAAACGAGCGGCGCACACAGCGCTCACGTAAGGGAGCCTTTCTTGAGAGCCGACCAAAAAGTCTAACGGATTCGGGAATCTCTTGCGGATAGGTCAAGCCTTGCGACATACGAAGAGTCCTTGTTTTTACGGCAAAACAATTATTTGGGAACTTCGTCGTCCAGTTTCCGTAGAATGTCTCAGAGGTCAGCATGAAAAAGCCCGAGCGTCACGCTGGCCAACCGTGCGCTCAAAGACAGCGAAAACAAATGGTGGATTGGCCGAGCCCGACACACGAAGAATCCTTGTTCCTGCGGCAGAACGATTACTGGACGATTCGGTATCACGGTCACGCTGCATTGTTTAAATCCACGCGCGGCATCGACTATCTCGCCGTCTTGCTTCGCGATCCGGGACGTGAGTTCCATGTCACGGAATTGGTCGCCTGCCCGATAGACGCATCAACTCCGGTCGCAGTAGTGATCGCGAATGGAGGTGTCAGGGACGGACTCTATCCCGGCGTCGCAGTGTTGGACGCACAGGCCAAAGCAGAATACAAATGCCGAGTCAACGAGCTGCGGCAAGAATTGGACCAAGTAAAACGATTCAACGACCTTCAGCGGAAGACCGAGGTTCAGAACGAATTACGGGCGATTGCAGAATATCTGGCCTCCGCCGTTGGACTCGGGGGCAGATACCGCAAGACTTGCTCAGACACCGAACGAGCGCGTTCTGCCGTGACCAAATGTATTAAGAAAGCCGTCCGAGAAATCGGCAAGGCAATCCCATCGCTGGGTTACCACTTGGCCGCCAGGATCAAAACTGGATACTTCTGCTCCTATAATCCGCACCCGGATCGCCCAGTCGCCTGGAAGTTCTGATTTTTTCTACCTTTTTCCGAGTTGTGACCCGGAAAGTCACAGTGTGACCCGGAAAGTCCCGCATATAAATTAATCTCGCTCATCTTTTTAATGGGTGGGAACCAACCTCAATCAACAAAAAATAACAGAAGTAATCTATGAAAAAATTAAGTATTCTCACCCTTTCCATGGTAGCCCTCGTAGGTTTCATGGCCACAACCCTGTGGGCAACCAGCCCCCACTTCCTCAGATGCGCCGCAAGCGGCGTTAACCCTGATGGCAGCCTGGACGTGTCTTTCACGATAGCGGGACTCGGTGATAACCAAACGCTTACCGTAACGGCTACGGCCCATGCTGACGCTATCTACGGCTGCCTGAACCATGGGCAACAATGCCCCAATGCAGCCAATAAACAGGAGGTGCAAAGCGACGTCAGCGCGACTGGCACGTTCACGTCCGGCAAGAACGGCTCGATTAGAGCTTCTCTCTCAGTAGATCCGCCGCCCGCTACTTTAAGGTGCCCTGGGGGCCAAACGCTGGTACTGGTTTCGGTCAGTTACACGAACGTTTCGGTGTCAGCACCGGGGGCGGGCGATTGCATACCCTCTCCTGGAACCTTTGCGGCGAACTTCTTCCCGCAGTGTCCGTAACCGCGCACCGGAGATTCGAATTAATTACTCATCCACAAGCCGCCACGTTTCACCGCGTGGCGGCTTTTGTTTGCTCGAAATCACAAAGCGTGATCCCTACGGCCCTTTGAATCGCCCGCGTTTTCGTGCGTCTCAATCACATTGTCAGCTTCATCCGTAAACGCAGATGACGTCATCATATGCGCGGCTGTAGAACATTGCGTAGCGCCTACAACTGTTTCTTTGCGGGCGATCCGCTTTTCTATTCGGCGTGGCAAGCAATCCCGCCGCTACACTTTTCGATAGCGCCACATCAATTTCAAAAAGCGAATCGCATCGCGCAGTGGACGGATCTTGCTGACTTGATCGGAATAGACAGTCGTGATCGGGACTGATGTGATCCGGTAGCTTTTGCGGCTGGCGATGATTAGTACTTCAGTGTCGTAATCGAATCTGTCTCCGCCACCAAGCAACTGTGGAATCAACTGGCGATGTAACATGCGGAAACCGCACTGCGTATCGGGAATTTCTTGTCCGCAAACACGGCTAATCTGCCTGCTCATGTAACGATTCACCACGCGCCGGATAAATGGCATTCCGGTGAGATTGTTCATGCGGTTCCCGATGAAAAACGTGAGTTGCGTCGCGCCTGCTGCTGTAAGGAACCGATCAATTTCTTCGGGAAGATGTTGGCCATCGGAATCGAGCAGGCTGACCCACATGACTTCTCGATCCATCCAGTACCCTAGTCCTGTCTTAATCGCTTCGCCTTTGCCGCGGTTTTGATCGTGAACAATCACCTCGGCACCGGCGTCGCGCGCGCGTTGCGCCGTGTGATCGCTCGAACCGTCATCCACAACAAGAACGTGATAGAGTCGCTCGCGGGTTCGGCGAACGATGTCGCCGATATGTTTCTCATCCTGATACGCAGGAATGACCGCGGCGGTTTGCGAGCGAATCTGAGCGAGCGGATCGCGCTCGATCTTTGTCATCGCCGAACGACCGGGTGAAAGTCGGCCGCGTGATAAGAGCTGCGAACCAGCGGACCGGAGGCGACATACAGAAAACCCTTTCTGCGTGCGATGTCGCCGTAGTAATTGAACTGCTCCGGCGTGATGTATTCGACCACGGGCAAATGTTTCGGAGTCGGACGCAAATATTGGCCCATGGTGAGGACTTCACAGCCGACCTCGCGCAAATCGTCCATTGTCTGAAACAGTTCGGTCTCCTTCTCGCCAAGGCCAAGCATGACACCGCTCTTGGTCACGATTTCTGGCGAAAGTTCCTTTGCACGGCGTAAAACTTCCAGCGAGGTGTGATACTTTGCGCGTGATCGCACCAGCGGTGTGAGACGTTCTACCGTTTCCAAGTTGTGGTTGTAGACATCAGGGCCGGCGTCGAGGACAATTTGGATGCACCAGTCCTCGGCGCGAAAATCGGGAACGAGCACTTCGACAATTATCGAAGGATCCATCTCTCGGATTGCTGTAATCGTATGGGCGAAATGATCGGCGCCGCCGTCCTTGAGATCGTCGCGCGCGACGGCCGTGATCACGACATGTTTCAATTTCATGCGGCGCACCGCCTCGGCTACGCGCTGGGGTTCGTCTTCTTCAAGCGCGAACGGTTTAGCTGTTGTCACGGCGCAGAATCCGCATGCACGTGTGCAACGATCGCCAGCGATCATAAAGGTGGCTGTGCCCTGGCTCCAACATTCCCATCGGTTTGGGCATTGCGCGCTCTCGCAAACTGTATGCAACCGCAGATCGGAAATGAGCGCCTTGGTTGAAAAGAAAACCGGATTAGACGGCAACCGCACTTTGATCCAAGGCGGCTTTTGCCCCTGGTGTAATGCTGGATCAATCTTTGCGCACGACATGGAACAAAGTTACAACGTTAAAAACGTTACAAAAGTTAAAACGTAGGGACAGGACGCTCAACGCTTTAGCAAAGGGTGTCATCCCGAACGAAAGTGAGGGACCTCACATTCGCGGCGTAAGGTATATCAACACTTGTATAACGTGACTCAAGACTGTGAGGTCCCTCGTCGTCTTCGCGACTCGGGATGACCACGCGCTAAAGGTTTGTCCGTCCGGAAAGCGCGGCTGAAAGCGTTAACTCATCCGCCGATTCGAGGCCGCCGCCGGCCGGAATGCCGCGGGCAAGGCGCGTGAGATTGACCGGCTTGTTCTTCAAGAGATCGACAATGTAATTAGTGGTCGATTCGCCTTCGACATCGGCAGGCAGTGCGAAAATGATTTCGGTGATCTTCTCCTGATCGACGCGTTCCAGGAGTTCCTTAATGCGCAAATCGTCGGGGCCAATATGATCAAGTGGAGAGATCTTCCCTCCAAGAGAATGGTATCGCCCCCGAAAAGCATTGGTTTTTTCCAGAGGAAGAATGTCGGTCGGTTGCTCTACGACGCAGAGCAGCTCTGTCGAGCGTGAGGAATCGGCGCATATGTCGCAGATTTCGCCGGCAGCAAAAAATCCACAAAGCTTGCAGGAACGAATTGACTGCCGCGTGTCCGTGATCGCACGCGCTATTTGCTCCGGCTTATCGTCCCGTGCCCGCACCATCCAGAGTGCGATCCGTTCCGCGGAGCGAGGACCGATTCCCGGCATTTGTCGCAGTTGCGCAACCAAATTCCGGATTGCGACCGGATATTCCGTCCTTCTCAACGCTCGCTCAGCTTTCTTCCAACGACGACTCTGTTAACTGAAGGACGAGCGGCTCGAGCCGGCGAAAATAGAATTCCAATGCAGGATCGTCTTCTCCCTCCGGACCGCGTGCTTTCTGAAATTCGGAATAGGCTTCCGCCCAGCGTTTTTCCCGATACAGAACCACGCCGCTCCAGAAAGAATCTCTTCGGGCGACATGCTCTGGTTTGGCTTCTGCGGTAAGCCAGAGCGGCTCGTAGATTTCAAGTCGATCATGCGAGTTCGTTCCGCTGACAAAATCAATTGGACGCGCAACGATCGTCTCGCTCACGCTATCGAAAGTAGGCGTATCAATCAGGATCCTTGATCCATACCGGTGAGTCAGGGCACAGAATCTGCGCGCGAGTTCAATCGGTTCGCCGCTGGCTAAAAGCGCCGGATGTACGCTGTCCTTCAGCACGCCGGCAACGATCGCGCCTGAACTGATCCCAGCTTGCATGTCCCAGTCGCCAAAAATTTCCTCGTTTTGCTGTCGTTGCTCGCGAAACTTCTTTGCCAGCTCGAGAACAGCACGCACCGCATCCTCTGCATGTTGAACTTCGGCATTCGGAAATCCAAAGATCGCAACGACGCCCTCGCCATCGGCAGCCTGCAGATAAGCTCCCCTCTCGATCAGGTCATCGGTAGTCTCACGAATAAATTTTGCCATGGTTTCAGCGAAACCGGCGGGATCAGATGAATTGATGACTCCATGTCGATTGGCAATGTCGCAGACGACCACACTCGCTTGGTACGCTTTAGCCTGCCCATCGAACGGACCATCGCTGACACGACGAAATTCTTTTCTCGAGAGGCGATCGGCAAAAATTGTGCGCACTAAATGCGAACGGTCCCTCCGCAAAAAGACCGTCCAGCCTTCCACGAAGGCCGCCGCTAGTGCGACTGCCAAAATGCACGGAACCGGCTGGAAAAAGATCCGGTAAAGCGAGCAGACCCACGAAAGCACAAGAAGTTCAACCAACAAAACGCCGAACAATAGATAGTTTCGCGACCGTCCCGCGGCCGGGGGATTTCTCAGACTGAGCCAGGTAACACCGGCAGCTATCAGCAAAACAAAAACGTACTGCCACTTTTCACCCACGACCCTAGTCGCGCCGGCATAATCGGAAACAAGGTGCGCAACACCAGTCTCAAAACCCGCTAACACCTTCGTTGCATGCAAGACTCCCACAACGATGGCGACAGCAACTCCAATTACGAGCGTTGTGATCAACGAGCGCTTCATGAACAATCAGGCTTTTTGAGCAGCTGCCCCCGGATAATAGGATTGCACCACCAGTTCACTTAAGAATTTGTCCGGCGCATCGACCGCTCCGGCGTTAATGACAAATTTTGTCTGGCCGGTGTTCTTTTTGATCAGACTTAATCCGAACTGGTAATCCTTGAATAAGTGGGCGCAAAGATCGCTCATGGTCATCCGCTCAGCTTGCGCGCGCTCCACCAGGCGCCGCACCGCTGCTTCCTCCAAAACAATTTCCAATCCATGCTCACTGTTGAATTTCTCTGCAAATTGACGCGCGCCGGCTTCGAGCATTTGCGCCTCGAGTTTGTGCCCCTCCGCCATCAATCGGTTGAGCACACGCTGTGGCTCGCGCACGAGCGCAGCGGTAACACGCAACTGGCTCAGGCCTGAGCCTGCCAGGTAGTATTTGTAATCGCGGAACAATTTTTCGAATACCGTCAGCAATCCACGCGCGCCGGTTTTTTCCCTGGCGGCAGCTTCCGACAGTAGCCGCAGCGCTTCGTCCTCGAAACTGATCTCAATGCCGTAAGCGCGAAAGGCGCGCTCATATTGCCGGAGCAAGCTACCTTCGGAATACTTCATGATGCTGAAAAGATCATCAGCATCCAGGTCTTCACACACCACGCGCACTGGTAGTCGGCCAATGAATTCCGGCTCAAACCCGTATTCGATAAAATCCTGGGTCGTCACGTGCCGGAACAATTCATTGTCCATCACCTGAATCGGTTCGGCGCTAAATCCGATCTGACCCTGACGAACACGTCGCGCAACCTGTTCCTTTAATTTCTCAAATGCGCCGCTGACCACGAAGAGAATGTGCCGGGTATTGATCGTTTCTCGTTTTGCCTTGCCGCGCCGTTGAAACTCGAAAGCCGCCTGCAATTGGGCCTGCAAATCGTTCATGCTGCGCACGGGAACTTCTGTTTCCTCCATTAACTTCAGAAGCGTGGTCTGCACGCCCCGCCCGCTGACGTCCCGGCCGATTAAATTTCCGGCCGCAGCGATCTTGTCGATCTCATCGATATAAATGATCCCGAACTGCGCCAGGTTTACGTCGCCGTTCGCCTTGTGTACGAGCTCGCGCACCAAATCTTCCACATCGCCGCCGACATATCCCGTCTCGCTGAACTTCGTGGCGTCCGCTTTCACAAACGGCACCTTGATCAGGTCGGCAATGTGTTTGATGAGATAGGTTTTGCCGACCCCGGTCGGTCCCACCAAAATCACGTTTTGCTTGATGTATTCAATCTCCTGCGCACGCGTGGCATCTTCCTTTTCGAGACGGCGCAGATAATTGGCGTGGTTGTAATGATCGCAAACGGCGATCGCCAGCACCTTCTTGGCTTCATCCTGCTTGATCACGAAACGGTCGAGATGCGCTTTAATGTCGCGCGGCAGAAGATTGAATTCGAATTCCTTATGATCGGTCTTCTCCGGTTTTTCTTCCTCTTCTGCCGGCGCAGGCTCCGGCTCGGCAAAAGTCGCTACTGAGACCCGGTCGCCGAAGTTCTGTTTCATGAACTCCGTGATCTTGGTCTTCAATTCTTCCGGCGAAGGAAACTGCGGTGGTGGGTTTTGCTCCATATCGCGATCAGGAAAACGTCGCGTCAAAAACCAATAATGGCAATGATTCGTCTAGAATCTGACTCTCAGGGCGGGGAATTCGTTCATCCTCCATGTGCGCCTTCGGAGTGTGAGCAAAAACGCGAAGGTTGAACGCGTTGTCCTCAACGCGTTGCCTGAGCCGCCCGGGATATATCCGGCGAGAGAAGAGAAGTCTGTTCTTTGTATTCAGGGTTGGCTCTCGCAGCGGCTTCAGCTAATTCCCTCGCCGCTTCGGTCTGCCCGGTTTCACTAGCAAACACCGCGCAACGCCACTGTCGATCCGCGGCACCAAGCGCTCCTGGATCGATGAACGATTTGGATACGGCCAGTATTTCCTTTGGCGAGAGCTTGTCCCACGTGATCCATGCAATCCCATACGGAAGTTTCATGGTGAGTCCTTCATCCGTGGCGCTCACTATGCCTATATATTGGGCGCCGGAGCTATCTGTGAGCGTACCCGAGAAATGCGCACGATTGAGATCGTCCATCAAAGTGTTCTTCCAATCGAACATGAGTCGGGCCCTCTTCTCGGCAACGTCTTCTGCGGGCTTATAGTATCCGCCGATCAGTTTCACATTTCTGATCTCCTCTGCCGCTTGAGCAAATTGATAAAGGGCGACCTGCTCTTTATAACTGGCAAGTGCTTTATTCCACGGACCGCGATCAAACCAGCTCGTCGCAAACGCCGTCAGTTCCGTCCACGAGGGCAAAAAACTGCGCGCGATAACGAATAAAATCCCAGCGGCCACTATGGCCGGTAAAGCCAGGCGAATAAGAAGTGGCAGGCCGCTGACCCAGCGTAAAACCCCTCTTAGCCCTTCCAAGCTGCGACGGGTAAAGCCAGACAAGGCCGAGAGCCAGCGTCGTCGTCGCCGCGTCTCATCGCCCCTGATTGCATCCTCCAATGCCAGCGCGCGCCATGCTCGCTCAAGCTCCGCCACCAGATCGTCATACGAGGAGAAACGCTGCGCCGGATCAGCCGCGATCATTCGCTGTAAAACCTCTGCAGTCGCTGCAGAAACGTTCGGCGCGGTCACCTGCAAATCGAGAGGCCGTTGTTTTGATTCGAGCAATGCGGTCGCGGAATTTGTGCTGGCTTCGATTGGCGGTTTGCCCGCAATCGCATGAAAGAGTGTTGCGCCCAAACTGTAAATGTCACTGCGGAAGTCCTCCGGGTCGTTGTTCAGTCTTTCCGGCGAGACATATTCGGGGGTTCCCCAAACGACACCCCCAATTCCCCAACGTTGCGTCCCGGTGCTGGCAAGACCGAAGTCGCCGATTTTTGCCGCGTGTTCGTCGACAAACAAAATATTAGCCGGCTTCACATCGCGGTGAATCAGACCTCGCCGGTGCGCGGCACGCAGTCCCTTTGCAACTTGAATGCCAATCTCGAGGACCCGTTTTTCCGGTAACTGCGGTTGCAAGGCCATCAGATCGTCGAGGCTTCCATGATCGACCAACTCCATTACCACGTAGAACTGACCGTGATCTGTTCCCGAATCGAAGACCTGTATCACGTAAGGATGGTTCACGGCGGCAGCAATGCGCGCTTCCTGCTGCAATCGATCCTTATGATCTTCTTCGGCGCCGAGATCTCTTCGCAACAGTTTCAGCGCCACGAACCGATCCAGTTGCATATCGCGCGCCTTATAAACGGTGCCCATCCCGCCAACACCAAGTGTCTCGACCACGGCGAAATGATCGAAGGTTCTCTCCACGCGTATTTTCTTGCCACACGTAGGACAGGCGATGCGCGCCAATGGTTCCGCCGCGGTCGTATCGATTGTCGTTCCGCAACCGGAGCATGTTTGGGCGGTGGGCTCACTCGCCATTGGGCAGCAATTGTAACATATTCACACCCTGCAGAGCAAAGAGTAGCACTGGCACGCTTGCTGCCGCGTTTGCGGACGTCTCGCCTGCCAACTCACAAACTGTTATTGTCCGTTCAATTGTTCGCCATGCGAGATTAAAAAGCCGCGGCACGCATTCATCTATCTATGAGGCAACTTTCAGCCGAAAAGTCGACTCGGATCGAGCTTGTCGTATCAACAAACGAAGCAAGGCTTCGACTCGACCAATTTCTGGCGAAGCGACTTCCAGAATTCTCCCGGTCACGACTCCAGCATTTGATCCGCGATGGGTTTGTTCGACTCAACAACGCAACCAGCCGGTCACGCCAAATCGTTCGAGGCGGCGATAAGATTCAACTCACCGAGCCGCCGCTGGAAAAGATCGAGACCCTGCCGGAGCAGATTCCCCTTGAGATTCTCTTTGAAGACAATGATCTCGTCGTGATCAACAAGCCGGCGGGGCTTGTCGTTCATCCGGGTGCCGGTCATCGTGAACACACTCTGGTCAACGCGCTCCTCAACCACTGCTCGATGTTGTCGGGAATCGGCGGAAAAGAGCGCCCCGGAATTGTTCATCGTCTCGACAAAGAGACGAGCGGCTGTCTTGTCGTGGCCAAAAACGACGTAGCCCATCGCGGACTATCCAAGCAGTTCGCTGACCGTGCGGTGGAGAAGATCTATCTTGCGCTGGTGTCTGGAAGATTGCGCAAGCCGGCGGGAATAATCGAAGAAAAAATCGGACGACATCCAGTCCACAGGCAACGAATGAGCGCGTCTGCTTTGCGCGGACGCACGGCCAAAACCGAGTATCGAGTCGTTCAGTCGAGCGAGCGCGCCAGTTTGATCGAATGCCGGCTGCACAGCGGACGGACCCATCAGATTCGCGTGCATCTTCATCATCTCGGTCACCCGGTGCTCGGCGATAATGTCTACGCACCGCGTCTCGCAAAGGAGTTTCCGCGACAAATGTTGCATGCTTGGAAGCTTGGATTTCACCATCCGCGCACTGAGGAATGGAAAAGCTTTGAAGCGCCATTGCCCGACGATTTCGCAGCCGCGATAAAACTGACAATCGAATCTTAACAAGCATGAAGGTTCTTCTCATTTCGAGCGAAGCGCAGCGAAGTCGAGAATGGAACGGCTGGGGAAGCCGTGACATAGACGAGAAGACCGGAGGTAAGCGAACGGGAAGTGAGCGAATCAAATCTCTTGAAGAAAAAATTAGCGATGTCTCGACTCCGCTCGACATGACAAGAACGACGGCAGAGTTTTAGATAGACTGCAGTGCTTCCATCATGAAACAGCGAAAGCTTGGACGCGGCGGTCCGATTGTCTCCGCGATCGGTCTTGGTTGCATGGGGATGTCGGATTTTTACAGCGGTCGCGACGACGAGGAGTCCATCGCCACGATCCATCGTGCGCTGGATCTCGGTATCACGTTCTTCGATACGGCCGATATGTATGGACCACACACAAACGAGCAATTACTCGGACGCGCACTACGCGGCCATCGTAACCAGGCCATCATTGCTACGAAGTTTGGGATCTTGCGTGATCCCGCCCGGCCGGACTTTCGGGAGATTAGCGGTAAGCCGGATTATGTCCGCAAAGCTTGCGAAGGAAGTTTGCGCAGACTGGGCGTTGATGTGATCGATGTTTATTATCAGCATCGTGTCGATCCGGACACGCCAATCGAAGAGACCGTTGACGCCATGGCAGAGCTTGTGCGGAAGGGCAAGGTGCGCTTTCTCGGTCTGTCAGAAGCAGGCGCGGAAACGATCCGCCGCGCGCATACCGTTCGTCCGATCACGGCATTGCAATCAGAGTACTCGCTCTGGACGCGCGACCCGGAGAAGGAAGTTCTTGGTGTATGCCGCGAACTGGGTATCGGTTTTGTGCCGTACAGTCCGCTAGGCCGCGGGTTTTTGACCGGACAAATCAAGCGCTTTGAAGATCTGGCCGAAGATGACTACCGGCGAATCTCGCCCCGATTCCAGGGAGAAAATTTCCAGCGTAATTTTGCGCTTGTGAAGCGAGTCGAAGAAATCGCTCGCGAGAAAAAATGTACCCCGGCCCAGCTCGCCCTTGCCTGGGTGCTCGCGCAGGGGGACGACATTGTTCCGATTCCCGGAACCAAACGTCGCAGATTATTTGCAGGAAAATGTCGCTGCGCTTGATATCGCTCTTACCAGTCAAGATCTGGCGCGTATCGGTGAAATCGCTCCTCACGAAGCCGTCGCCGGCGCGCGTTATCCCGATTGGGCGATGCAGATGGTCAATCGGTGAGCAAGGACTACGAGACCACGGACAACTGACCACTTGACCAGCGCATGAGCCCAATCACAATCAGACTCGTGGCGGTCGCAACCAGTTTACTCAATTTTCCGGCCTCTTTCTCGACCGCCCTAATCAAGCCATGTAAGCAAGCAAATGTTACCTTCATCTGTTGCTGCAACGCACCGGCCTCTTCCGATGACAAATAATGAAGTCGCTGTGCGAGATGGATAAAATATTGGGCCTCCGATAGCGAGCCGCGCGCAATGTATAGAAAGTGAAGGTCATCTTTCTTGCTCTCTCGCGATGCCCTTTCGATGGTGTTCGCTGGAACCGAATAAGCAGCGCGGCACAATTGGCTCGTTAGTCCATAAATTTCCTCTCTGGGGAACGATCGTGTGCGTTCATAAACTGCAACGGTCAAATCATCCGCCAATCTCCATGCTTCAATTTTCGTGTAGTCTCTCATCGTCTTTCCTCTCTTAGTCTGATGGTCAGTAGTCAGTGGTCTTGTTGTCTTGGGCCTTGGCCCGCCTGGGCACCATTGCGTTGGCCAGCATTGTCTGCACGATCTCGCCCTGTTGGTTTGTAGTCACGTTACGCAACCTAATGATCCCGTGGTTCGGCTTGGATCGCGACGGTCTTAGATCGAGAATTTCCGTTTCAACAGTGAGCGCATCGCCCGGTCGCACCGCATTAGGCCAACGCAACTCGTCAACACCAAGCCCGATAGCGCCCTCGACGAAGTTCAACGTTTGCACAAAGAGCCGCATTGTCATCGCAGCCGTATGCCATCCACTCGCGATTAATCCTTTGAAAAGTGTTCGCTCAGCAGCCTTCTGGTTCAGATGAAACATTTGCGGATCGAACTTGTGCGCGAACTCGACGACCTCCTTCTCCGTGACATTTAGCGGCTCGGATCTAAAACGGTCACCAATTTTCAAATCATCGAAGTAGTGCTCTTTCATTTTGTCTCTCTTATTCATTCTGCAATGACGAGACCAATTGATGCGCCATCCTACGGGATTGAGCAATGCCTAATGTGTGGGCTGGGTGCAGACCATTAACCATGAACTATTGACGAACAGCGTTGTAGTCCCGTGTTCTCGTTAGGCAGTATCGGCACAGCCACACCGCGCCGTGGCTATGGCGCTGCGTACTTATGAGATTGGTTCTACGCTCGCAGCACGCGAGGTAAAACTGGTCTGTGGCAACGACACGAACTGGCTCTTGTTCGACGCAGATTACGTCCTGAAACTTGGGCAAGTAGAACATGTATTAACAATCAACATCAAAGAGGAGGCATCATGAAAACATTAGTTATCACACTCGCCTGGTTGCTACTTGCTCCATTGGCATTTGCGCAGCCGGGCTTGGCGAACAAGAAACAAACGACCGCAGAACCAATAACAGTAACGGGAGCGATCATCAAAATGACGATTGAAGAAGGTGCGGCTGCCACTTATCAGCCTATCAATACGCTTGTCGTTCGCGAGGACGGGTCCAACAGTCCGGGTCGTTATGTCCTGAACGGACGAGGTCACGTGTTGAACAAAGCCGGCCAAGTCGTCCAAACGGCGATCAAACCCGGCGCTCGTGTGCGTGTCTATTACGCAAACATGGGAGATCTGCGTACGATTGATCACGTGGTTCTTTTGGACTGAGTCTGCACGGAGCTTCAGGCAACATTAATAAAAGCTGCAGGGTTCCGAACCCTGCGGCTTTTATTTTGAATAGACGGACGCGGGGCGACATCCAGACTTGGTTCGAATTCTCGTGAGTTAGAGGGTACTCTGTTCACTTAACCGCTTCCCCGATAGCCAGAGGCATCCGGATGCCGAAATAAATTCGATCCATTTGTGTCACGCCTTTTACTTGATGATTTGGAGGGCATCTAATGAATGGAAAGTTTCTACTATTCGGTGGGGACGAGATTGAGAACAGTTTGATGCGTTTTGTCGATCGTAAGATTGGCGAACAACGCCGAGACGAACGGCGACTTGCCGAGCAGCGCACCACAAAGCACCGATTCCAGGCAAGAAAATCGTGCGTTGCGGATGCGCGCAGTTACCGCATTGCCAGGCGATTGCCCGTACGAGCCGTCGCGCAATTCGACTGGAAAGCTCTAATCCCCACCCGCCGGACTTATCTATTCGGGATCGGTTGGCTCAAAGAAACTTCGAAACGATCAACTCAAGCACTGGCTAACCGCGAAACAGGCCAGCTAGCGATCTTTTATAGTCGCGGATAAGAGCTGCATCGGCGGCACGCTGCTTCTCGACGTCCTGTACGGCTTTGCAATGCGCGGTG